>Ga0056128_1000119_pt1 | contig 50252 bp, 27 predicted proteins | sample WorMetLIZISLAND2_FD_71113 | JGI IMG/M metagenome (GOLD analysis project Ga0056128, IMG submission 71113) | Marine gutless worms symbiont microbial communities from Max Planck institute for Marine Microbiology, Germany - Olavius geniculatus... ... | reverse complement strand
TACATTAGCTTAATAGCCTTGATCTTAACAAATGTTTTAACTTTGCTTTTAATACGTATATTAACTGCTTTTAACTAATTTTAACCATGTATGGCACTAAATGGCCTGTTTTGTGCTGATATGCCGTTAAGAAACTACTCACTCACTTTTGCTTGTGCTGTGTGCAAACATTTCTGATCTATTGTACCCGTTTTTATGTACTTTGGATACGGTTTATCTAATTCATATGCAAAATTGATCACCATTGTGTTTGTGTCCAGAATCTGAGAATGGCCAATAGCAACATTGTTAATAGGTGCCTGTTTGACTCATGATTTAATGTGTGGCTATGAAAATGGGCCGCAATGCAGGTTTTTCTTGCAGGTTTTTCTTGGCTGTCTTTCCATCCCACAAAAGTTTCTAACGTGGAACTAAAAGCTGCAGAAAAACCACCCAAAATCAGTGTTGGTGTGAACTTTCGCTAGGGCAGATATAACATTTTTGCCGATTTTGGCTAAAAAAATCTTCATTGTCACACAGATCGCTGCATGGTTACTTAGTTAGATTGACACAGGGCTGCTGACATTAGTAAATTGTAGTGTTCGATGTTTGACATATGAGTTGTTGTAATGTGGACAGTTGATGTGAACCTGATCATGCCCCACGTGCCTCACATCCTCACGTTCATTGAGCAGATTGCTGCAGATACCGAGCCCTCAGATGCTGTTATCGGCGCCACCTGTGGACTTATTGGGTTTGTTCTTCTGCTCCACTCAATCAATCAATCAAAAAATAAACACTTACAAAAGGGACCAGTGGTGTACAACGAACCTAAGAGCTAAAATAAAACCTAAGGATAATGTACAAAATGCAGAAACTAGTCAGATAAAACGCTCGCTGAAACAGTAATGTTTTTAAGTTTTGTTTGAATGACGGATTGTCAGATAGTTCTTGAAGTGACGGTGGCAGACTGTTCCACGCAGCTGGTGCAGCGTAGGAAAACACACGTTGCAAAACTTCGTGTTGTCACAGCTTTGTTCAATGATCTTTGCAGTTTTCTGTGTCCAGCCACAATGTACAGGGTGGTCCAGAAACTGCACAAAGTTTATGGCTCCATAATTTTGCAACCGTACATCACAGAGTCATGCGGTTTTTAGCGAAATGTTCTGAAAGAAATTCTTTACATGATTAAAGTCAGTGTTTAAATACAGCAATTAAATATTCTTTGTTTTTGCCGCTGGCAAGTGAATTATTGAAAAACAGTATTATCTTCAATGTACGTCTATAAAAACATGCCACTATTATTTTTTCAATAGCTCCATGAAACATTGGCCGATTTTAATAATTTTTGGCATGCGACATTAAGAAGAAACTTGACGCAAAGGTGTCTAGTTTTGGTTACCTCACTTTAACGTTGTCACTACACTACCGTGTGAAATGTGGAGATTGCAGTTTGGCCATTGACAACAATGAATTCTTACCGAATATCACATGCGTCGGCTGAGAAATTATTAACTGAATAGCGACAAATGCAGTTGGCAGTTATTATCACTCAAAAAGTCACACGTGCCACATCACATCATCTTCATTTCAGCATGTGCTCAATATGTCCTCTTGCAGCACAACGCAAGTGGTAGACATTGACACCATCTGCCAACAGCACGTTTAGTAACTGCATGACTCAAGCGGCCTGCTTGCTGTTGATGTATCATTTCTGTTTGTCGACTTTGATTTTTTACGCGTGACGTAGACAGCTGTGAAGCTGTAAATAGACGGCTGTAAAGTCGTAAGTAGACGGCTATAAAGCCGTAGTTGGCTGTGAAGCCAAAACCAGCACAAGAGCACTGGTAATGTGTAGCAATCTGCCTACACGAGTTTGGTCAGCTCTTAGTTGACTCCTCACCTCCAGATTTTAGAAATCTTTCGGGTCATCAGTGCAAAACCCCACCACCACCTCAAGGTGGCTAACCACGGTGGGGAATTGCCAGCAGCAATAACAAAGAATATTTAACTGCTATATTTAAATACTGACTAGTCACGTAAAGAATTTTTTTCGGAACATTCTGCTGAAAACCACATGACTATGACACGGTTGCAAAATTATGGTGTCATTAACTTTGTGCCGTTTTTTGGACCACCCTGTAGTTTTTATAACTAGCAGTTTTTTAACATAAATTGTTGTTACATTCTTGCATAGTACTTTTTTTGTTAATTTGTGACTTGAGGTATGGTACTTGATGTTTCAGTGACCTGTGTGCTGCATTTGGCACTGCAATGCTGCCACTGGTGGACAAGGAATCCATCACAGTGCTTCTGAACAAAGGCCGTCATTCGAAAACAGGCAAAGTAAAAACTCTGGGAACATGGGCAACGCGTGAAATACGCAAGCTGAAAAGTGCATCTTCTTGGTAAGTAATTTTCATTATCCTTCTTTTTGTGCGACAGTTGATAGCTGTGTGTTGAAGACTTGTTATTTTTCAAATGGATGTGTGATGTCCCAGTCTGTTCTAAAAGCACTTTTGGCTTATATTGTCATTGCTGGCTATTTGCTGGTAGTTTTTCTTTTTATAATTTTTTTTTCAATATTTGTCTTCTGTATGTGTACTTCATTTGCAGTATTTATATTAAATAAATAGTAGTGCACATGTTTTTGTGGAATCTAAAGCTAGGGTACATTTGCGACCAATTAACATTTGCATGCCAGTTTTAGAAAATTCGTTTTGAGTGATACAACATACATTTATTTTTAATGGGCAATATAAACTCACCAAAATACAACTATTTTATTGCTAACTTTTCCTTGGAAGGATTTCTGTTGCCTGTAGATGTTGCCGTGGTGAACACTTTGTCCCTAGTATTCCATGGACGTATTCTACAGTTGTCTTTGTATGCAGTGCGGCTGAGAAGCGTTGTCATCCAGTGAACTGTTGGGGATGCTGTTGACTTTGCAAGGAAATGTGGGGTGGAAAGTGCAATGAAAGGAAAATGTGATAAAAGGCCTCACAATTTACATCTGTGTGAATTTGCAAGGAATGGGCTTATCCAGGGAATTATGAATTAGAATTTGCAAGGAACAAAATTTGCAGGGAACTGAATTAGCAAGTATAGTTAACTGAGGTGGAATTTGGAAACATTAGACTTAGCAAGGAATGCCTATAAACGGACGATGTAGTGTCCAGTATTTTGCCAGCCGAAAAATGTGTCATCTGTATGACAAGAGCTTGATGGCGTTGCATTGGTACCATGTGGACATGCGTCAATCTTCAACCTTGTGCCGACGAGCTGATACAAAGTTCTGGAATGTGTCCCGTTTGTCGCACTGCCATTAGTGTGATAATTAAGTTGTATAGATAGCGGAGAGTCTGAATGACTCAACTGTTGCCTTGCAAGCATCAGATTTTTGTTTTTGAATGATTGCAACACTTTGCAATTTGAACATTCTAAATCAGTGTGATGTTAACAGTTCAAAGTTTAAACAAGTTATTGTTGCTTGTACTTCTACGCTGCTGAGTGTCACTGGGATGCGTACATTAACTGTGGGAAAAGTCCCATTCTTTGCAATATCCTTTCGTTGGAGATTCATCTTCTTTGCATTTTTATTCCTTGCAAATTCTGCACTTTGCCAAAGTCGACCATTTTCATTCCATTTTCCTTTCCTTGCAAGTTGAATTCCTTGCAAAGTAAGGCGGCCGGAACAGTTTAAGTGTTGGTTGTTTTGTTTTAGATGAAGTTGGTGCAATACCCGGTGGGCACTGTTCAACTCCGTTTAGGTCACACACATTTGATATGTCACTCAGTTTCACACCACTGTCATGCGTGTGCATGGATGATATCTCCTGTGTGCGTGTGTCTGTGTGTGATAGAACTGTGCGGCAGCGTGTATGCAACTGATGTGATGATGATAATAACGATCTGATGCTGATGCTGTGATATGTTTTTGTCATCTTCCAGAGTGAACGGCCGAGCGAATGAACAAGCAGTGACGAGTACGTGTGAATGAGCGAATGTGGACGGATGATGATGATTGGTGAAACTCTGCAGTAGTGTTGTGCGATACCTTCGATACCTCGATAAGTATGGTGAGTACCACTGTTTCGATACCAGTATCGAAGAGGTCTCGAAGCTACGATACCGCCAAGTATCGTGGCAATACCACTTTTGATACCACGTAGCTTTCAATTGAATTGCTCTAATGTTGACAACTGCACACTTTGTGACAGCAAGAAAAAAAGCATGTCACATTAAAGGTAGTAAAACAACATATAGTAAACATTTCTAAGCGACGGTGGGGCCACCAAACGTCGCAGGGTGCAAAAATACTTTTCCCCCTCGACGGGCTTGTGGACCAACGTTTCGTATGAACTTCTGGTATCGCAGTAGTATTGCGATACTCGATACCCGAGACGGTATCGTTATCGTGGCTCCAATTTCAGGTATTGCACAACAGTACTCTACAGTTTGTATGACGGACTGACTGATTCGCCAGTCTTTTGTTTCTTCTGTCATTCATCTTAGTCAGATTCTTGTTCTTTCTCCAGGATGCTTGAGTTTGTGTGTGATATACTAAATGTCTGATGTTGTGTGTAACGTGGTCATCATCATATCATGTTAGCATTGTGTTGACTGTATGCAGGGTTGCCACTTGTCATTGACTTATTTGTAGGGACAGTAGAAAATCACGGCAAAAAAATAGCAAAAACACGGCAAACTTTTGTGAAAATGGCATAAATCATGGCATATGGGCTCAAAAATCACCATAAAGTCTATAAAACTCAACATCTAGCATTGACGACCATCATTACGTGAAGTGCAAAGCTTTCATTTGTGAAATTTTGTCACTGCGGAGCATTAAAATGCAAATTTCTACGATACATCACGATCACATACTGAGCCAGTAAGTAACAAAGCATACGGACTTTGGTAGCAGTAGCCAAATTAAATATTTTTCTGTTACAATCAGACCATTTTGTTGATTAAAAATTTTTTAAAATATTGTAAAAACATAAAAGACTGTAAAATCACGGCATTTTGGCTAAAAACACGGCATTTGACGAAAATCACGGCTTCTGGGATTTTCGTGTTTCCATGATTTTCTATTATCCCTACATATTTGGTCTTATTTTTTCAGTAACATGCAGCATTTACAAGAACGTCGAGGGGCTCGTTTTCACTTTTTTGTGTGTGTAAAATCTGTCTGAATTTTATAAACTGTTCGCAAGCTGACTGCAGCAGAGACTGAACTCAAAAATACTTAATTCATCTGTTAATGTTTTTTTGGGGGGATAAGCAATACAAATGTAAATTATTAACTTGTTGCATATCTTGTTTACTTACTGTATGCCATTGGAAAAGCGTGGCAACCCTGTGAATGAATGCTACAAGTTATATGCACTTAAATGTCCATTGACTGTTGTTTTCTATTATGCGTGTTGACTAAAGTATAAGAATGTATTAACGCACCGGTTCGTTGTTTAGTGTGGTAAAAATAGGTTGCTTTCTAGGAGTTGGAGTTGTCCATTGTCTCTGTTTGTTTTGTGAGCATCTTTTTTTGTTTAACTCATTTTGGTTGCATGACATCTGCCTGCTGTGCACTGGACTGAAAGGTTGTTTGAATGTCTTCATTCCGCTGCGGTCTTGTGGCATGATTTCCATGAGTTGTTTTTAGTGTTGCTTACCGTGTCCAGTTTTGCATTAGCTTTTCATTGTCAGCTGTGATGTGCTACGGTTTGGCTGCTCCATATTGCCTTGTGCCGGCTGTATATGTCATTTAGGTAATCTCAGTTTGTCACAGTTTTGTTGAAAGGAGTGTTTTTATTAGGCTCCAGATGAATTTGTAGGTGGCTCTAAGTCACATTTATTAACTTTTTCAATACCACGATACCATAGATGTAGCCTTGGGGCTTATTTTGTGAAAACTTATTGTCAAGTGTTATTTTGTTACTATCTTACATATAATGGGGGACATTTCACCAGTTAAGTGATGATCCCAGCAGGTTTAATTCACTGGGCTTTTTTGATACCATGTACATTGAGTACTAATTAAGCTGCAGTTTCTGGTGTACAAGTCGTAGCCCCTGAAGACCTGCAGCTTGCACCTCTGTGTGTCGAGACCAGTCATTGCATTGTGTGATCTATGTTAGTGATGTGCTGCAAGTGTTGATAAGGACTTTGAAGCAGTGAGCACAACTTGTCTGTTATCGAGGTAACCACTCACTGGGAAAAACTGGAAAAGTCGGGGAAATCGCCAAAATGGTCAGAGTAAATGAAAAAGTCAGGGACAGATAGAAAAACAGATTAATGAAGTATAATCATTAGGCATGTTTGCACTCTGCGGTCTTTGTTTCATATTTTTTTTACATTTGCAGTGGCAGCCACAACATTCATTAAGTGATGAATCCCAAAAGCACAGGGGATACTTGGCCAGTTTCAGTTAATATGCAGCAGTGACTGTCGATTATAACATTAAACCGTATCACGATGAATCTTTGGTTGCTCTACTGGAAAAATCGGGGGATTTCATTTGGTCTGGAAAGTGGTGATCGTGTGTTGTGCTGTGCACTGGTGCTGTACTGTATCATTCTCACACCTCGGAGTGATTGGCTGATTGGTGCTGGTGTGCTTGTCTTTCATCAGACTTGTTGTAAGTCGTCTTAATCTTGACTGTTGAGCTTTCTGTCTACTGCTGGATGATGCACTATGATGTACTGATGATTTCGTCCCTTTCATCGTATCATTGTCTGTCAAGCGTGATGGTCTCTTTAGTAAATTAACTACAGGATTTCATAGCTGTAACTGTTATTCTTTCGGAGTAGCACGCATGTTAGGCCACTGAGTTAGTAAGTGAAGTATGACAATTTTGTTCTGTACATCAAAAGCCAGCTTAATCTTTTCATGCTTCAGATGCACAGATAATCACAGTTTTAATGTGTCGGACTAGTTATGGAAGTCAAAACAGAAAAAAAATCAACATAGTTTCAGTGTTAATTTAAGACAAGTGACTAAAGGCCAAGTTGTACAGATGAAGGCCACAAGTTTTTGTCTTGGAAAGGCCGTCCCCGAAATGATCTATACTGTGTCAGGTGGGACGTTAAACCCTACTCACTCACTCACTCTAGGACAGTCTTTGAGGACCCCATCTTTGCATATTATAAGGGATTAATATCACTAAAATACTACCTACACCATTTGCATCTACAACCTGCATTTATAGGCCTATGTATGCATCAATGATGGTTGGATGTACGAGACAGCAAGTGCACTACACTGTGTCCCAATAAAAAGTGCACCCCTAGAATGTCATCAATAACTGTGTTACACCGAAACTACCGTAAATGTAAGTTATTGTCTAGTATTTTGCAGTTAATATGGAAAAGTACACAAAATTTCACTTAAAATTATGAGTTATAAGGGAAGAAATCAAATTTTTACTTTTCAATGATGCCTGCTATTGGTATCATTGGCATGTCACTATTGTCTAACTAATAATGAACAACAAAGCCTATGTTGTAATTCAGGTTTTGCATCAAGAAAAAGGTTATGGAAACCAAAGTTAAGAATATTGTCACTGAATTTCCAAACAGAAAATGGTCTCAGTCACCTTTGCATAAGTTGCTGTCAAAGTTTCATCACGCTAGCACTGTTGATTGTAAACCAGCAGTGGTAAAGTCATGCAAAAGACGTGGATTGCTCAAAATGCTGATTCAACCAAGTGGCTGGTATTAAATCGAGATGGCACTCGATAAGATTCGTCACATTCAAGATTCAAAATTTTGAACGTCTCGGCTCAGAAGGTCTCGTGCACATCCCTGATTTGCAGTCCACTTTTTATTGGGACACCGTGTATCTTTAGCAGCAAACATGAACAGTATTCAAAAATAGCTTAGGTTCTCTCACTTTAGGCTAATAGCAGACATGAAAAATCACAGTCTAAAAGACATGCACTGACAGTTTAATAGCAAATAAAAGAATAAGTGATACTGGTACTCTTGGGAGATCAGTTGTTTTGAAGTGCACAACTTGGCTGAAGCAACTGAGAATGCTAAACTGACAGTGCATTAAAACAGATAATGCAAAACGTCAATCAAAAATATATCAAAAACCAGAAAATTAATAGATGAGTCATGTCAAAATACAAGTTTTGTCAAAATGTTGCACAGCAAAGGAGAACAATGTAGCTCTTGGCTGAATGCTGGAAAAACTTTGGCTGAGAATAACTGCTGATGTGTGTCACATTACCAGACAGGCTTGTGACTCAGTGGATGATTTTTGTAACTTGGCTGCAGCATCTGAATTTTGTGCTTCACCATCAGCTGCTGCCCTACAATATGACAACATAGGCCTAAGCATTTGCTAAAATGCTAAACATGAAACAGTAGTTACAATATGAGTATGCAAGTCCGACAACATGATTACCTGTGCTTAAGAAGGTGTTTGTGGATTTGTCTAATCATCTGCTTTTCTACTGGATGTCTTTAAAACTGATGAGATTAAATTAATTCTGGGATGCAGCAGTTGAATGTCTGACAGATTAGACTGTTAAGGACGTGATGACCACTTCCCATATTTGCCTCAATTTTTCACCTCTGTTGGGTCTTGTAATACATTTCAATGGGACAGTCATGATGAGGTTACTTAGGTAATTAGAATGAATTTTCTGGAGAGATAGGGAGTGGTTAAGATTTTGGTGGCAGTACAGGTACAAATTCAGTAATTTTTATAGAATATATATACTGTAACAGCAGCTGCATTGAATTCATTGTATTCACTAGGTGGCGTCCTTGCAGCACTGCTGGAGGTTTGAGTTATCTTACCACCTCTTGCTTTGGATTTTTTCAGCTGTAATTTTAGTCAGTAATAGCATGTAGATTACAAGTGATTGCAAAATTTTTATTGGAATATCAACAGTATTATCAGTGAGATTATATGACAAGATTATATGTTACTTAATTTATACATTCAGGATTGTAGATGGTAGTTTAAAAGTAGAGCTGTCCAACAAACACATTAAGGAACTAATTGTGGTTACAAAAATGTCATTGATATTAATTTTAATGCATGACAAAAATTACAACCAACAAATGTGATGAGTTTTAAAAATTTGCTGCTATTAAAATCAGTACTGTTAATAGTAATGTTGTGACAAACTGCTTTGCAAACAGCTTGCTTTTGTTTCTGTGGTGCTCTCACTATGCTTGAACATTGCCAGGAGGTCATTGGAAAACCGTCAGAATAGTCTTATGTTAAAGGCTAAATTGTTAAGATAGTCACGGGAAAAACCACAAAAAGTCTAAACACAATTGTGCAAACTACATACTTGTGATGATCAGAGTCGTCTGTGTCTGAATCATCTTGTGAAGAACTTTGATCGTCATCATCGCCATCACTTCCAGTGCTGCAGCACATTGAACGCCACAGTGCCACGTACAGATATGTAAGCTAACAGCAAGTCAGTGTGGATGAATTTCATTAGCTTGCAAAGTTGCAATAAGCACGACTGATCGAATGTATTCAAACACTGCACCGCTACTGGGTTTCATAACCTTCGAGAAGCCAACGGTCAAAGAAAATGGATGGTTCACTGTATTGTTTTGGAAATTTTCTTGTGCACACTAAAGTTAACATTTGCCTACGGCCAGGTCAGTCATTGTGATTATTTTTAACATGTATCTAATTTCTGTTTGACTTTATTCACTTCATTTATTTTTTCTGAACAGCATTCAAGGTACGTCACAAAAGCAACATCACGTTCATTACATATTCCTATTACGATCCTGAAAGGTTTTATTAGTACTCTAAATATTACATTTTTATAGGAAACCAGACATAAGTACAAGGGTCTTTCGATAAATAAGTTACAAAACAGCGTCTTTCCGTTAGTTTTCTAAATCTAAAAAGTCCAAAATATACGTTTTGTAAGGAATTTTATTCTGAACGCGTGTACAATTTTTTTTGATGATAACGTCATTATTGTGACGTCAACTGCGCATAGAACACAGTTTATACGTGTATTATTTTCCCCACCAGTAATCTATCATAACTTGCAAGTGACAAGTTTATACATTTTCTCTCTTCATATGCTGTTTAACAAGTTAACGCCATCACTTAGTGCTAAAGACTACTGTTTCATTTTTACGCCGTGAAAGCAGCTACTGCTGTCAGCGCGTCTTACCCATCACAATTCTGTCCGTCCGTCCGTCTGCCTGTCTGTCACATGGGTGGATCAGACAAAAATAGTGCAAGCTAGGTTCACCAAATCTTCACCATCGGCTGCCTGGAAGACTCTAGTTTCAGGAACCATAAAGCTTTTCCATAAATTTGAAAGGGGTCCCCTGAACGAGGGCGCTAAATGAGAGGGGGTGTGCAAAATTTGCAGTTTTTGGCCAATAAGTCGCTGTATCTCAGTAGCGGTGCGAGATAAAGTCTAGGTTACTATTAATCACTAATAGGAAGTCGTACGTACACTGGCTCTCGATTGGCGCCGAATTCAATGGCCTTGAATGACCCTGAACGCCAAAATAGGGGGTTTATGGATTTCTTGGCGATTTCGGGCTGCAACACAAGTCTATATCATTCACAAGGTGGCGCCACACTACTATCGTTATGCGATCCAGATAGAGAATTTGGTATTTGTATATTAACTTAGCGTGAACACCCCAATTTTCAGCTTAACTACTGAACCGGAACTGCTATAGGCTTTCGCGCATCTTGTGAGCATTAGCTCAAATTTCTTGTTCAACATATCGACCAAGTTCACTCAAACATTTGTCCTATCTGTCAGCAAACTTCTGATGCAAAGAACGATGCTGGCTGCTGCCCATGCCACTGAAGAACGACTGATTGCACCTTTGTATATGATACAAATTTATGGCCATTACACCAAACGTGAACTGTTCGCTTTGCAAAGCACTTGTGCCATATACTGCATGCGTCTCAGAGTGAATCTGATTTGCATTAATTTTTTTCTGCCCACAAAAATACAATAACGGAACGCTGTTTGTTACGGGACGATTTCAGTGGTAACGTCGTCGAATTAAATGTTTATAAATGACGTCACAGTCACTAGTGATGTCATCGTCATAAAACTGATAGCTGCTACTCAGAATTAAATTCCCTACGAAATGTATATTGCGGATTTTTAATATTTGGAAAACTAACAGAATGACGCTGTTTTGTAACTTATTTATCTAACGACCCTCGTAATAAATGTGAATTTGTTAACTGAACAGTTTTTAATGATCCAAGTAGGGCCAATACACTAAAGTGAACTTGGTTGCAATTGTGTAGGCCAGATGACTTCCAATCACCAACCAATGCTGAAGGCAGTATTTGGAGAAGACGAAATACACTATACCATTGGTAAGCTAAACTAACACACTTTTTAAAACTTTTCAATTTTCAGTTCACTTATAAATCACGATCATATTGGTTATTGTTGAGTCAAAGAGCAAACAGTTCCTACCAACTGCAGGGTGCCTCATCAATCATAATTTCTTCACTTGTAGTCTGAAACGCAAAGTGCCAACGTCACATGTAAACCTTTATTCATCTTGAGAATGATTGACAGCACAACAAAGAAATATAAAGACAAACACAAATAAAATATGCATTTACTACATTGAATCACAAAATGCATGCATCACGTGAAAACAAGTTTAACGTTTGAGACTACAATACAGAATACAGAAACGTGCCATCCACATCATATTTAATTTTGCCCGTGGCATGCCTTATATCTCCATGCTGTTTGGTGCAAACACGGAAACTTTTGCCAGTCGTGGAGATGATCTTTCTCAGGGGTTCTTTCTGGATACTGCGTGGCCTTCCTCTTGCCTTCATTGTCGCCTTCCAGCTCCAAGAGAACAGTCAGTAATCTCACGCCTTTGTACTTTTGCAAAATTTCCTAAAGTTTATACTCATACAGAGCGCCAGTGCTCTTTTATTAATTATGCCCTTAATAACTATCAGTTAACTACATAACTACTAACACCTAAAATACTTACTAAATAGTTGGAGTTGGAGGGGGTAGAAAGGGGAGGGTTGTGGTGTCTAGGGGAGTTTTGGGGAAAGAACTTTTCTGCAACAACCAAATAGTTTATACCATTCCACTTTACTACGGGGACTATTGTGGTTGTTTTTGGCTTGTATCTTTTCTGTATAAATATGACTTTTTCCGACATTTTTGCATGTTTTGTATATTTTGCTACATGTATTATTGCATTAGGCCTATTCAGCTATCCAGCTTTCGAGCTGCAAGTGTGTTCTAATAAACTCAGTTCACTTCAGTTCAGTAGTATGGAGTAACAATTATTAGGCTTATTTTTACTGACCAGCTGTGGAACCACTGGCAGATGCTCGTGGAAGTTTTGGGTTCTGTGGAACTCCAGTGCATTGTGGGCAGTATGGACCAGCGTTTGTTGCTGCAGTATGTTTTGACTGATGATGGCATTAAGCTTCCTGATGATTCGTTGCCGAGCCTCTGATGACGTCACGCTGCTGTCAGCTGACACGGCGTCCAACGCTGCATTCAAGTATGCCAGACTGCGATCATATTGCTTCTGCTGAAACGAGACAGTGCTCAGTCCTTCCAACGCCTGCCATTCTCCGATCTTGTAACCTGCATTGAGACATGATCGATGATTCACAAATTGCACAGCGGTTTAGTCAAATTGTAAGAATTTACTGTATTACAAGCACAAATAGCTAAAATGCTCATTTCATTTACATTTTATACCCATTTTTCAGGTAAACTTGGGGTTAGACAATTGCACAGTTGAAGTGGCATGATATTGCTTCCCAGTTCTTATGAACATACCTTTGTAACATGCTAAAACTATTCATATACAGCCAAAAATCTGTCATTTAATAATAAAAATACAATATACAGGGTGGGCCATAAAAAACGTGGCACTTTCCTTTTGTCCATATCTTCGCCAACCGATTTTTAAAATTTTCAAAATTTTTTCACGGACACACTCTGCGGACAATTTGCAATAATGTGATTATTATATATCCCGCCACACCATAAATGCATCTCTACACTACCCTGTGAAATATGAATGAAATATGCATGTATAACAACAATAACAAACAAACATTTTGGTAAAATAAAAAAAACACTTCAGATCAAATTTGCGATAAATAATCTGTATAACACTAGACTGTGTGGGTCTAACGCAGTCTAGTGTCATACGGATCATTCACTGCAACGTTGGTCTGGAGTGTTTTTTCATTTAGTTAGATGTTTGTTATTATCATTAGGTTTTCTTACATTTATGTTTCACAAGGTAGTGTAAAGACCCATTTCAGGTGTGGTGGATATATAATAATTGAATTACTGCAAATTGTCCACAGAGTGTGCCAGTGAAAAATTTTTAAAAACGGTCAATAATTGGTGAAGATATGGACAAAAGTAAAGTGCCACGTTTTTTATGGCCAATGGTGTATAATGCTAACAATACAAACATGTGTATTTACTATATTCTAAATAACAATAACATACAATTAACACCTTTCATTAAGATCTTATATACTAATAAATTATTTCATCATTGTGATAACAGTACTATATGTTGACAAATGGGGAAGAAAGAGTTACCTTTGTCCTTTGCTGCTTGTAATGCATGTTTATAATAGTCAGAAGCCATCTCCAAGTCTGAGAGCTGACTATATGCATATGCCATGTTGCCAAAGCATTTACCCTGCTCCATTCGCCAGTCTATCTGTGCTTTAACAACAGCAGAAAACTCTGTTAACCATAAATGTAATAAACAGTTGTTATATATATAAACACTTTGTTTCTGATCTCTTTCTTAGTTATTATGGTCAGCCTGTTTTCTCATCACAAGTTCCAGTGATGATATTGTGTTATGAAATGTCAGTTCTCGAATACAGAGAAGATACTTCGTATCTCACTTATTCATGAAATAACTCACTTAGTCTAAAGGAGACAATATTTCAGCTTTGCTGTTTTACAGTAGTGTTTGAAGTGTGATGCTAGGATCTTTAATGCTTGCTTAATTTCAAATTTACTGCAGGGTATCGTGGTGAATATTTGATCATGATGCAAGTAAGACAATTAGCTTACAGAAGATTATCAACTTCCAAAAATTATGTGCACTGTACTAACCAAATATTTCTGATGCTCGTCTGTTATAATCAATGGACTTTTCATATTTTGCCAAACAATTGTACATAGCCCCGATGTTCTGCAACACCACTGCTTCCAATGCCGGATTTTTACCACGACAAATTTTCTGAACTTGTTCAAAACATGACAGAGCTTTGCTGTATTGCTTGCACTCAGCATAGAGTAAGCCAACACTACCCAGCAGCTGGCCAGTATCTACAAAACAACAGCAAAATTATTTACTTCTTGTGGATGTGATAAAAATTGATAACTCATTCAAATCATCATCTAATCTGACATTTTTAATGTGCAACAACTATGTCATCAACATTCATACAGTTTTTGTCAAATCAGTTTACTGTCTGGTCAGTTCAACATTGTGATTATCAGATAAAAGGTCATCACGAGCAAATTTTTTAAAAATTCAGAAAAATTTATCACAAAATGAGTGTTTTATGCTAATACAGTAGCAGTACTTTTTCAGTTTTTGTATACGTACTGAGTCCTGCAGTTGGCTGCTCGGTACACAGTTTGGCACACTCGTTAGCAACTGCAGCAACGTCAGCATCTTGATTACACCTCTGAAACAAATGAGCTTGCTGCAGCAAACATGCAGCATGCTGATGTACATTACCAGTAGTCTTGTACAAAGATGCAGCATCTGCATATGCTTCAGCTGCCTTTTCAAACTCCTGCAGTTTTGCATACAGAGAAGCAAGCCTATGAGTAGAATCTGCTTTCGGCACTGCACCATCGAGACACTTGTTGTAGTGCTCTATGGCCCGCTGAATACACACTATTGCTTCTGCAGCATTATTTAGATGTTCATGTGCTGAGCACATGTTATAGCAAACATCACCAGCTAACTGATGGTCATGTTCCTGTGGTTGAACTGACTCCAAATATTTCAGACCTTCAGATGTTGTGCTGGATGCCACTATAGCAGCACCAAGGTTCAATTTGCATCTGCAGAAAAGTTTTGCATCATATGAGTCCTGTGCAAATTGTGCACACTTCAAGGCTTCATGAAAATTACTTATAGCATTTTCGTAATTGTTCTCATGCACATTTTCTAGTGCTAATCTCGTGTACTGTTCAGCATCAACTGACATTTTGAATGTGATAGGTGATGATATCTTCTTTTATGAATACCTGTCAAATATCGCAAAATGTAACATTTGCATAACAGAAAAGGGCACTTGTGTTAAATTAGGCTACTTGTACAGATAACAGCATCAGTACTAATTATACTCACAACCAGTGGCAGTTTTAGGCCCAAGCTGGGGGGCACAGGCCCCCAGTTTTGCTCCAGGCTCCCCCAGTTTCATGGCCACCCATGATTTTTGGCAAGGATAACACAAATATTTGATTAAATTTGAGTTTCTAAATTATAGAAAAGTGTGCAAATTTGTGGCTTCCATTGAATGTCTAAAAACCAAAAGTGCTTCAGCTTCAGGGGGAAGCCCCCTAAACCCCTGACCAGGGGCTCTGCTCCTGGACCCCGCTAAGGGCTCTGCCCCCAGACCCCCGATATAGGCTCGCGCTACCGTGCTCGCATGGGGCCGTGCCCCTCCCCAGATGCCGCGGGCTAGAACCGCCACTGCTCACAACACTACCATATATACATAACACAGAATAAATGGATGGACGATTAGAATGGCCCACTCTATATAGTTCTGTATCTGAATGGTAGATGCAGTAACAAGTCACAGCATGAAAAGACGAAGCACCTGCTTCTTTATTTATCGTTATGACGCTAGTTTATATCGTATATGACGATAATATAAATGACAACAACTACGGAAAAATAAGCCAGTCTTACGGCACCATTTCGTACCTATACGTTTCAACGTTAATACTAGTTAAGTTCATTCTGCGCAAACAACTACTGCAATGTTTATCCTTACCTGTTACCTAGCGACACGCAGCTGAAGCTCGAACATCCGTGTTACGCAAGCCGTCTAAAAGTGGACTCTCAGTTTAAATTCAAAATAAGTAAGCGCTGTATAAAGACGGGTAAGCGGACGGCCGCATTTCATGTCAGCGGAGTAAATTGCGATATATTTGCTTCCAGTAACGAATAAAAAAATTTCGAATAAGGAGCCACAAGGTAGGGGTGAGGTCTGGGTAGGGTACTGTGTCCATCCGCAAAAAAAATTGGAAAAGTTTAAGCTAAAATAATACATTTTAATGCAAAAATTTTAAGCTTGGGCCTACTTGTTTTAAGATAAGTACCGGATTAAGGCGAGTGCTAAGGATGCTGCAGCATCCGGTTCATTTGTTCCCACCTTACCCAACGTCTGCTCCTGCACTACCTGGAGGAAACAGACCAAGCAAATCATGTGTTGAAATGAATGAAAAAATGTCAATAAATTGCATCTGTCCAGATCTGTGAACCCAAGCAGCCAGTCGATTACAAGATTTGACTGTTATAATGCAGTGTGTCTGCCAGAATGACGTTCAGGAATATTTTTGAATTCAATAAGTGACTGGCAAAGTCTGGATTGGCATGAAGCAGAACATTTTCGATACTGCTGTCAATGAATGCGGAAAGCGTCTCCTTGCCTGTGTTCGCCCAATGCTCACATATTTCAAGCAATTTTGCTGTAGGCAGTTGAAAAATGAATCAGTTGGATGAAATGTCAGCCAAAGTGTCAAGAAAGTTAACAAAATATGTTTTCATGCGTTACTTAGATTAAGCAATAAATTATTATTGCCAATAATACTGCATTGAGTAAAAAGCAATATTTTGTTGGTTCTGTTTCCCCAGGTAGTGCACGAACAGACTTTGGGTGAGGTAAGAAATTGAACATTTATTTAATGGCAAGTTGTCTCAGGAATATTCATACCAAAGAATACTAGCCTAAATCTGATAATTCTACTTCAAGTTACAATAGAAAATGTTCGGGATGTTTTTCAGACACAGTGTATATTTGAGAGTTGCGACCGCCAGTAACTTTTAAACGGCACGACGTTCGGCCGAGAAATTTTGCACGCAGATCGATGTCTTACACGGCCGGGACGTGGGCTAGGTCAAATGTCGTTGAAAAGTCGTCAGTTTGAGAAAATTTTTACTTTTTTCTAAACTTTTGCATCCACACCTCTTAGGCCGCAGCAGAGTGCGCTGCGATTGGCTGTGACGTCACATAGACGTCATTTATATGGTGACGCATCATCAGCGCTGCAGCGCATACTGGAGTGCCCATAATGCCGCTGAGAAACCTTGATCGAGCTGAGGCCCGAAAGACCAAAAGTTGAGGCCGCAGGCCGAGTTGAGGCCCGAAGGGTCGAAAATTGAGACCGCAGGCCGCTTGTCGAATCTGCCAATTTGCCAATCTGTGTGTTAAATCATTTTATTACAGTCCGCACATCTCAAAAGCCCGACCAGATCAAAACCACCGGTATTATCATATTATGATTTTATTGACATCATTTACAAACAAACACGTATCACAAAGCATTTCAGGCAGGCAATACTCTCAGCGTTTCGTCTATAAACATACGCCACGAACGGTGGCAGAGCGCACGCATTAATAATTAGCTGCATTTACAAACTCAGTTCATGCTGTGACAAACTGGCTGCTGCATGGCTAACGACTTGACAATCAACCGCTAACTTTTATGCTGCTATTTAGTACGCCTAATGGCAGAACACAAGTACATCGCCAATGTCGAATGTGCAGTAGTTGTACATAAAGTAACAGGAGGTAGCTTATATGCACACAATTTGGTAGTAGAAGTAGCAGAATAAACACAAATAAATTAACACAGATGTGAGATGCAAATATGTTTTGCAATGATCTCAATAACACCCTGAAAGACTATACGCTTTTGCATAACGCCGTGCTGCAGTGAAACAGTAACTATAAAGCTAGCAGTTAACAGTAGCCGCAGTTATCGATGTTAACATGCACACAAAACAAACTGCAAAATTAAATATCATCAATGTTTCTGTAACAATATAAATACGACAATGAAATTAACACACACTGATTATCAATTAACCACTAAGTTTACACACACAGTGTGTTCGTCATCTGTAACTTGACAGACGGGCTAAACATGCAATAAACGAACACACATTATACAAATAAAATGTGTATTACACAGAGAGAGAATGACGCAGCTTTCGGCCATACATCAACAGAAAAGTGCGATGAGCAATCGTTAACAGGGTAATCACTAAACCAACAAGACAAGGCACAACAGGGACAGAGAAACATAGAAAGGGATGCACAAAACGTGTGATGACAAGCAGCTAGTATGGCATATGGCGGAGACGGTCACACGCGACGTTTTTCAAACAATCAGAGACTGAGCGAACGTTGAACAGACTTGACAAAACGCTCTCAACTTGCACCACTAATATGCCAGGCCCAAACTTCACTACATCGATTCGTTGCAATTTGTCGGACAACAAGTCATGCAACAATACCTGTGGACCTCTTGACATTTTGCAATGATGGGGTTTAAAATTGTTGTAGGTCTTTAACTTTCCATCTACGGACTTGGTGTTGTGGACCTGCTGTGGACTTTCGACTAGTCGCGCACGCTGTACAACAAATCGACAACCAATCGAAGCACGTGGAGTTTGGGCGACCGCATTCGTCAGCTCATGCAGTGCTACCGCTGCTCGTGATCGTCGTTGGTGACTGACTCTCGGACGGTATTAGTCTGCAGTCTGTACTCTGTACAAGTCATCAGGGTTCCGCGCCAGGCGTCGATGATGATGTCGAACTGTTTATCGTGCTACCGTCGGACCGCGACGACGACGACGACCGACGACCGATCTGGACGCCTTCCAGCGTCGCCCTGTCGCTGTCCCTGAAGTCGGAGGTCTGGGGCGGCAGAGAAACACCGCTACTGGATACGGCGTCGTTCAGCGAACTGTCACCGTCATCGTCATCATCATCGTCATCACACTGTCGTAGCCGTCGCTGTCGGATCCGCCAACGTCGACAGCCGACGACGACGACCGTCAGCAGTGCGACTGTAACGAGCACCATCCAGGCCAACAGAGCGAAAAACGATGCCGTCAGCTGGTTGGCTGTTAGCGACACGTCCTCGATGTTCTTCTGCAGTCCAGACGCTTTGAGAACCACGTCATCGCCAGACGACATCACCGCGGCAGCGCTTGACCGTCCCTCGCCTGAACAAATACACCGCACCCACAGCACTGTCAATCTTGGTCTTTAGGCAGCAGCGTTCATTCACGCAATTAATATAGGGGCCGTCCTGTAGAGTTGTAGCCCTAAACATTGAGCAGGCAATCATAAGATTATCGGGCAGTTGCAGCGCACGGGTAAAGTACAGATATTCCCGTACCCGCCGACGGTGCGGGTATGGGTACAACTTCACGGGTACGGGTCGGGTACGGGTAGCCGAAATTGCCGACATGCACATCCCTAAATTAAGTAAGTAAATAAGTAAGTATGTAACTAACTAAGCCGTATATTGAACACGTGTTGTGTTGCACATGCTTACAACACAACGCCTTATTACATAACCCGAAAAAAGCACTAAACACAAATAGAGTTAAGCAATTACACAAGGTATTATGCAACTATATACTGTAGTTATAGTTAGGATTAATACTTACTGGTGGCTACAGTCAGCTGGAGACATCTGTAACTCCCGTAAGTATTGACGCAACTTGCAGCTCCTTGTGGACAGATCGTCGGGTTGACTCTGCACTCATCGATGTCTACAAATTCAACACAGTTCACGTATCTTCACATCAAGAAACAAAATGTCAAACATCAAGCTAAGCTCAGCTGTTGATGCGTTATCGTGTTAACAAGTTTCTGAAGATGCCGATAACAATACTGCCGTCATTTCCGCGGGCACTGCGGAAGTAAAGACGTCGGCGTCGAATGCCCACATAATATGCGGCCAACCGACCGACCGCCTTATCATTGGAATTCTCTAGCATAAGTGTCAAACATGCACTATAAACAAGTATAAAATTTAGTATAAAAATTTGCAGACTGAGCGTAGGTTCAGTGAATAACGATATGTAAAAGAAATTCTGCAGCAGGCTTTTTTGCTGTCGCTTAGAAAAAGTGAGCACAGAGACAACCTAGTGATGAAAAATGAATGACCACACTCTGAGACAAAGAAGTCACTGATTTAATTATCAAACATAAAATCATCCATTCAACGCACTTACATAAATATAACATTAGAATCGAGGCTTTATGTAATACTGATAAGACTACAAAAAAGCAACATCACACATATGCTTACCAGTACAGTCGCGGCCATTGCGAGACAACTGAAATCCAGAGTTACAGGCGCAACGGTCCGGATTACCGCGGACACAGCGTTGTTCACAGCCACCGTTGTTCACGTCACAACCGCCTGTGAAATGCAAAATAATAATATTATAGGCCTATTATAATAATGTTGCTAGTTACTGGAACCTGCCTTAGGGCAGAGCACGCAAAAGAAGAAGCTAGTTACTCATCTGAAATAGTCAGTGGCTTTTATCCCTATACCTGGTAGGCGCAGCTTGTGCCCAGTGAAAAATAGGGGGGAGTTTTGATCTACAACCTTATCAAAACTTCCCCCTGTTTTTCACTGGGCAATCTACACTCTTAACAAAACTTCCCCCTATTTTAGTCCCCCCTTTTTAAATCTGCACCTTCAACAAAAATTCCCCTCTCCCTATTTTTTATTCCCCCCTATTTTTCAATCTGCACCTTTAACAAAAAATTTCCCCCTATTTTTATTTCCCTCTATTTTTCACTAGGCAAACTACACCCTTAACAAAATTTCTCCCTAGAGGAAAAAGAAGCTCAAAATGGAGGGGAAAACCTGAATCAGAAATTCGGGGGGAACCTCAGCCCAAAATTGGGGGAAAAGTTGCACCCAATTTTAATTCCAGATCTGGGGGGATAGAAGCCAGTAGGTCGAGTCCTTGTTGTCTGTCGTCTGTAACGCATGCATCGTGGCTAAACCATAGGTCTTACGTCGCATGTCACGTGAGCTTTACTCAAATTACTTGTTGTGACCATTAGAGCACAGACTGGTGGAGTAGTTGGGGAGGACTGACCGACGGGAGTGCAGCTGCGGCCGTTGCTGTTAAGCTGGTAGCCGAAATCACATTGACACGTGTAGTCGTTGACGCTGGTACCTCGTACACAGGTCTGCTCACAACCGCCATTGTTGTATTCGCACGGATTCAACGCTGTAGCAATATAAATACCACACTTATACCCGATTTACGTGATGAGGCTGGTTCGACGAGCGCTCGGCGTACTCTCGTCGAGTCAGCTTCATCATGTGAACAGGTTATTAGACGATGAGCAGTGGTGTCATATTGGGGAAAAAAGGCAATAGGCCTAACGCCCCTCTGCCCTAAATTTTAGGCTGTTGGAAAATTGTCTGAAAATTTTTATGTTGTCGGAAATTTTTAGTCAAAAGAGCAAAATTTAGGGCTGAAAATCTCCATTTAAAGTGGGAAAATTTAGAAAAAAAATTAAAATTTGTAGCATCCATTATAGCAGAAATTTGCAGCGTATGTCGGAAAACGGCAACTTCCTGCTCCAGTTACTTTTTCAGCCTTTTTTAACTGACAATTGATCGGCGACAGAATAAGCTTTCAGTAGCGTAAAACACAGACTTGAGAGTGATCAGTATGCACATAAATGATACATCAACAAAACACAGTACATAAGCTGAACAGACACTAACAACTGGCCAAAAAACGTCGAAATAAAAGCCAGAAAGCACAGTGATAACGAAACTAGGTATACTTTTAATAACTGTAGAAAAAAGACGAAACAAAAACATTGCGTATCATGCAACTAAAAGCTGAAAATTAAGCCATAAAAATTAAGCTATCAAGAACAGCTGTATTAATGAGCTGTAGCCAGAGTTATGTTTTATGTGCAGTGTGTTTGTATGTACAAGAAATGTGCAACACCACAGCGAAAGTGATAGCGATTACTCACTGTTGCATTTCAGATTAGGCTGGACACGAACTCGCATAAAGCTGACTTCACACGTGCAGAAAGCTTGAACGAGTGAAGACGAACTGGACACGGCGGCCACTTCGCAGCCCTGGTCACACTGCAACCGGCCACACAGAGAGTTGATCTCTGCCGCAAAAAAAACACGACAGAATACACGTTACACAACACGAGCCAAACGAAACATGACAACTAAGCCCTACTCTTACAAAATAAAATCTTTATCCATCACAGCATTGCAGAAGAACAAAACAAAAACATGACCTTAATTAAATTCTAACCAACAGCAGCATTTGTCACGGTAGGCTACAAATGCCTTTCAAGTCAGCATTGTGTAAAAACTGTGATAATTCACGCTATTTTAATGTCGACAGCAAAATCTGCGCAATGACTCCGCTCTTAATTTAAAATGGAACGTTAAAAATAGTAAATCAAAGATAAAAGATCCGGTAGGCCTACTTGCTATAGCGCTTCTTACATGCGACAGACTCGCGACCAGAAGCGCTTTTACGTAAGTGGCAGCTGATTTGTGTGATTGGCAGCGCACTATGCGGCCATCCGTTGTCTATGCCAGTGAACAACTGAACCCCCGGTTTGCAGCTAGCAGACATACCACCGCCCTAATCAGCCTTCGCCCCGTAGCCCGTAAGCTATTACTTTTTTCGTCCAGCTGAAAATAAACCACGTAAATGAACAGTTCACAGTAAGTGCATCAATGCGCGTGTGAAAGAGCTAGTAAAAGTAGCAGCAGACATATAGACAATAAGCAGTAACAACTATGTAATGCGCCTATGGTTTTATATTGTAAAATGAGACACTATAAATTTTAAATGTCAAATGTAAATTTATATAGCACATTATCGTCAAAACCTCTAATGCGCTGTACACACCAGTACTGTGAAAACAAAAACGTCTTTAGCGATTGTCTGAAAATGTCATCATCAGTTGTGTGCAATGGTTGTGTGCATCCGGTTGCACTACAAAAGTGCTTTTTCTTTCTGTCTGTCTGTTGTTATGCCTGCGTTTTACGTTTTTGTCAAATCAATCACAAATCAAATCAAACATGTTTATTTCAGACAGCAAGGTATGTGTACTGCCGTACGACTTTTATAATAAATAAATAAATGAATAAATGAATAAATATGAACACGCACGTTCAGCGTTTCCAAACACGGCGGGAGCTGCAGGTCCGGTGTCGCCGACCGGTCCAGGACTACCAGAAAACCCAGTGCCGCCAGTGGCGCCTATACCACCAGGCGCTCCCAGCACACCGACCACACCCGTCTGACCACGTTGACCCGCGGGTCCGGTGATTCCAGTTGCACCTGTCTTACCTCTACGTCCGGTGGCGCCCACTGCCCCTCGCGGCCCGGTCACTCCGGTATCACCCAGTACCCCAGTGGGTCCTCGACGTCCCTGCACGCCCATTACTCCAGTCTTTCCAGGCAAACCAGTTGACCCTACGCCACCCGGACTCCCCGGCAGACCGACCACACCCGGCGAACCTGTAGCCCCACTCCTACCCTGCAACCCAGTGGCGCCAGTCACTCCAGTCGCCCCACTCATCCCCTTGGGTCCCGTGTCTCCACGAGGTCCGGTGAACCCGGTCCATCCGGTCCATCCGGTTGCACCCGTGCTGCCAAATCTACCCGCGGCACCAGGCGGTCCGATTACACCAGGAAAACCGACGTTTCCTGGTGGTCCGGTGAATCCGGTAAAGCCCATTGCACCTTTCATTCCTGGCGGTCCGGTGAATCCATCTGGTCCTTGAAAGCCGGGTCTTCCGGTTACTCCAGTCATGCCGGTGGCGCCGGTAAACCCAGTGCCGCCAAGCGGACCAGGTCGACCCGTGTCTCCAGCCAGTCCGGGGAATCCCGAGCTGCCTGTTACTCCTTGCTGTCCTGTTGGTCCAGTGGGTCCTGCGAACCCAGTTGCTCCGGTACTTCCAGTGCCACCCATAGGTCCAGTCGCTCCGGTAGCACCAAATGCACCGGGGGTTCCACTGGGACCAGTTGCACCGGTTGCACCATCCGGACCACTGGGCCCACGAACTCCAGTCTTTCCTGGATCACCAGATGCACCGGTAGCCCCTCGCACACCGGTCCGACCTTCCAGTCCTGTTAGCAGTGAAACACGTTCCAACGGTCTTTATACATACACCCGGACAATTAGCAATTAGTTTATTTGCACTGGTTTCCAACTTATCTTTAGTGGCTACGTATATTATTTTTTATCACAACTGACAACATGGTTATATAACAGTCAAAAACAAAATTAATAAAACATCTGGGCTAAAACTTAAGTCCGCTCCGCAAGCTATCGCTTCCGAGCGGACTAAAAAGTCTTGATTACAAAAGTATTCTTCTGTAGAAAAAAAAATAATGTATGTAAGTGCAAATAAATCAATAAAATGTTTTAATAAAATGCAATTCACTGAAGCATACTTTACTGTGTACACAGTGATTATTAATAACTTAGTGAACAATTTTTTGCACATACATTATCAATTGGTCCAGAGTATGTATGATATGTTGCTGTAGTGGCTAAACAGTATGGTGCTGAATTCAGAGTTCTGAAAGCTTTTAGCAAGCATGTTTGGTGCTGAAACTAATCTAATCTGGGCATTTATTAGTTACTAGCTATGCAACTTATATGTTAAACCACTGTCTGAAGTGCACAAGTTCGTTTAACTCTTTAACACTCACTTACCTCACTTCAAACGGTGTTTTGGCTCACACTTTACTACATTACAGTAAATTAAGTTAGAATTAGATGAACCTTATTCTGTCCACAACTGCATCATGTGTTTCGTTATTCATCAGTGGCACTGAAGCTCTGCAGTGCTAAATAAAGCTAACTGAGCTGGCGATGGCTAATTACACGTAACCCTTTTTTCCAAACAATATCCTATCAAGAAGTAATATAGATCAAAAGATGAAGCTTTGAGATGAGACGTTGATGTCCATACCCAGTTTCCTTACTTTAACCACAACTTCACTAAGGACACCAATGACTACAAACCTTACTTGTTATGCTACTGTATTAATTACAACAAAAAACTCTTGCACGTTAAAGTATTTGTTTATATCCTAGTAACACATAGACAGGTTCTTGCCTGTAGCTCCAACACTACCAGGAGATCCATCCTGTCCTCGTCGTCCAGGTGGACCTAGATTGCCGGGCGCACCCCGGGGTCCGGTATCACCAACAGCTCCAGGCAGTCCCGGCGCACCAGCTGTACCAGTACTACCAGTTATACCGGTGGCTCCAGTGTCCCCGACTGGCCCAGTCGCCCCTGGTCTGCCATCTCTGCCAGCAGGACCGGATGGACCAGTGTCGCCCATGAAGCCGGGTGATCCAGTGCTGCCGGTAGCACCGGTAGAGCCAGTCAGTCCAATAACACCGGACGCCCCGGTAGCTCCAGCAGTTCCAGTGAATCCAGTGGCACCAGTACCACCCTCAGCACCAGGTGCCCCCCTGGTGCCCTGGACACCGGTTGGACCGGTCGCACCATCATTACCTCGCGGTCCTGGCTCACCCGTGGCTCCCGTGAAACCAGGACTCCCGGGTGAGCCCGAGTCACCCGACGCCCCAGTGAAGCCTGTGCTACCCACGGGTCCTAGTAAACCAGCGGACCCGGGGTCACCCGTTGGACCACTGGCACCAGTTGCACCAGTAGCACCAGGACCGCCGCCCACACCTGGAGCGCCCTCATCGCCTTGGTCTCCCGTGGCACCGGTAAGACCACGCTCGCCGGCACCGCCCGTAGCCCCGACGGCACCCGTGTCTCCAGGCACACCGGCCGGACCAGCCGGACCCGTGGCCCCGCTGGCACCAGTGTTTCCAGTACTGCCCGCGGGTCCGGTAGCCCCCGGCTGTCCGGACGGGCCCGGCGGACCGGTGAACCCTGTATCCCCAACACCTCCCACAGGTCCGACGCTACCACGAGCTCCCGTAGCCCCAGACGCACCGGTTGCACCTGAACTGCCGGTCTGTCCCGTCTCACCTATCACTCCAGTGATGCCCTGCACGCCAGCTGGTCCCGCTGGTCCGGTATCACCGGACGTCCCTGGAAAACCGGTAGCGCCGGTTTTTCCAGTACTGCCAGCGGCTCCCGTTGCACCGGTAGCACCGGAAGATCCAGTTGAACCGCGACCTCCCGGGGCACCGACAATTCCAACAGATCCTGCCATACCAGTCGCGCCAGGTTGTCCAGTAGCCCCTGTGCTACCGGTTGATCCGGTATCACCACCAGTCCCACTGGGTCCAGCCGGACCACTTCTACCAGTGAATCCCGTAGCACCGGTTAGACCAGTAGCCCCAGCTGAACCTTGTCTACCTGGCTCACCAGTTGCACCAACCCCACCCGACCCAGGCGGACCGGCTGGGCCTGTAGCTCCTTGTACTCCCTGACTACCGACAGGCCCAGTGTCACCTGTCCTACCAGGCGGGCCAGCAACACCCGCGATTCCTGTAAAGCCTTGACTTCCGATCAAGCCAGACGGTCCTGCATCAACAATCACATAGCCTATGGAGAGTCAAAGTTCAACTTGGCAGCTAACACACTGACAGTTAGACAATGTGATGGTGAGTGATATCACCCTTTTATGGCTTTTGCTGTTTTCGATGTGTCAGTCATTGCATGTCGTCATTAATGAGTGAGTGTATAAACTGTTGTTTTGTGCATTTATGTTAAATATATTGACATACTCGTATGTTAGACAGCTGTTTAGGGTGCATAAGTTTCTTTAGTTATTATTATCGACATGCAGTTGAGCTTAGATTTCCAACATCCAAATAACAAATATGTCAATCTAAAACAAAATATTATGGTCCTAGAACCAAAAGTAATGAAAAAGTAATAAAATATCCACCTTAAAACACCACAATTGGTTGCCTGCAGGTTGCTGCGAAGGAAAACACTTCAAAACAGCCAACAGATTGTAACTAATCTCTGTAACTTCTGACTGCTGGCAAATAGGCATTTTGTGTCTTCAGTGTGGAATGCAATGCTATCCGACATCATCTCAGTCTTCCAGCAGCATCTTAAGACTTTTTTTGTTCCATCAGTCACACTCGGACCTACTTATTTTACACTTAACTGACACAGTCCTAAAAATACCTCGAGTCATTTAGACTGCTTTAAACCACCAGTAGCGTCGTGGCAGAAAAAGGCAAGAAGCAGCTAAGACAAAAGGGCGGGACCCCCCTAAATTTTGGGCTGCTGTGAAATTGTTGGAAAATTTTTTCTTGCACAATTTCATCTAAAATGCAAATTCTAAGGTCAAAACCCCAATTTAAAAAATTTAAAGTCAAAACTGAAATTTAAAGCACGCATGATTTCTTCTGTTGAAAATTTGCAGCTGAATGTCAGAAATTCAAACTTCCGTCGAACAATTGTAGTGTCTGTCAGAAAAGTGCAAATTTCTGCCCCGGCTACTTTTTTTTAACCCACAACGCCACTTTAGACCACTCTCACTATGTTAACGATGATGACGATGATGGCCGTACCCGTAGCACCAGTAGCGCCACCCGGCCCTCCAATTCCAGCGACCCCTAGTGGTCCGCTGGGTCCTGCAATACCACGGTCTCCGGTGTATCCCTGTGGACCGATGGGTCCAGAAGTTCCGACAACACCGATGCTTCCAGCTGGTCCAGTGGGACCTGTACTTCCAGTGGAACCAGGTGATCCGGCTGAACCAGGAGGTCCGGAGGGACCCGAGGGTCCGATTGATCCCGGCTGTCCGCTGCTTCCAGTAGCACCCAGACTGCCAATCACTCCTGGACACACACTCTCGAGATTCATTTATTCATTCATTTCTAGAACAATAAACAGTTAAAATATGAATTAATACAGTGCACAGAATCAGTCATTGTTTTAACGGACACAAATAAAGAAACTAAATAAAACCTATTGAAAAACTAGAAAAACTAGCCCGCAAACCTCCGCCAAGGCTATGTTGTTCGCCAGGTGGCAGCACCATATTCGGTTTAGCCGCGGTTTCCCTTATGCCCCATTGAAAGCAATGTTGAGGAAAATTTCAAAGTGATCCAGAATCTGGGATTCCTTCTGGATCACCCCCCAAAATTGAAAAATTGGTAGTTTTTGCCATTCCCAACATGCCCAGGAAATTTCAGAAAGACCCGTCCATAACTTTTTGAGTTATCTTGCTGACACCCAGACAGACAGACAGACAGACAGACAAACAAACAAACAAACAAAGTCTGGCAAAAACATAACCTCCTCGGCGGAGGTAATAAAAATAAATTGGATAAGTCATGAGGTTTTGCGCACGTACCATGTCGATCACTGCTGGAAATTGTTATGACAAAACAAACATTACTTTTATTCAGTATTTACTTCATTGCGCGTGAGAGCTAGCATAGCTACGGTAATTCTGTTTGTCTGTCTGTCCATCTGTCAATATGTCTGTCACAACCCGGTACCGTTTCAAGTCCAAGCGAGGTACAGTCTTTTGGTTTTTACCATATGATAGCTTAGAGTCTCTAGTATTATGCGACAAAATTTCACGCCACTGGTTGAACGGGGTTCCCCCGAACGAGGTAAAAAAGGGGCACCCCCTTGAAAAGCGTTAGTCTACCGTTATTGGCTCGTCTAACGTGAAAATGGTTGCAGATAGGCACAGACATGCTGCCTATCATAACAAGAACTGGCGACGAGCTTCTTAGAAATGTAAATATCGATAATCTTGAATGACTTTGAACCCCCCCCAAATAAAGGGTTTTAGTGAATTTTTTGCGATTTTGGGCTGCGGCATACATTTCAAGAGTGAATTGTGCCGACATGGCTGGAGATAAACCAAGACGATTTGCGTATGAAATTTTTAGCACTCAATGTTGATTTTAGCAGTCCAAGGCCGGACCCTCTAGATTCAAAAAGGCCTGCGCAAGTGGGTGTCAACGAGGAGCACGTACCCTTCTAAAAACTGGTTACTGTTGTCTGTTCAACGTGAAAATGGTTGCAGATAGGCACATACATGCTGCTTATCACAACAAGCACTGGCGACGAGCTTTTTAGGAATGTCAACATTGATGATCTTGAATGACCTTAAACCCTAAAAATATTGATTTTAAGTGATTTTTGGCAATTTTTGGCTGCAAAAGAGTGAATTGCAACGAAATGGATGAAGATAGACCAAGATGACCTGCAAGCAGAAGCTGCTATAGACTCTCGCGCGTTTCAAGAGCATTAGATCAGATTTCTTGTTTTGTAAACATTAATGTACGTCAGCACTGCTGCTGTCTGTTCTATGCAACTATTTGTACTGTCTGTGTGCAGGGCCTGATTACCGCATAAGGCCAACTATTTAAAAAACACAAAAATGTGGCAAAAATAAATCAAGAAGTTTGAGCTAATGCTCACGAGCCGCGCGAAAGCCTATAGCAGTAACTGCAGTCGCAATCTGTCAGTCTATCTCCAGCCATTTCGTCGCAGTTCATTCTTGGTTTGTGCGCTGCAGCCGAAAATCGCAAAAATCAATAAAAAAAACCCTTTATTTTGGAAGTTGAAGGTCTTACAGAGTCATCGATGTCTATACGACTGGAGAACCTCATCACTAGTGCTTGTTGTGGTAGGCAACATGCACATGCCTATCTGCAACCGTTTTCACGAATGACTGGCCAACAACGGTAAAATAAAGACTTCTACGTGGGTACTGCTCTTTGACGCCGTCGTGCGCAGGTTTCATTGAACCTAGAAAATCAAGACTTGGACCGTCGAAATCTACGTTCAATGCTGAAAATTTCATAGGCAGCTTTTGCATGTCAATCTCAATTGTTTTCGGCACAAGTTGCTCTTGAAATGTGTCTCGCAACCCGAAATCGCGAAAAAAATCATAAAACCCCTATTTTAGCGTTCAAGGTCATCCAAGGTCATTGAATTCGGTGGCAATCGAAAGCCACTGTACGACTTCCTAGAAGTGATTAATAGTAACCCTATCTCGCAGCGAGTTATTGGCTAAAAATCGCAAATTTTTTCCACCCTCTCTCACTTAGCGTCCTCGTTCGGGGTGACGCCCTTCGAATTTATGGAAAAGCTTTACGGTTCCCGAAACTAGATTCTTTCAGGCAGCCGATGGTGAAAATTTGGTGATCCTAGCTTGCACCGTTTTTGACTGATCCACCCGTGTGACGGACAGACAGACAGACGGACGGGCGGACAGACGGACAGAGTTACGATGGCTAAGATGCGCTGAAAGCAGTAGGTGCTCTCGCGCGTAAAAACGTAAAAATATTTTTACGTGTACGATTCTGTCTGTTAGACAGTCACTTTGGCTGTATATTTGCATGATGCATGGTTTATTCTATCACTGTATGCCTAATTTGGACTGTATGTGTATTGGGCCCTCAAAACATTTAGGCCTAACTAGACTAACATGTGCATCATTATTTCTGACTTGACTTGATGTATTTGTAGCCGCCTAGTTATGTCTTGACATTGCCTCACTGGTAGGCCTTGTTCCATCAGTGCGCCTATGAAGTGTTCCTATGCTTACTACTGGTTTAGCTCAACTGTTGTCTGTTGTGGACTCATAAATACAATCTGTTTACATGCAGACAGTTTCTGAAATTGTTGCGACACCCTTTCCTCATTATGGCTTTAAGGCTTGATTTTTGCAAATTTTCTATTAAAATGCCCTGCTTCCAAGAGTCAATTTTTAGAACTTTTGGTCCATTAATTTACAGGAAAATGGTGCCACCAGATGTCGGATTTTAAGGCTAAAATGCACTAAATTCGATTTCCGCTGGGGCTCCGTCCCAGACACCGCTGGGGGAGCTCAGAGCGCTCCACCAGACCCTAGCTGGCTTTAAGGGGTTCTACTTCTAAGGAAAGAAAAGGAAAGGAAAGGAGAGGGGAAGCAGGGAAAAGGAAAAACAGGAAAAAGGAAAGAGAGGAAAAGAGAGAGGAGGGAGGGCAGGGCAAAGAAAGGAAGGGAAAAGGGGAAGATGGGGAGGGAAAAAAAGGGGAAAAATCCGGCCCTGCGTGTGTTTTAAACCATTTTTCTAGTCATCAATTATCACTGCTTGTACAATTTCAAAATAACAATAGTAGCAGTAATAATAATAACAATACTAATAAGAGAAACGTAATATTGCTTAATCGATTACTACTATGCTGTGCTATTTTACTTGTTAAATAACATAAGAATGGTAGTAGTAATAAAACTTAATTTTGTGTCAATGATTATTTCTATGTTGTGCTATTTTAATAAACAAAGTAGAGCTTTTTGCACTGTTGTATTAGTAACTATACTCAATTTCTGCCAGTGTTGATAAAAAATATAATTACCATAAAAAGACTGGTAAATGAAAGTCCATACAGTTCACATGCTCATCCTGCTTAATATACAACGGTATTACCTCCACGGTTTTACCTATATCATTTGATTCAAAAGCTAAATGTATATTTTTTTTCTTCTCACGTTAGATTACAATCATTTTGTACATTTATGCGTTATCTACAAACACATTCCTTTCCTACAGCTTATGCTACTTTATAGCGCTCGCTGCACAGCGTGCCCTGATTCTCTCTACGCAGACACTTTGGTGCAGTATAAAACATTTTCTCACTTTCTTACTTACTTATTTCTTAAACAGCTTCAAATTAGCACTTACTGTACTGTACTGCATACACTGTAATGAACACTATACAAAACGTGTTACTACAAACTAGAAAACCAATATATATAAATGAGTGAAATGACCTGCTGCTCCAGTAAAACCGGTTGGTCCAGCTTCCCCTGTTGATCCAGTGGCTCCAGTGGCTCCCATCACCCCGGTGTTGCCGATGCCACCAGGCTCTCCAGACGACCCCGTGGCCCCAGTCGCACCTTCCACTCCAGGCAGTCCAGTATTCCCCAATGCACCGGCAGGTCCTGCTGGTCCGGTGGCTCCAGTCGAGCCGGTACCGCCGGTTGCACCCGGTTGACCAATTTCACCGATCCTGCCGTCTACACCGCTCGCACCGGACTCCCCAGTACTTCCAGTCGCCCCGGTCATGCCCGTCGAGCCCGGCAAACCAGCTATACCGGTATCACCAGCCGGTCCAGCTGGTCCGGTAGCTCCGGCGGGTCCGGCAACACCTTGAACGCCAGTGTCGCCGGTTGAACCAGAACTGCCCGACCAACCGGTGGCACCGGCCGGCCCTGGAGGACCAATAGCCCCAGCTGCACCGAAACCACCAGTTGCACCAGTTGCGCCAATGCTGCCGGCTCTACCAGGCATTCCAGTCGCACCACGACCTCCACTGCCACCCGTTGCACCGATGTCACCCGTGTCTCCTGTCCTACCCGGCATACCTGTGCCCCCAGTAGCTCCAGGACCGCCAGGCAACCCCGCTAGACCAGTCGCTCCAGGACTACCAGTGAAGCCGGTAGGACCTCTTGGCCCGGTTGGTCCAGACAATCCCGGCAGTCCCTCTGCACCTGGTAAACCAGTTGCTCCGGTGGCGCCCGTATTTCCAAGTGGTCCCACGCCACCAATAGCTCCTGCTATGCCCTGCGGACCGCTGAAACCAGCGTCGCCCGGCGCCCCTGCTGTCCCACTGGCTCCAGGAAAACCTGTTTCTCCGGTAAAGCCGGTTGATCCGGTAGCACCCTGAGTTCCGGTAAATCCGACTCCCCCGGGGCTGCCGGCTGGGCCAGTGTCACCGGCGCGACCTGTAGCACCGGTCGCTCCCGTAGCTCCAATCACTCCGGCTGATCCGGGTGTCCCCGCGGGTCCTGCAGACCCTGCTGGTCCGATGTTGCCAGTAAAGCCAGTGGCGCCTACCGGGCCTGGGAGACCCGTGTCACCAGGGGCACCAGAGGGACCGCGAGCACCACTCATCCCAGTCGCTCCAGCAGGACCAGTGGGTCCGGTGAACCCAGTCGCACCGGTCCGTCCGTTGTTGCCAGTTGCACCGGTATCACCTTGGTCACCGGCAGGACCCTCTGGACCGCGAGCCCCTGCAGCGCACACAATTAGTCCATGCGTTCAGCTATGCAGCGTTGCAATCAACCACAACTAACAAATCTCAGGTGGCGCTTTCACAAAGCGCTCACAAGCAACTTCAATGATTCAAGCAAGCGTCACCTCAGAACTGTCGGAACAAAACTAATTTGTCCAGCACATTAACGTTACTGGTGTCAGCGCTATTAGACATTTCTCGTAAACGGCACTCTAAAAGTTACCGTATTGTAGTTTCAGCCGTTTGGCAAACGTGGTGAAACACAGGAAAAATAATTTCACAGGAGTTAAAACTCTAATCGTCAGTCACTACTTGAAATAATTGTTTATTAGTTAACTACTAAATGTAAGTAACTACTACGAAGTCACTCCAAACACACCATGCTTAACACATGGCTTCTCGCTTAAGCATTTATTGGTAGGCCTACATGTAGGACTAGGTATTTCTTGTGGCTGCAAAGAGACAACTGCACGATTGAAACACCTGTTAAGCTGCACCTCTTTTGACGCAGCCAACTACGTTAGCATTTTTAGTCCGCCCGGAAGCGATAGTTTTCGAAGTGGGCTTATGTTTTGCTGTGGTTTTTTTTTCTTTTTTCCCCTCGCGTAATCTCCGAGCTCCGTCGGCCGATCGCCACGAAATTTTGCATGATACTCGAAAGTGTGTTCAGTTTTATAATCCCAGACCATAATCCCGAGGTAATAATCTCCCGAAAAAAATTAGAGACCAAAAACATGCAAAATTTGGCCTGATTTCAAACGACTTCAAAGTTCGACGGCGAATATCTCCAAAAGAAAGATATTCAAAATTGTTGAGTTATTTGACCTACCACAATTCCTCCGGCGGTCGGCGAAAAAAGTCCGCTGAACTTAGGTCCACTAATTGCGGAGATCTCGATGTGGAATCATACCAACACAAATAGGCTTTTAGGGAAAACCATATTTCGGTCCCTAGGGGTGCTGCGCCCCCAAATTTTACTATGCGCTAGAGAATGACCAAGTCTTACTAGCGCACCCCCTACCGGGGACGAAAGTCGCCCTTACAATTTTTTTTCAAAGGGGGGTCCAAAATTAGCCTAAAATGTAGGCTAGCATATTAGCCGCAAGAACTTTGGAGCCAAAGGGAGTAGCTTCATAAAACTTTGCTACCTGACGTGCTGCTAGATGGGGTAATAACGCGGGTACAACTTTTTTGTGGGGGGGGGGCACCGCCCTCTTAAAATTTGAGAGGGCAAAAAACGTCCAAAATTTAGTACGCTTCACGACAACTTTTCGACTGCGAATATCTCTGGACTAGATAAAGATATCGACAAGCGGTAAACGGCGTTGTCAACCGCAATCTCTCTCGCGTTAAAGAAAAAAATTGGTAAACTTTGGTACACCAACACCAGAGATTACGCGGCTAATGTTTACCCACCCTAAATCAACAGTGCACGTTTTGCGTATGCTAATGCATTTGAGTGCGGGTCATGTGACTTTGCTACATGCGAAATTTTACCCCCTAAATTTTCCCTACAATCGGACTTAGGGCGCCAAACGGACTCACGTTGGGCTTTGCCACAAATTTCTAGTTTGAATTTTTTCTTTTCTATGACCAAATGATACGTATAGATCGTTGCAAGTTATTAGTACCATTCACTCGATGTTAACTGCAGTAACAAAAGAAATATGGCAATAGAACGCGACTTTCATTTTCAGAATAGTGCTACTGGTGTCATTTTTGGTGGTATCGCACAATGACAACAACAAGCACATGCTGAAGGAAACGGACATTTTAAACGTTATGCTGTAAATTAATCTGCATAAGAACTTGACATTTCCGTTTACAGTAATAACAAATAATCAGTTTAGCATCATCGTCAACTAAATACTATCAGCAAGTGTTATACAGGTGTAAGGGCCTATAGCTAAACATTCAAGTTTCACAAATTACTGCAGCAACAAGTTCGAGTTTCATTTATTCAGTTATTTCACCTACGTGCACAGTTCACCTGCAGTAGTGATTCAACGCCATTGAACGTGTCTGAAGATAGCCAGCCTTTGGGAAAAAGTGTAAACACTTATAAAACCCTCTACTTTTCATGCAAATATCCTACATTTTGTCAGTTGTAAAATCTAAGTGTTCGCGACTACATCCTAACTCAAATTATTCTAAGTGATTAATTACTCTCGAAAAAAAGTTATTTTTATTGTAGTATTAAATCTTTTTGAATCACTTTATTCTATGCCCTGAAATATATTATAATTGGATTACATGCGCTGAAGTAAAACTAAAAAATAAGTGGCACCTTTTGTAGACCTCAGTGGCATTAGTGTACTTTTTCAACATTTTTCAGTGTTTTCAGTTACTAAATACAGAAAAAATCTCAAAGTTAAACAAAACATTGTAGAAAAAATACTAAAGTGTGCAGTAACCTGTGAAGCCCTGTGGTCCAATAAAGCCAGTGGCGCCTGGTCTACCAGTTGCTCCAGCTGACCCTGTAGCCCCAGTGCTACCTTGCTGACCTGCAGTACCAGTATCACCTATTGGTCCAGCTGGACCCGTAGCACCGGCGCTACCATCCGGACCTGGATCACCTGTATCACCACGATCACCTGGCTCACCTGTCGGCCCAGTCGCACCTGTAGCCCCAACCTGACCCGAGGTTCCGCTGGCACCAGTGTCACCTGGACTCCCGGCAGGACCCGGACCACCGGTTGCTCCCATGTCCCCAGCACGTCCCGCTGCGCCTGTAAAACCCGTAGATCCCGGCTCACCGTCTCTTCCTGGCAACCCGATAGCTCCCATAGGACCTGTACTACCAGTGGGTCCAGTAACCCCCGGGCTTCCCGCCACACCTGACGACCCCGCTGCACCCGTCGCTCCGACCACTCCCCGCAAGCCAATCTCACCAGTGTCACCTATGGGTCCTGGTGAACCTGTGAAGCCCGACGCTCCGGTCAGTCCCGTACCACCGATGAATCCTTGAGGGCCTGGAGAACCAGAAGGACCGGTAAATCCAGTTTCACCGGTAGCACCAATAGCACCAACAGGGCCTCTAGGTCCACGAGCTCCGACAGGCCCCGGTGCACCAGTACCACCTGTGACCCCTGTGCCTCCAGCCACACCTAGTAAACCAAAAGAGCCACTCGATCCAGTTGCCCCAGTCGCTCCTGGGGGCCCCACCTCGCCAATGAAACCGGCAGGACCAGAAGGTCCAATCGGTCCAGTGGGGCCAGTGGATCCGGTGAATCCTGAAGACCCTGTATCACCAGGGTCCCCACGTACTCCGGGCGGACCGCTGGTGCCGGTAAAACCTGGTGCACCGGAAAACCCCGTAGGACCCAGCATGCCAGGAGCTCCACTGTCACCAGTGTTGCCAGCTGGTCCTGACGCTCCGGTCGCTCCAGTCGCCCCACGACCTCCTCTTTCACCTGCCGGACCCTGAGGCCCTGCGAATCCGGAAGCACCAGTGGATCCCGGCAGTCCGGTGAATCCTGTGTTTCCAGTTTCACCAATGACGCCTTGCATTCCGGCCGGCCCCGTCTGTCCAGCAAGTCCTGGCTCCCCAGTGAAACCTTGTCCACCAGTATCACCAGTGAATCCAGTGAATCCAGTGCTGCCGCCAGCGCCTGGTAAACCAGCTGGACCAGCAACACCAGGCTGTCCTCCGACTCCAGTCAGTCCAGTGGCGCCAGGACTTCCAGATGGGCCTGGTAAACCAGTATCACCAGGTCCACCAGTAGCACCGGCAGTTCCCGGTGAACCCTCGGGACCGGCTGGTCCGGTAAACCCAGTACCACCAGTCCTGCCTGAAGCTCCGGTAAATCCGGTCGCTCCGGTGAATCCCGTTGCACCGGGTGAACCGGAAATTCCACCACTGCCTGGTTCACCTGTGGCTCCAGTGTCGCCGATACCACCAGCAACGCCAGGCTGTCCGGTTGGCCCACGTTCTCCAGCTAGACCAGTCGCACCGGCAGATCCTGCCGGCCCCACCTGACCTACCACTCCAATGGGTCCAGCCGGGCCAGTCGCACCAGTCGCGCCTGTTGAACCGGGCCTACCGCTCTCACCCGTGTTTCCAAACTCTCCGGTGAGACCGATGGGACCAGGTGCTCCGACTGATCCCACGTCACCAGTGTCCCCAGTCCTTCCACGCGGACCTGTCCATCCAGCCGGTCCCTTGCTACCTGTTGCTCCAGTCGCCCCGGATGCACCTGTTGCTCCGGCCGGTCCAACCTCACCTGCAGGACCAGTGAAACCTGTAGCACCAGCTGCGCCCGGAGCCCCAGTGTTTCCAACCCTTCCAGGCTGGCCAGTGGGTCCAGCTGGGCCACTGGCTCCAGCTGACCCGGTGAACCCAGTAGCCCCGGTAGCACCGGGTCCACCCGAAGTTCCCGTCGCACCAGGCGACCCTGTAAAACCAGTGAATCCGGTGCCGCCCTGAACCCCAGCACTTCCAGCGAAACCAGCTGGTCCGGCAGGTCCGGTAGCGCCTGAGGATCCGGTAGCACCAGTTGCACCAGTGTGTCCAGTAATCCCGGAAGGACCGGCTTGTCCTGTAGGCCCGACTGGACCTTTTGCTCCAACTGGACCAACAGCACCTACATAATCAGAATACAATATTAATAATGTTCAGTTGCTTAACAGACAAGACTTCAAATAACTTTAAATTTTCCATCAGAATGTCACAGTTATTTGTCTACTTCCCACTATATTATTTGTTCCTTGCTAACTTATCAATGATGTATTAAATATAAAATGTTTTGAGCATTTAAATTATTTTATGAGAACAAAAGAAAGTTCAGTTTCACGCCAATTCTGTCCAATGTTGCCCTTCAAAGTAGCCTACAACTGACTACTTAGCTGGTTAAACCTAAATTCGTTTATGTACAGCGATACATATACAGTCTTTAATTTTTATGTATCGCTGTACAGTAAACGAATTTAATAGGCAAGCAAAGATCATTAAGCCTACATGAATATAAACTTTTACATGCTTAGAATTTAACAATTTTGGAAATGGTTTAATGAAAAAGCCCAATTTCAAACTGTAGTTCAACGACAGTGTCATAATTCTAAATTATGATATAACTAAAACTAACTGTTAACAAGTTCTGAACATGTTTTAGACAACAAAACCTTCTCAACAATTTTTCCTGTAGATATAGTACCTGTGCAAGGATAATTACAAACTAGCCAAATATGCAAGCTGAACGAAATTTGTTTGACAAAGGTAAAGATGATAAAATAATGACTCAAATAATGTTTGTTTTAATTAATCACAGTTAATGTTTCTGAAGTGAGACAGTACTATGAGAAACAAAACCAATGCAGATAAAGATAACGATAAAGGTCCAGTACTTGCTATAGCGCTCCGTACACGAGTCAAACTTAACCAGAAGCACTTGCTTTACAATCTGGGAAATGGCATTTGACTGGCATAAGCTAATGATACCGCAGCGCACTATGTGACCATTTAATGCCCGCATCAGCGCACAAGAGGACCCGCGATTTGCAGCTAGCAGACACATCACCGCCCCAATCAACCACACTTGGCCCTCAGGTTGTAGCCCGCAGCCTTGCTCATTTCCCGTCTCGCTGAGGGTAGGAGGCTGAATTAACCTGCGGACGCAGTAGGTCTGATATACAGAGAGCCCAATAAAACTGAGTCCCAAGACTTGTGTCATCACTGTATCAGTTATCAATTTATTTTTCAAATTCTTTCACCAATACACTCTGCAGCTAATTTGCAATAAAATAATCGCTAAAAATCCAGACGCAACCAAGACACATCGCTACATGACACTGTGAAATACAGTCATCTTTGGAATAAATGAGTTGTAGTACAGTAAATTTAAAGCTGACTACCGATATATCTATCAATGCGTTTAGTGTAGGCTTATTTCAAGTTTACCACTGATGTGGTTAGTGCCGGATTAAGAGGGATGCCGAGATGCTGCAGCATCTGGCACATTCGTGAAATAGGCTCACGGCCACGGATTCCGTGAACACGATTTTTTGTAACAGCCATTTTCGTTGCGCATCAACAATTTCAAATGTTGCAACGAGATGTGTTCTGAGAGCATAAACCGCGTAAAATGCGTTTGCGTCCGAAGCGAGACCACGCTGAGGGAGCTTACAGCTCCCCGGAACTCCTAGACAGATTTGGGGACGAAGAGACGAAGACGAAGAGAAGGAAATGGCATGAAAAGAGATGGGAAAAAAGATTGGTTACGATTTATCTTTATTGCTTAAACTGCTTAAAATTGGTTTAGTTGATTCGCACGAAAATAATTTAAAATGTCGCCGCCATATGTCATAATCTAAGTTCAGAATGCAACAAATTCGAATTCGGCTGGGGCTGCTCTCCAGAGAGTCTCCTGAAAGAGCTGACAGCGTTCCCGCAAACCCTTACTGAATTTAAGGGTCTTACTTTTAAAAAAAAGTATAAGGGCAAGAAAAAAGAAAGGAAACAAGAAATTTGAGCTAAGGCTCACGAAACGCGCGAAAGCCTATAGCAGTTCCTGTTCGCAAACTGTCAGTCTATCTCCAGCTGTTTTCATGAAAGACTGGCCAACAACGGTAAAATAACGACTTTTACGAAAATACCGCTCTTTGATGCCCTCGTGCGCAGGTTTCATTGAACCTAGAAAATCGAGACTTAGACCGTCGAAATCTACGTTCAATGCTGAAAATTTCATACGCAGCTTATGCACGTCAATCTCAATTGGTTTCAGCGCAATTCGCTCTTGAAAAGTGTTTCGCAGCCAAAATCGCCAAAAAAATTAATAAAAACTCCCTATTTAAGCGCTCAAGGTCATCCAAGGTCATTGAAATCGGTGGCAATCGAGAGCCGGTGTACGACTTCTTATTAGTGATTAATAGTAACCTAGGCACCGTTACTGAAATACAGCGACTTATTGGCCAAAATTGCAAATTTTGCCCACCCCCTCTCATTTAGCGCCCTCGTTCGGGGTGACCCCTTCGAATTTATGAAAAAGCTTTACGGTTCCTAAAACTAGAGTCTTCCGCAGAGCCGACGGTGAAGATTTGGTAATTCTAGCTTGCACTGTTTTTGACTGATCCACCCGTGTGACGGACGGACGGACAGTATTGCGATGGCTAAGACGCGCTGAAAGCAGTAGCTGCTTTCGCGCGTAAAAGGAAACAAAAAAAAGTGAATGGAAAGAAAAAAAGAAAGAAGAGGAGATAAGAGAAAGGATTATCACCCGCATTGGTATGATAACTTTGCAGCCCTGGGTCACGTTTATTTCATTCCATAACAAGAAGCCAAACTGTCGCTAGAAAAGATGCGCTACAGCCTATAGATACAGTTCGTGTTGCGGTACTGATCTTCAAGGTCATCCAAGATCAATGATTTTCATGTCGTTCGTCAGCCAATACACGACTTCCTATTAGTGATCAACAGCAGCCTAGGCCTTAACTTGCACTTTTAGCCACAGTACATTTGTGACACATGGACAGAGAGACTGACGGACACGTAACAACCAGTGCCATGGACGACGTACAGCATAGCTCTAGCGCGTCAAAAACTTTTAGTTTATATATGGTGCAAGTGTAACATTGTGGTTGGAGATGTAAAACTGCAAAAATGTCTCACCTAAGGGTTGTTCGCCATGTTTGCGTTATAGTAGGCCAATAATAATAATACACAGGTTTCATTGTGTTGCGGGGAAGGGGGCGAAGGTTTTGAGCCTCGTGGTGGGTCTGGAATGCCAAAAATAGATACTTTTTTGAACAACAGCATACGGCCCGGTTTGGTCTTAGTCTGGCCCTGGATGTGGCTAGTAAAAAAACTTTGAAAATCGGTTAATAGTTAACGGAGTTATGAAAATATGACACTACGGGGTGGGGGCTTATTTTACGTGAGCCAACTGACCAACAGATTCATTGATGAAAATATGAATTTTGACATTGAGGGAAAGGTTTTTTTTTCAGGAGCCAGCAAAAAAATTCTAAGTTACAACTGACCAACAGATCCAGTGTCTCCAGGGCTTCCAGTGTCTCCTCGTAATCCCGGACGACCGGTAGCGCCGGATGATCCGGTTGCACCATCAGGACCAGGTGATCCACTGTCCCCAGGTAGTCCTCTAGCGCCGGCAAAACCAAGCTGTCCTTGAGCACCGGTTGCACCAGTCCCACCAGGGGAGCCGGTATCACCAACGGGGCCTGTTCCGCCTGTTGCACCTCGGACACCCGTACCACCAGTGAACCCCGTGAATCCGGTAGCGCCAGGTGATCCGGAGAGTCCAGCTGGACCCGTGTCGCCGGCAGGACCTGCTGGTCCGGTGAAACCTTCCACACCCATAGCCCCAGTAAATCCAGTCTCACCCGTCGAGCCACGTTCTCCCATGGGTCCGATGTTGCCGGCCGCTCCGGTCCACCCACGGTCACCCACCTCACCCGTCGGTCCCGTGTCACCCGTCGATCCGGCGCTACCCTTTGCACCCGGTAATCCAGTAAATCCGGTGTTGCCAAGGCTACCAGCAGGACCGGTCATTCCAGTCGGTCCAACTGGGCCGGCCGGACCAGTTCCGCCTTGGACGCCCTGGACACCGGCCGGTCCAGCTGGACCCACGGCTCCTGCTAGTCCACTCTCTCCAGTGAAACCCTGGCTTCCAGTAGCACCGGTAAATCCTTGCGGGCCTGTATCGCCAGTGGGTCCCGTGTCACCAGGTGTGCCGGTGAAGCCAGCCAATCCAGGTAAGCCAGTTGCACCTACGTCACCGGGCCCACCAGCACGCCCAGCCAGCCCCGTATAGCCTGTCAATCAATCGATCAGTCAAATGATAAACCGATATATCAATAAATCAAAAATTCAGTTAGACATTCATATACAAAGAACTTAATTACGCCACAGGTGAAGTACAAGTATTCCACACCTGAAAGTGAAGTCCCTAAACTAATACATATAGGCTAATTATTTTTAAAGTAACACAGCCATCATGCATCAAAGTTAAAGACAGACCAACAGATGCGACAACACTGCACTTAAAAATTATGCGCAGTAAAAACTACAAACTGGTGTCCTATCTTCTTATTTTATTCGGTTTTCGGTAACTGTATGTAGACTAAATAAAATCGCTGCGTTAACAACATCATATAGCCTGGCAGTAAGTCTGCAAACTACAATTGTACGATATGACACAATATGAATTTGCACTTCAAAACTGACGAACAAGTTGTCAATTTATTCCAGCACATAAACAAAAAGAACTAAAACGTTTTAAATGAAAACAAAATAAAAGAAACTGAAATAGTAGTACAGTTATATTTTAAAACATAAAAATCAATAAACTACTGGTATGGAAAAATAGAAGCCTGAGAACAGACAAACAATAAGAGAAAAAATGATGATAACTAAAACCAAAAAAAACTAAAAACGAGAAAAAAGTTTTCAGCAAGTCCGGATGTCCATGAAATCAATCCGTAGGAATGCCAGATGTTTACGGAAAATAAAATTTAAAAAAAAGAAAAGTTCCAAGATTGTAATGAAAGAATGATGGAATCATGGATGATGATAGTAAACCTGTGAATCCAGACGCTCCAGTTACTCCAACTGATCCAGATGATCCGGTATCGCCAGGAAGTCCGGATGGCCCAGTTGCACCAGTAGCTCCAACCGTTCCACTCGCACCTGGTGAACCGGCTGGTCCGGACGCACCCTGAACACCAGGGGCTCCTGAAGGACCGACAAGTCCGGTTGCTCCGGTAAATCCGGTATCACCGCCAGGACCTGCGAGCCCAGTTGCCCCTGCCGGCCCAGTGAATCCAGTCGCTCCCGTGTTTCCATCACTTCCACTAGGACCGACAGCGCCGGCAAGACCCGGATCACCGGTAGCACCATCCGGACCAGGCCGTCCAGCCGGACCAGTAAATCCGGGCGCTCCGGCACTGCCACTAGAACCAGTGTCACCAGTGGGACCTCGCTCACCCTTGGGTCCGGTGCCGCCCGTGGACCCTGCAGCACCAGGGCCTCCGCTTGCACCGACCGGCCCGGTGTCTCCCGGCATGCCCGTCGCACCGGTGTTACCTGCGACCCCGGTGTTTCCTATGGATCCATCCGGACCCGGTTCACCACGCACGCCCGCCGGACCTGTCATCCCCGTGGCTCCGGTTGCACCCACGAGACCCGTGTCGCCCGCGGGTCCTGATGGGCCGGTCGCCCCAGTGCCTCCAGGGGCCCCGGCTCCACCCGTCCCTCCAGGCACCCCGGTCCTGCCCTTCTCACCACGGAGACCAGTGTAGCCTGTGTCACCTGGCACACCTGTAGCGCCGACAGCTCCAGTCCTGCCTGACGGGCCTGTGTGACCCATGCCTCCCGATACACCGGTAGCACCGATGGCTCCAACGACGCCAGTCACTCCGCTCGCGCCTGTATACAACAGAGACAAGTACAACATCGCCGGTCTTGTTTCAGCACGATGTGTTTTTAATAATGTTTATTTCGCATGCCATTCTGTGTGATGAGCGTTGTATCGTTTAACATAATACAATGTACTTTCCGGCCACTGATACGATAATAATAATAATATTATTATAGTCACTTGTAAGGCGCTCAATGTCATCGAGCTGAATCTCAGTCGCCGTCAGTCGCTAAATGGGTAGTGATGGGCTATAAACTGAGCAGGTAGGTTTTGAAAAAACGTTTGAAGGTTGAATGGGAAGTACAATGTCTAACTGACAGAGGAAAGTGTTGTTCCAAATGTTAGGAGCTTTATAGGAAAAGGCTCTTTTGCCAAGTCTGTGCTGATGCGAGGCCTGTCAAGAAGATACTGATCAGCAGAGCGTACGAGTAGTGTTCGTACAGATGTATACTGATCCAAGTATATGGGTTGGTGGTTGATGGAAAGCGTTTTATAGGTAATACTAGCCAGTTTGAAGGTGATGCATGAGTGAATGAGTAACCAGTAGAGTTCTTGTAAAAGGTTGTTAGATAACCGATGACAGAAAATGTACTTACTAGCAGCCTTACAACATTTATCTTAATTTTCGTTTACTGTTAAAATGACAGTCCTGGCAACTATTAGCAATGATTTATAGATGCAAACAAAACTTAGTATATTTCCAAAAGCTAATCGTCACTGCATAATTTTGAGAACAACTTCTGGTACTGATTTTTGTAATAAAATCACAAAAAAAATGTAAAATGTAAATACAAATAATGAAACGGAACACTAAAAAATGTCTGAAAAAAAAACAAAAAACAAACTAAATAGAAACAACAATAAAATGAAATACACTGTTACTTATGTTGCAAACGACGACCAAACAAATTCCGTTAAACTATCATAAAACATACACGAAACTGTCTAAAGCATTATCTTCTTTGAGAAAATTAAGCAAAAGAAAAAACAGCAGAATACATCTTAACAAAAACGTTAGCCAAAGAGAAAATTGTAGCCCTAGTTGTACTCAAGGTATTAGCCGTAGGCAAAAAAACGAAGTCTAATCTAGCTCACCTGTAGCACCACTTGGCCCCGAGGCTCCCGTGTTTCCGGCTGGTCCAAGTTGTCCATCAGGTCCTGTAGGACCAGACTGACCTCTGGGTCCCGCGGTTCCCGTCTCACCCTGGAGACCTGTTGCTCCAGACGCTCCCACCACACCCATGGAGCCAGCGGGTCCCGTGCTGCCAACTGGACCCACGACACCTGGACAACATACGGCAACATTCTTCAACTCAAACCTACGTACATACATACATACGCCATGGCAGGGGGAACAAAGGGGAAAGGGCAATTGTCCACCCTGTCAGAAAAACGCTGGAAAATCTTCTCGTCCGAAAATATTCGTCCAAAAATGCTAAATCTGACGAGAAAACACCCATTTTGGAAAAATTAAAAAAAAATAAAATGTTGAACACATATATCTCATTTGACGGAAATCTGCAATTGTCTGTCGAAATTCTGTGGAATTCTGCAATAAACGTCGGCAAATTGCAACTTTCTTCCCCGTCCACTTTTTTATAACCCACGACACCGATGCTAGCCTATGGTTTTTCTATACACTGTGTCTCAAAAAAACAGTCAAAATTGTTTTTGTCATACCTTTGTCAAATTTTCACTAAATTTGATAATTTTGGCAAGACGATAGCCAAGGCAATGAAATTAGGCGAGGTGCACTCATTTACCATCTCACCTAATTTATGTCAACGCACTACCGTGTGAAACAGATGTTCCCAAATCCCAATTGTTGCATAACGCTTAGATATTTTCTAAGTAAACGCTGTAACGACTTAATTGAGCACAAAATTAATCTTAATGTAAATTATTTAGCAGAATTATAAGTTTGTATAACAACTCGCTTGTAAATCATCAGAATTTATGTCCAAATTGGCCCCTGCATACAAAGACAATGGCTTAGCTGCAGCGCCACTGGCTGATAATGGAATCAAAGACTGACTGATCAAACGGCATTCACTTATCAATTAGACGCGTTTTAAGCTCATCAGTCAGCTATTTTGTTGTCTGCTGTTTTTACCATAAAATATTTAATAACACAAAATTATTAATTTACGTGGCACCCTCTGTCGAATTGACGATGCAAAAGTAAGCAATCTGATACAAATAACCACCCGTAATGTAACAATTTGGTGCATTTGTGTTTCACATTATAGTGCGTTGACATAAATTATGTGAGGTGGTAAATGAGTGCACCTTACATAATTCTATCGTCTTGGCCATCGTTGTGCCCAAAAATTATTAAAGTTGGTAAAAATTTGACGAAGTTATGACAGAAACTATTTTAACCGTTTTTTTCTAAGACACAGTATAAAAACACTGCGCCTATATCAAACGCCGCTTTAGCGTCGCCATGTCACAGAAAAGAAAAAAAGAGGAATAAAGGAAGAAACGGATATTGCAAAAATATCTAAGCCCCAAAATTTCTGAACGCAGCGGCTTTGTCCGTGACCGTCTGACGTTACTACTACGCGTGTATGAGTCGATCCGAATATAAGAATGAGTCCATTTTTGATCTCAAATGACTGGTCAGTCAAAGGTAATTTCTGAGGAATTTAGGCCCTCCACGTGCAAACGTGTATGCATACTGCTGCTAAGTTGTTAGATACCTGTGCCACCAGTAGCGCCAGGAAGACCCTGTTCGCCATCCACTCCACTGGCGCCCGTATTTCCCGCAGGTCCGGCCATTCCGGTTGCTCCGGTGTTTCCAGTTCCACCCGGAAGACCCGACACTCCAGCCGGACCAAAGGCACCGGTGAAACCCGGCATTCCGGTAGCACCCGTGTTACCACTGGCCCCTACAGCACCGGCCGGACCCGTGGCGCCCTCACTGCCTGTAAATCCAGGACTGCCTGTGTATCCGGTATCACCGGATAATCCAGCCGGTCCAGTCGGTCCAGCCATTCCAGTTGCACCAGCCGGTCCTGTGCCACCTGCTACTCCTCGACTTCCTACAATACCAGTTTACTCATTTATGTCTATTCATTCACTACTTTTTGTTGCCAATTTCTGCTACACAACATATCAGTAATAAAAAGATCATAATTAGCAAGAAAGTAACAAAGTATTATTATTTGCAGTTATATTTATAACTGTATTAGCAGCAGTTGTGTATCTAAACATTTGTAGCAGTAGCAATGGCATATAACAACAGATTTAACTAACTTGACATGGCGTATCAATTATTCACAAACTTTGCTGGTTATAGTTACTTGAATCACCTTTCTTTTAACATACTATCTTAGCTTTTAAAAAATGATAGCAATAAAGTGTCTAATGTACAATACTGAAAAGTATGTTTGGATAAATTTAGGTGAAATGAAGGTATACAACGAAAGAAATTGTCTAATTATTTTTTTACTACAAATCAAAGCACAGTAGCACAAAAGTGATAAAAAATGAACGTGTAAGAGTATATGACATCACAGTCCATCTTAAGCTCTGCCCCTTCTAGCTCTAACCATCCCAACTCTTGAGTTCTAAAATAAATTGTCTTGAAATTAAGAAACACAACACAAAATACATAATAAGCACGTATATGTGGCAGAACATAATGGTGCAAAAACAGAACATTGTGGCTGTACTAGCCTGCAACTCCGACGACACCCTGCACACCAGTAGCTCCAGTCGCTCCAGCTGGACCAGTATCTCCTTTGATTCCTTTAGCCCCAGTTTCTCCAGTGTTTCCCATTGCTCCAATAGGTCCTTTCCCGCCTGCAAACCCAGTAGCTCCAATGCCGCCTGTGGGACCTATTTCACCCGAAGGGCCAGTGTCACCCGCAGGCCCGGCAGGCCCTGTACCACCAGCTGGACCAGTCTGTCCAGTTCCACCACTCAAACCTGGCGCCCCGGTCGCACCGGGCGCCCCCACCGCTCCGGTAAAACCAACCTGGCCCTGAGGTCCGGTGGATCCAATGGGTCCGACGTTGCCAATCACCCCGGTGTACCCAGCGCTGCCTGGGGGACCGGTGTCACCTGTGTCACCGGCGTCACCCCTCACACCAGTGAAGCCTTGGACACCGGCCGCGCCTGTTGGACCAGTTGCGCCCGTGTCGCCCTGAATACCTTCAATGCCTGCACCACCACACGACACATCATAGCATGCCGTATGCCGTACAGTCCGTGACCATATCACAGGGTCTTTAACAGTCAGCTTTATAGGCATCACAGTGAAAGATATAGATATATGGGACAACAGCACTTAACATTCATTACACGCTAACTGATTGTGTCCGACAGGAGAGAGAAGTTCATTTTAAAAAATTCTGCATGAAAACTGGTACATGCAGAAAAACCAAAAAAAAATCCAAATGGTGAAAACAACAAAAAAACAAAGTCTTGGTTGGCTGACTCCAAAAAACAGCACACATACTACACTGTCTCAAAAAACATACCAAACATTTTTGATTGTAACTTGAAGAAAAGTTATTGGACTTGACTAATTTATGGTAAAAATATTTCTGAGACAACTGGCCATCAAATCATGACGTAGTTTCCCACCTCACCCATCGTAAGTTTTTGCTCTACCTGGGGAAATCAGAACCAACGAAATATTGCAAACACATTTTGTTTACATTTTTGAAACTTTGTCTGACACTTTATCCAACTGTTTCGTTTTTCAGCGGCCTGTAATAAAATTGATCGAAATGTTGGCCAATTGTGCAATCACAAACATGGAGACGATTTCTACATTCATTGACAGCAGTATCAATAATGTTATGCTTCAAACTAATCCTGACTTTACCAGTCACTTCTTAAATTCATAAACATTTCTTAATATCATATGGTAGACATACTGCTGCATGAAGTCAAATCTTGTAATCGACTAGCTCTTGGGAACCACAGATCAGAATACACGGAATTTATCGACGTTTTTTATCATTTCAACGCGTATTTTGCTTGGTCTGATTTCCCCAGGTAGTGCAAAAGCAGACATTGGATGAGGTAGAAACTTAAACAGTCATTTAATAGCCAGTTGTGTCAAAAATATGTGTGCCAAAAATTACTGAAATCTAACAATCTCGCTTCAAGTTACAGTCAATAATGTTGGGGTTGTTTTTCACTTTTTCTGTATATTTCAACGCATATTTCACTTGGTTTTCTTTCCCAATTTAGCGCAGAAGCAGACATTAGGTGAGATGAGAAACTGAACGGCCATTTAATGGCAAGTTGTGTCAGGAATATATATTTCACACCAAAAATTATAAGAATCTGATAATTTTTGTTCAAGTTAAAATTGAAAATGTCCGGGATGTTTTTTTGAGACACAGTGTATAACTTGAAAGCATGGACAGTACAAAGTGCATTCTGATATATACTGACGAGTGACTGTGATAATAAGTACTGTAAAACTTGTAATACAAAGTCCGGCTTCTAGCAGAACAAGTGCTTTAAGAAACCTTCACTAGTAATAGAGACCTAGTTTCTATTAGAAACCCCATTGGTGTCAAAATTTAACACATTGTCAACCTGCTACATTGGACATCGCAAACTCATGTTTACACAAATTTATTTTATTCAAATTTATTTACGTCGTACGCCACAACTTACTTCTGCTCTGTCTAAACCGTTGATATAGAAGAAATAACATCATTCACTGCCTCTACCTGGTAAGTTGGTGCCAGGTTGACAAAGAGCTTATATTAAGGCCGAATTCACAAAAAAATCAAAACAATCTTGAGATAACTTTCAAAGCTATTGTCATCTTAAGACAATTATCTAATTCTAATTCAAAAAACACTTATGACAAAAACACTTATGACATATCTTAAGACAATTTTAAGACAAAATCTTGCAATTTTGTCACAGATTTTGACATGTGTTCCTCTAATACAAACTCTGTGAATTCGCTTAAAACATATCATGAGACGATTTTAGGACATGCCAACTTTTGTCTTACGATGGTCTTTTGAGACATAATATAATATCTTAAACGAAATATTACGACATCGTCTGTGAATCAGGCCTTATTTGAGACTCGCCTTGTATTGCAAGTTTTACGCTATACAAACCTCTAGCACCGGCTGGACCAGCTGGGCCAGTTTCCCCAGGTGGGCCGGAAGGTCCAGCCGCGCCATCAGGTCCTCGTTCCCCAGCAGACCCACTCAATCCGGTGTCACCCACAGGTCCAGCGCTGCCTGTAGCCCCAGTGAAACCAACCGGCCCAGTGCCGCCTTGAACAAACAACAACGAACAAACAATTGGTTCATTAAGCTGCGTACAAAGCAAAAGAAATGAAATAAAATGAAATCAAGTAAACTGAACTAAAATGAACTTAAATAAAAGCCGGAGCGCAAGGCTTTAATTTCGTTTAATTTCAGTTTAGTTCAGTTAATTTCATTTTATTTCTGTCGCTCTGTACCTACCTTTAGGCTACATAAACTGTTTGAATGACTGTGAATGTCGACACATCACCGCACAGAAAAAGGAAAAAAATAGAACTAAAAAAAGTTTAATTCAAACGAATATCATATATACACTGTGTCTCAAAAAAACGTCCCACTTTGTGATTGTCCATATCTTCGTCAAATATTGACCGATTTTCAAAATTTTTTACTTGCACATTTTGTGGACAAGTAGCAGTAGTGTTATTATTAAACATCCCACCACACCTTAACTGCGTTTCTACACTACCATGTGAAACTCTTATTGTCAAAAATGTCTAAAATGCTAGTAATACATATGCAAAAATTATTTTCTAAAAACAATTTTTCAACAATTTTTATATTAATATCTAATAATGT
>Ga0056128_1000118_pt1 | contig 50358 bp, 41 predicted proteins | sample WorMetLIZISLAND2_FD_71113 | JGI IMG/M metagenome (GOLD analysis project Ga0056128, IMG submission 71113) | Marine gutless worms symbiont microbial communities from Max Planck institute for Marine Microbiology, Germany - Olavius geniculatus... ... | reverse complement strand
CCCATGTAAATGAGTTACTACTCATTTTACCGTCCCACGGAGGGTAGAAGGCTGAGTCGACCTAGCTGGCAGGCTTCGCACCGAGATGGTTTACCTGCCCGCAGGCAGTCACCCATCGCATACCCATCTGTATTACATTCACAGTTACCTTGGGTAACATTTTCCAGCTTCAGGAAAACAATTTGACAATTTGGCTTTATTTTCATTAATGACCTCAGCGCCAGTCCCTATTTGTATATTGTGAGCGTGACTCTTGACCACAGCCAGTCTGTTGACTGTAGAACTTTGCTGTGTTTGGGTGTTGGTGATAAATAAATGAATAATGTAAAACCGGTACTAATTAATTTTTTTGTAATCGGTTAATCTTCAAAAATCAGTCGACGCAGCTCTAGAATGATGTAATGTGATCGTTGTATGCTGGTGCTGTACAGACGTGAACGAGTGTGAAGAGTTGGAAGGCGTGTGTCGCGGTGGCGTTTGCAAGAACACGTTCGGTGGATTCGCGTGTACGTGTCCTGCTGGATATCAGCTGGATCCAACCAAACAGATCTGTGCCGGTACGTCTGTTTGTTCGTCTGTCCGTGTCAGTCTATGCTGCAGAGCGCATCACATGTTTTGTTCATGTGTCTGTCTGTCCGTCTGCTTGTTTGTCCATGGATTTACCTGTATATGTCTTGCTGGATACTAACTTGACCATGTCAAACAGATAATGCCGGTACGTCCCTTTAACTGTTTTGTTGTTGTTGTTGTTATGACGAGCCCGTCTGGCAATGCCAGTAGCCCAATACGGACGACAATGTTCTGCAGAGATAACAACTTTCTGGTGTGTGTCCAATTATACCCAATATTTGGGAAAATAGTCACTTCTCTACGTCATTGTGTTTGACAACCATCATCATAATCAAGGTGTCGACACTTGCTGACAGACTGCCATTGGTTCTCTGATGGAGATGATGTTTCTGACTGGATATTGTTCGGGCAAGCTGCTAGCATGTTGACATATGTCACGCCAGTGCAGAAACCAGGGAGCACCACCGGCATCGAATAAAGGGCAATTTTTACGGGTTTGGTTTCAACGCAAAACAACCAACATTAAAGGATATCTGACTGTCTCTCAGCCTGTAATCTCTACAGCCAAGGCTGTTGTTGTTTTGCCATAATAATTCTGCAGAGACAGGCATGATAAGCATGGGATGCTAACAAACTAGCATCGACTCAAGTGACCAGGTGGCTTGGTGCCGTAACGAACAGCACGTTAGACTTATGATAAAGAATTCGTGGGTTCCGTTCCCAGTCAAGTCGCTATCGAGTGGTTACTACTTGGGTGGGTGACTGTCTGCGGACAGGTGAACCATCTTGGTGCATATTACCAATCACAAAGGTCAACTCAGCTTTCCATCCCTCTGGGGGTAGGTAAATCGAGTACCGATCTGTCTGGCTGGGGTTAAGGCGGGGCAAGTTGACTTGTGTCGGGTGGCAGGTAACACAGCAGTGTGATCCCATACGACAGGTGACGCTGCGAATTTGGTGACTGAATCTGCTAGAAATCTGAAGACGTTGAATAGTTTCAATGGAATTATTGTGTTTTAATGGCACTGCGTGCGTATATGCGTGTGCACATGGTATAGACGTGGACGAGTGTGAGCTGGATCGTCAGTTGTGCGGCGTTGGAACGTGTCGAAACACTGAAGGCAACTACACTTGCGTCTGTCCACACGGTTATGTGCCGCTGCCCGCCGACAACACTTGCATTGGTCCGTACTATACATGCTGCACTTTATTCTTTTCTCCAGTGATTCAGTAGAGTCCATCACTTAGTCCGATCTGGGTCATTATGGTTTGAGTCCGAGTACAGATCCAATAAGCTCGACGAAAAAGAACGTTCGTAAAATTCGGTATTTGCAATTTGAGCATGCGGCGCGAAAGTTGGAGAAACAGCAACACAGCTTAATAGAACGTTAGAAATTGGTCAACGCTTGTCCGCTGATACTGTATTAACAAAAACATTAGCTAAAAATAAAAAACAAAATCAGTATAGCGCCGTTAGATCGAAGTCACACAACACTGAGTCCAAGTCCGAGTTCTAAAATAAGGATTCGCGTCTGACTTCATAAGTTGTCACCGTTATACTGTACGAAAATATTAAGAACTACAGTATGTAATTATTGTGATCAGTCACTGGTGTCGTCAATGTTAGGGTTAAAGTTAGGGTATTTGTTATTGTGGCTCGGTAGTCTAACGGTAACGTGCCGGACTTGTAATCCTGAGGTCACTCAGGGGCGCAGGTTCGACTCCGCACCAGGACACTGCCGGGTAACGACCTTAGGCAAGTTGTTTGCACACATGTGCCTCTGTCACCAAGCAGAATATTTTGGTACCAGTCAAAGGGCGGTGATGTCCCGTAGGTCTGGCGTCGCACTGGCCATGCGTCACGGACTCAAGTGGTTTATCCACCTACGGGCTCAAAGGCCTAAGGAAGGGAGATTGGGTATGGCACCTTTACCTTTTACCTTTATTTGTTAGTAGTATTTGGATGGTGGTGGTACGTACTTGTAGACATGCGTCCGGGGCACTGCTACAGAAGACTGGGTCGTCGAGGCGAGTGTGACCAATCACTGGCCAGTAATCTCACACAGCGCCAGTGCTGCTGTAGCATCGGTGAAGGTTGGAACGCCGTTGAAGACGACCGTCCCGGTACAACCACCTGTCAACCTTGTCCGCCCACCGGCTCTGGTACGCCCGCTGCATTTTTATCTCTATCTTTTTCTTCTTCTTCTTTATTTTTATCTCTTCTCTAGCCTACTCAACTCACGAGAAATGAAGTAAAAAAATACTCCAGCATAACAGACTTGGTGTAGGCAGTTTGGTGGGTTTGAAGTGTTGCGTAGCTGTATGCGGCGGATGGCCGCGCAAAACGGCACAATATGTCGACACTGGACAAGCTCACGATCAGCGGCATCGTGGGTTAAGAAAGCAAGTGGGGAACCGGAAGTTGCAATTTTTTAACATACAGCTGCAGATTTTCGATGAGGGTGTATGGGTGCTTAAAAGTTTAATTTTGCAACTACAGTTTTTTTAAAATGGGGGATTTTTAGTTCCAGAGTTTGTATTTTTAGAAGACAATTTTTCTAGAAAAAAAAATTTCTGACAGGCTAAAATTTAAAGGAAGGCAGTTGCCACTGCCTGCCCCCCTTGCCATGATGCTACTGCTCAGAATATGACGTACAGTCGCTGGTACACGCGTGCGATGCCGTCTGCATGTCTGCTTGTGTGCGTAGCTGATCGTACAGAGCTGTGTGAAACTCCAATCAGCGGTCCCTTGGGTATTCTCACAGGTACAACTACCTATCTTTGTGCTCATTTAGTTACTTACTGATGTTCTCACTGCACAACTTCTATTTACTTGTTGCTCGTTTACCTGTTTACGATCAATCAATCAGTTTCTCTGTTTATCAGCGTTGCTTTGATGACATAACTACTTTACGGAGTAAACTGATACCCTGTTTACACAATGACGCTGGCTCAATACCGCTCGATAGGTGCTCGACGAGCCAAGGTGCTCGAGGAGCCAGCTTCGTCGTGTAAACAGCCTAAAATAGGGTATGTAGGTAGATTCAGTCTAAGAGCTCTGTTAAGTACAGTTGTGTGAGCGTGTGTCGCTGAAGTTAGGACAGGGAGGGGTGGTGTACTGTATAAAGACATTGACGAGTGTGAATTATACCGAATACTTAAAAAAACAGTCGCTGTGTCAACAATGAACGAAGTAGTAGTGGCAGTAGTATTAGTAGTGTTTTTAGTTGTTTTTTTAGTTAGATGTCTTTTCAATTTTATATCGTTAGTTTAATTGATTTGATTTGGTTTTATCGTTAGTCGCCGCTGCCTACTTTCTATTTTGTATGTGTGTTTGCCACATACTGTTAATAAAACATGTGTTATACTGTGTTAGTAACCTAGTAGTAGTAGTTGCAGGCAGAGTGGCAGACATACATGGTGTTTTGGCTCTACTGTAGACATAGACGAGTGTGCAATAATACCGAACATCTGTGAGAACGGACACTGCGTGAACACGGAAGGAAGTTTCTACTGCGAATGTCCGACCGGATTCCGCTTTGACGACCAGCTGCACATCTGTGCAGGTCAGCCAATCAGGGCCGTTCTATCGTTATTTTAGTTGATCATTTCGTTAGCTAGCCACCAGTTTATATTCTTTCGCTGTTGAACAGCGCTGATCACGTGATACATCACTCAGTCAATGCCGATACAGAGCTGATGAATATTGATGAGCTAGGTTGACGGACAGGTTAAGAAACAGAAACTGACCGTAAATCGGTGAATTAATCAATATCGCTCTCTTTTTCAGAATTTGAACTAGGGGGCCAGGTTGATCGCTGGTGGCGCAAGAACGCAGGCAGGGCAGGCGCCGAAAATATTAGGTTGGGGTGTGGAGAGGGGGCAACGATCCCTCCGTCGTCAGATAGTTTTAATTTTTTTCTGGTCACGAAATGCATATTTTGGTGTATCCTCTGGCCCTTCTGGACAAAATGGGCTTACGCTTGCAACTTTTGCAACTGCAAGACTGCAATGCGCTGCACAGGCAAAGCTAAGGGCGACTTTTTGGCATCCCTGCCTCACTTTTTAGCTGACTGTACTTAAGTAACAGTCAAGCTATTGGCATGGTTGATTGTCCGTCGTCTGTCCGTCCGTCCGTCCGTCCGTCTAGGGGAAAACTTTTTACACGGATAATTAGCCATGCGTGTCAAACTTGGGCGTGCAAAATTTCAGCCATCTAGGGCAAAGGAAACATTTTCAAATTAGGGGTTAAATGCAAGGGGGTAGACAATTCAGTGAAAAACTGGTCATATTTCTGAGACGGTGCACGAGAGATACGGCCAAGGTCACTAATAGTCACTAATAGGAAAGTGGCATACACTCCTTCAGATTACATGAGAATCATTGAAGAGTCATAACGCAGTGTGGTATGCAAATCGTGCAGTATCGTGGCTAAACGGTAAGTCATAAAAGGTCGGTGATGATACCGTCTTATAGGGCGGTGGCAACTTTCTATAGGCTGTCAACAGTAACTGTCTCTATCTGCATCAATTTGGTCGCAATTTTCAATGGAAAGTTTCAATCTATAAATGGCCATATCTCGAAAACGGCGAGAGAGGGCCAAGGTTACTATTAATCACTAATAGGAAATGGCATATTGGCTTTTAAATGACATGAAAATCATTGACCTTGAATGACCTTGAACATCAGTGCCGCAATAGGAACTGTATAGACTGTAGCACGTGTAGCAAGGCGTTTTCATTGTGAACAAAATTTATGAAACTTGCGTCCGATATTTTTGTTGGTTAATTACGATTGTAGTTATTTATATCGCCTGGCGAGATGACCACGTGCGACGTCTGTTATACTGGCGTTCATTGTAGCTTTTGAGAGCAGCGTTCCGTTAGCATAGCGTGCATGGAACTGTGTCACCTCTGAGAAATCGCTTTCTCTCCGTGATTGGAAGTCGGACGTTGGGCTTCGGACGTACACGGTACGGTCGGCTGTTCCTAGCGACAGCTGGGCTTTTTGTTTAAAATTTGTTTATATATAAAGTTATAAACGTGTTGGCTGGTCGTAGACGTGAACGAGTGTACGGACACGCGTGGTGCGGCGTGCACGGGCAACGCACAGTGCATTAACATGCTCGGCAGCTTCGAGTGTACTTGTCCTCAGGGATACAAACTGACCACCAGCCAGAGGTCATGTCAAGGTCAGTCAGTTTCACCCAGTTGCGTACGTGTGTGGGGGGAACAGAAGGGATGGATGTTTCATCAGAGGCTATATTACCTTTTCCGCAGGGATGGAAGGCTGAGTTGATTTTAGAGATTGGTTACCGAGATGGCTCACCTGTCCTCGGACAGTCATCCATCCAATTAGTAACCACTTGATAGCGACCCAACTGGAAGTCAAACCCGTGACCTCTTGATCGTAAATTTCATGTCCTAACTATTTCTGTTTTTATTTAGGTTTTAGGCTTGTGTGTGTTCTTTTTGTGTCCATTTCTTTTATTTTTTTCATCTGTATATTGTGTTGCTGCTGTCGGTATGACGAAATAAAGATATATATTACGCTACCAAGCCACTTTTAAACAGCCACTGTACAGTCAGCTCAGTAGCTTTCACTGCATTTGTAAGTAATTAAGTAAGTAAGATTAATTAGAAGGCGCAATTTAACAATAGCCTCAGTGCGCCGCGCTCTCAACGCCCAAACAAAAATGTTTTTACTGCCGTTTAAACTGTTTAAAGTTAATGTCAGTTTGTCTCAGATGAACTGGCAGACTGTTCCACAGCCTCGGACCTGCAGCAGCAAAGCATCTGTCTCCATAGCTGCTGCACAGTGTATAATATCACCTGGCGTTATAGCGTTATGTATACATGTGTGGTCTGTCTGTCTGTGTTGCGTGTCGTCTGTGTGTGTATAAGACGTGGACGAGTGTCGAGAGCAGAGTGGTGTCTGTTCTAACGGCGATTGCATCAACCTACTGGGTAGTTTCAACTGTATCTGCCACCCGGGGTATCGGCTCACTGCCGACAGAGCCACCTGCATCGGTCAGTCTCCATATACAACATTGCATTCAAGTACTATGGTTATGAAGTTAGGACCGAACCCCCTTCCCTAGACATAACCCACACACCAGGACAGAATTCTCTTTTACCGCCGTAACACTGCAGATACACTTCTTGCCACAACGCTGATGCTGAAAAGTGTTGAAAAAGCAAGAAAGGCGTAACAGTTTTCATCGATTTTAACTACAAAAATCGCAATAAAAATTATAAATTTTTGCATCAAACTGTAGAATTTGTGACCAACTATCAGCCTATAACCTCAACTTGAAAACCCGGACTTACGGTTTTCTGCCAATACAGCGACGATGTGTTTCCACTACTGCTGTCGGCTTATAGGATACTACTGGCAGTATGTCTGGACGCTGGTGGTCTTGGAGGAGTGTTGTGAACAGCGTCACTGATACTTGTCTGCACTACTCACAGTCTCACAGTACAACACAGTTCATCTTAATACAGTGCAGTACATTGTACTGACGGACTGACGGACTGACCGTCTGTGACTTTAGATGGAGTTAGGAGATCGTACGGGACAGACGATCAGACGGACGAACGGACATCGCTCGTAATGCGGCCTGTTATAGGACGGCTGCACAGTGAAACAGACGAATATGCGGACCAGTCACTACACCCTCCTTCTGTCTGTATGTGGTTTGTCTCTGTGTGTGTGTTTTAAGTGCGAGACAGTGTCTCGGTGTGTGGTCTGTGTGTAGACGTGGACGAATGTCGTGAACAGCCGCGTGTCTGTGGTGTCAACGGCACGTGTCGTAACACGGTCGGCTCGTATAGATGTCGTTGTCACACCGGCTTTCACATCAGCCATGACGGCACATGCGCCGGTCGGTTTCTATTGCTACTGTAACTGTCAGTCAGGACTAGAAAATAGGTTTGAGGAACCTATAGGCTTATAAGGTTTTTTTAAAACTACAAAAGTTGAAATTGTAAGGTTTTTATTTTTGTATATTCTACGGATCATTTTCAGTTTTATACTTTACCTGTGGTTTTCCAGTTTTACTATAAGCCCCTAACTACAGCAAACGATATCATCGATATGACAGGCAGAATGCTGTATTATAGAATTTTGTTTTATAGGCCCCCGGCCTATGAATATTTTGTGTCGTCTGAGTCTTCGTGTCACTTCTTCTAACTATGCACTACTTGTGAATAGAATCTATGAAGTTTTGTATATCATTATTTTTGCTTGTTTTTAATTCCAGATGTCACACGCAGTGCACAAGTATGTCGATGTTGACCTTGTGAACTTGGTTTGACCTCTGACCTACTTCAGAATATTTACAGTTTTGTCGTGACCTGTGACTCATGTGACCTTTTGACCTGTGTCCTGTCTGTTGTTCAGACGTGAACGAGTGTCAGACGCTGAAAGGCATCTGCATCAACGGTCGCTGTCGCAACACGCAGGGAAGCTTCGTCTGCGTCTGTCAGCCTGGCTACTACTACAACGCTGAACGACTCATCTGCGACGGTATGAGAACACTGTTTCACAAAGTAAAGTAGCTCCCAGAAGAAATAGCTAGGACCCATAATTCAACAAAAAAACTTAACTAATTTTGTCTGAAGTTTTAGGCATAATAACTGCAAATCAAGTAAAAAAAGAATGGCTTATCAGCGTAGAAAAAAACATTCTAAAATACGAAGTTTACAACACAGCAGCTACGACTTTATGCACTGACGTTACGGGAACTCCTGTGTCTTGAATCTGCCTAAGTGTTTGTGATTGTCCGGACACTTTGACTTCGTGTGTGGTCTGTCTGTTTGTGTTTGATCTAGACATTGATGAATGTGCTTCGGACATCTGTCATAACGGCAACTGCGTCAATTCACCTGGCTCGTTCCAGTGCGTGTGCGCTGACGGATATCAGCTCAGTTCTACTGGCGACGAGTGCCAAGGTAACGTAACTTAAACGTACACACAGTGATGAAATGAAAATAGAACGTACTAATATGGCGTTATAGGCGGCTGCACATTGGTTGGAACATATTTAATGCCATATATAGGACGTGGGTAATATGATTTTTTTTAATTTTTATTGTTTTTTTCGATGTGCTACAGCTTGAACAGTGACATGTATACAACTGTAGAATTTGGCAAACGGGGAGAGGGCATGGCGAGCGTCAAGCACGAATGCATAACGGTGATTTTTTTTTTGGGGGGGGGAGGGCGGAACCCCCAATGGATTTAGGACATAGCCCTTGGTCAGGGGATCAAGGAGCAAAGCCCTTTTTCCCTGAAGCTGAAACACTTAAGTTTTTGAAGCGGAAAATGTGTGCTTGTTGTAAAATTTAGAAATGCAGAAAATCACAGGTTATGTCAGCCAGATCGCATGTGCTTGTTTGACTGTCAGATATCAACGAGTGTATTGGACCTGGGGCAGCTTGTCGTAACGGTCGCTGCACAAACTCGCTTGGTTCATTCACATGCGAATGTCCTACCGGATACGTCCTGTCTTACGATGGACGTGACTGCAGAGGTATTGTAACATTGTATTGTATTGTAACCGAACTTTCTGCCCGATCTTACAGACATGATTGAACGTCTCATTGCGCTGACTACTATTACGTGACTTCACTGTTTAAGCTTATTGTTACGTGTCCTTGTAGTCTTAGGACTTAACGCCACGCTAAAGTTTATAAGTCCTTCATCATCATCATTATCATCAACAGTAGTTGTAGTAGTCGTACTAGTAGTAGTAGCAGTAGCAGCAGCAGCAACAACAACAAAAGCAACAACAGCAACAACAAACTTGCAGCTTTTCACACCATAATCGACTCAACAATAAACCTTCTGTTACAAATGCCGCCAAGCTACTCGTCAACAACGACTCTAAATCCTCAGCGACACAACCGATCCGCCACTGGACATCCTGACCACCGATCCACTGCAGTTGATTCTGTATGCGCTGTACAGACCGTTTACACGTGATACATGATGATGATGATGAAGGACGAACCAACTTTAGCGTGGCGTTAAGTCCTGAGACTACAATGACACGTAACAATAAGCTTAAACAGTGAAGTCACGTATTAGTAGTCAGCGCAATGAGACGTTCTTAGTCAAGTCTGTAAGACCGGGCAAAAAGTTCGGTTTTCAGTCTGCTGCGGAAAACTTGCACTATCATAGCCTACTATATCGTACCCCTCGTCTTATGACACCAAGCAGCAGCAGTCACGGGGACAGTTTACTGGTCCAAAGGGGCACTAGTCCGAACAGCGCGAGAGTTATCACGTTAGGGTTAGGGCTATAGTTAGTGAGCGTTAGGAATTTAAAGATAAATTGCATCTTTGGCTGGCGGACCTTGACTACACGGCCCTTGGTTACGACGTCCCCTGGCTATGTCGGACCGATCAAGCCAAATTTAGAGTGACCCTTCGGACTATTGACTAGTCATCACATGTAGTAGTATCTAATGTTGCCAGTAGGCTATGATAGTGTAATAAATTAGCCATTAGACTCATTAGTTTGACTTCTGGTCGAGTTGCTGCTACATATCGTACCCCTCGTCTTATCGTTTTTATTGTATGTGCGAAAGGCGTGTAACAATGTAACAATGGTAGGCTTAATTGGAGGCTCACTGCCATCCATGTTTGCACCTTTGTCTGTGTACTGTGTATTGTAGATACACGTGAGTCGTTCTGTTACCAGGAGTTCAGCTACGGCCGGTGCGCTGAGCCGCGACCAATCAATCTGACCAAGGCTCTGTGTTGCTGCAGTGAGGCTGCTGGATGGGGAACTGTGCCATCATGCGAACTCTGTCCACAACCTGGCGAAGGTCGCACTCGTTATACAGTCTGTTGCCGTTATTTTGCACAAAGCTTGAAGCTACGTAATAGCCTACTAATTGAAACACGCCGTGTCTCCAAAAACAAAGACACTATTGATTCGACTATAATTTAAAAAGGATTATCAGATTTTGATACTTTTTGGTACAAATATTCCCGATGCAACTGGTCATTAAATAACCATTCAAGTTCCCACTTTTCCGGCGTCATTTGATGGCCAGTTTAGTCAGAAATACTCATATCAGAATTGATAAATCAAATGATCCGTGTTCAAGTAGTCAATAATTTCGGGGTCGGGACTGCTGTTAAAGGCAGAGTGTGATTTCTTGAAGACTGCTTGTGACTAAGGCTAAGAGTTTTACTTACTTGCTTACCAAGTGATTGTGGCTGCGTCTGTAGGGACGTTTGAAGCGCTGTGCCCCGGTGGTTACGGCTACGTCAGGGAGACTCGTGGTGACAAGATTGAAGGTCGTTGATTGTTTGATTGAATTTTTTAAAATTTATTTATTGATCCATAGTTATTTCTCGTTTCTCAACGTCTTTGACATGTCAATGTTGCACGCAGTTGTCGCTTATTTTTGCTTATTCAACCCCCAGGTCAACCTAGCCTGGATGCTGCCATCTCTCCGTGGGTACACGCAGTGCGTGAGTACCAGCGAAGGCTGGGACGTCAACAGGCACACCGACACTGCGTGATGCAATAGCCCCGTGTCCATGGTCTCGCAGAATAAACTGGTGTCCGCCTGGGGATTAAAGGAACGGGGATTAGCGCCGCCGTATGAGTTATGTGGTTTTTAGTTACAGAGCAAAGCTTTTACTGAAAGTTTTTGACGAGCGATTAAATCTTGCTGATCATTTCAATCACAATCTGATTTGCATCCAGGTTTCTTGGATCTGGGTCAGCCAAGAGTAGAACATGACAGTCCTTGGTGCAAGTATTCGCTCTATGTTCTCTGTTGTTGCTAACGTATCATCTCTGTCGATCGGACCACATCACTGACGCGCTTGTCTGCCTCCATTGGCTGCGCGTATCGGAGCGAGTCCAGTACAAGATCGCCGTTCTGGTGTACAAAGTCTTGCATGAACTCGCGCCGCAATACCTCGGTCTACGTCGCCGACCTACCTGGCCGCCGACCGCTCCGTTCCGCTACCACCAACCGTCTGGCAGTGCCTCATGTCAAGTTGACAACCGTCGCCAACCAACCGGGCTTTCCCGGTTGCCGGTTCTAACTTGTCTTTGGTGGACCTAGCAGTAGTTTGTATTACTTAGACCTCATTAAAAATTTTAGATTAATTGATTGCTTGATTGGGTGTATTAAGTGGTGTTGATACATGCCTGTGTGTGGTCTGTCTGTCTGTGTGGACTGCAGACATAGACGAGTGTCTGATAGTACCGGGCGTGTGTGGTACGAACGGTCGCTGCGTCAACACTGATGGGTCGTACCGCTGTGAATGCGCACCCGGCTACTCCATCGACAGCACCGGCACGCGCTGCCGAGGTAATTACTTCCGCCAAGGAGGTAATGTTTTGCCAGACTTTGTCTGTCTGTCTGTCTGTGTGTTAGCAAGATAACTCAAAAAGTTATGGACGCATCTTTCTGAAATTTTGAGGATATGTTGGGAATGGCACAAACTACCAGTGATTCAATTTTGGGAGTGATTCGGAAGGAATCCTGGATTTTGGATCACTTCGAAATTTTCGTTACCATTGTTTTCAACGGGGCATAAAGAAAACCGCTGCAAAACCGAAGATGGTGCTGCCACCTAGCGAACAACATTGCCTTGGCGGAGGTGTGCGGGCTCTGGCTGCTTTCTAGTTGTCAATCAATCAAGCAATGAATGCATTTCAGGTTAAAACCCATAAAACAAAGACAGACGGAAACAGACAGACAGATAAACATGAAAAAAACTGCACAAGAACGCAATAAAACGCAAACAGTCAGCAGCAAAACATAAGACCGCCGGGAACTACCGTTCTGAGCGGCCTAATAAAATGATTATCAAAAATAACCAGAAGTGAAACTATAACATTCCCATTCACTACAATTGTACAACAAAGCTTAATTTCTGAAAAAAACTATCTAATACATACTAAGTTCGAAAGTTACGATATGTCGCTAGCTTTGTTTCTTTCGCTAAGTGAAAGTAGAAGTCAAAGTCAAAGGCAAAGGCGAATGATTTGTGGAAGTCAAATATTACTGATCTGATCCAGCTACTGGATATTCAAGTTCTACCATTTGTCCGTCGTCGTCGTCTTGTCATTAGCAGCGGCGTTGTCGGTTAAAAAATAGGCGTAACAGAAAGTTGCAATTTTCCGACAAACAGCTGCAAATTGCCAAATTTTTGACAGATTAGATAAAGGTTGAATTTTAACTGTGTCCCGAAACTTCCCGAAAATGGGTTTTAGTTTAAAATTTGGCATTCATCGACGAAAATGTCCGACACGAAAAAGTTTTTTGGTATTTTTCCGACAGCCATAAATTTGAGTGGGCAATTGACTGTTTCTGCCCCCCTGCCAAGTTGTCACTGGCCGTCATCATCATTTTTGTACTGTTTGCCGCATTTCGCAGTCATCACTTAGCAGCGCTTTGGTTTGACGACTGCAAAAAAAAGTTTGCTGTGCCTAAACTGCTGCACATAATACAGTAAGCTGACGACGCTGCGTTCTGATTTAATCGAGATAATCTTTTGGTCTGTCAGTATTACACAACTTTTATTCACCAAATATTGGTAGTACAGAAATATGAACAATAATAATAATAATTCAGAATAAGCACACAGTCATGCGTGGCACGCATGCAACAGAAAGTCAGTCAATGCGATCAGAAAACTTCATGCGCAAGACCATAGGCGAGTCAGACAACTACAGCAACGATCTCTCCGCAGACTGCGTGTATAACAACAGTGTCACTAATTTACGTGTTCTGTAATCTCAGCAAGTTTGTAGATTTGCAGATACTATATACTTGGCTTTTAGTTGAAATAAAAGTTGGAAAAGAACTAAATTGCTGAACAATAGACCCTATTAGATTACTACAGTTGCCGCACTACGCTGATTATTTACATTAATGGATAAAGGCGAATTTTTTTTGGTTTCTTTAAATACCCGAAGCTATTGCTAAAACGTCAAAAATACTTGTTTTCAGAGAATGTTTTTGTTAGATGTTGTTGGTAAGTAAGTAAGGCTTTTGATGATTCTGTCTCCGAGACTATAGTATATTTTAATCCTAATTAGTTGAAATATGTTCAGCAGATGTTCCAAATATCAAGATGAAGTAGGACTATTATTTTTCGGATAGGCGGTTGTCATGACTTAACAGAAGTTTAGGTCGCCTGGAGGTAGCGTTTGCCGTATTTTAATCCTATGCGCTAAATACGGCTAAAATATTGCAGTCCACATTAATATTACATGCCATGCTGACGTAGGTAATCTGACGTCACAGATTCGTTGCCATGACGACAGATTCTTCTCTGAGACTGATGTCTGGTCATTTTCGGAGAATGAAGATGTTTGTTGTTTTTTTAATAAATATGTTCCAGTAGCCTTTCACAACGAGCTACACAAGGATGCAGAACGAAGGAACAAGTAAGTCACAAAATTTCGCAATTTCATAACTTCGATCAGTCTTTAGAATCCTCCCGTTAGCATACAGCAGTGAGTTTACAGTGGTTATTATGTCGTCACAGCTAAAATGCATCGCCACACAATCGTGTGGATTTTACTATAGTTAAAGACGGCGCGTGGGAATTTGTTTTTGTTGAGGGGGAAGGAGGTTAGAGTTATGGGACCTCGGGCCTGTGAAGGAAGCTTTTTATCGGGGGCCAGGGCGGAAAATTTGGCGGGACCCCATGCAGTAGGAAGTCTTGGGACATAGAACCTGAAATATAATGTGAAAATTTTGACGATGAAAAATCGTTAAATTAATCAAACTTTTTTGTCTATCTGGTGCAATGTTTATTGGCACAAAATATATTTCTGTTAGGTGAACTGAGTCATTAGTCTTTTTCAGTTAGTTTATAAGTTCTTAGTGTAATTTGTCAAAGTGGAATGGGAATACTGTCTCCCGAGTTCTTGAGTTTTAAAATATTTACATGATTGTGGTGGTTTCTGTAAACGCTGTGAAGTCTTCTGTTTGTGAATGCCATCTACAGTAATGTTTAAACACTTGTCTGTGTGGACTCGAGTCATCGCAAGTTCAATCTTTGCAACCGTTTTCAATCTAGTCGACATTAGCAGAAATCGTGTTTTTTGAAGGGGTACACAAATTTGATGCCCTCATGCGGAGAACTTCTTGTACCTAAAGAGTCAAAACTTAAAATCTGAGTTTAATGGTAGATGTTTTACGCAGGTGGTCTTGATTTATCTAAAGCCATTTCGGCGCAAGCTGGCTGAAATTTGAAAATTGAAAACTATTTGATGAGCTATGACAAAAATAAATGACATAGCTTACATTTTATTGGACTACCCAGTAGGCGCATTAGGCTTTTGTGCGAGTGTCAATATTGCGAGTGTCATGAATTCACTGTTTGTGTGCAGCTCAGAAAGTGAAAAGTACAAGTGAATGGATCCAGACTAAAATGAAAGCTAACACCATAGAGCAGCTGTTGCAAATAAAAGCTTTTGCACGAAAGGTTCGAGAAAGTAAACCGACGACGAAAGGCGACGAAAGTAAACCGTATGTGTACAGGTACTCGGCAGACGTGACCATATTCGACACAACATGCTGGAGGTTAGAACTGACAGTAAAAGCGAATGACGGACTTCTAATCGTGGATGTGTATCTGTGGAAACACCTTTTTCTCCCTGTCCAAGGACTTGTTCGTGACGGCACTAAAAGGATGCTTGTGTCTGCTTACATTCAAGGAGCTGGCGACATCAAACTGTACGGAGACTCGGAGAACGTCGATGAAAGTCTAAGACGTGTGGCTTGGATACCAGTTGGAGACAAGTGTACGATAAAGCTGGTGAAGACGGACGTCCTGATGGCAGAACCTGACCGGTACCTGCCCGATCACACGCTGAGGGTCGTGGTCAAAGTAAGCATCGTGGAGCCGGAAGTGTATCGTGCTGACGAAGCGCCGCCGCCGCCGGCGTCTGAGATCTCGGTGATGAGGAAAATGTTTGACGCAGATGAGTTCACCGACGTCGTCCTGACAGCTGAAGGGCGAGAGTTCAGGGCACACCGCGCAGTTCTTGCTGCCCAGTCAGACGTGTTCCGGACGATGTTCTCTGACGACATGAAAGAAAGTCACACGAACAGAGTGGAGGTAAACGACATGTCGGCGTCTACTCTCGACGATCTACTATCATTCATCTACACAAAAGTGGCTACCAATATGGATCAGAACGCGTCTGCACTGCTGGATGTCGCGGAGAACTACCACATCCCGTGCCTCAAGTCCTACTGTCAGCTCTACATGTCCGGGAGTCTGAACACTGCTAACGTCATCTCGAGACTGATCAAGGCTCACCTCTACGATGCTTCTCGGCTCAAGGACGCGGCATTCAACTTTATCGCAGCGAACGCCTCTGAAGTCTGCAAAACCTCGTCCTGGAGAAATCTTCTCCTCCAGCAGCCGGATCTCGCCACTGAGGCTGTCAAATGGCTGGCCGACTACGTGAAGGACGTGAAACACCACAACGAAGTCAAATAACAGTTGACACTGACTCATGCATAGTTTTCTACTAGTACTGACTGATGTTAAGTTGTTGCATATGAAACATTTTCGATTTTTGTCGGGTAACATTCAAGTTCTGAACACGGATAAATGTTTTTTTTTTCAGAGTTAAACGCGGCATCAACGTGTCGATGCTTTTCGCCATTATATTTATTTACTTTTCACGTATATGGCATTATTGCTGAACTCATTGAGATGACAATTTTGATTTGGGGTCAAACGAGGATCCCAGAAAATAGAACAGAGGACGAGAGAAGATTGCAGGATCTATTGGTTGGTAATCAGCTATTGTTAATTTGTTATACAAGCTAAGTATCTTGGCTGCTTGCATTATAGTTTTTATGTTGGCTTGGAAGAAACTGCAGTTATGTTATCAATTATTATTAACCAAAAAGCTTACGCATATACAACAATGTCGTTTTCCGTGCATTTGTACGACTGCACTGTGTTTTCTGTAACTGCGTCACGAGACGTCCATTCCCCTTAGCACCATGAGGCAACCTTCCAGCTAACTCGGATACCCTCTCTCTTTCCCTTTTCCCCTTTCTTTTTTTCCTTTCTGTTCTCTCCCATTTTTCCTTTCTTTCCCTCTTTTTCTCTCCTTTTTCTTTTCTTCTGTCCTTTTCCGTTTTTTTTTCTATTTTCCTTTTCTTTTTTCTTAGAAGTAAAACTTTTTAATCCAGCTAGTGAGTCCTGGGGAGCGCTGCAAGCTCTTCCATCGGGGTCTAGGGCGGAGCCCCAGCCGAAATCGAATTTAGCGGTTGTCAACTTTAAAATATGGCATCTGCTGGCAACAAATTTAATTATTTTCTATATAATTAACTGACCAAATTTAGTGCAGTTCAAACAATATAGGCAAATAAGGGTAATGCGGCACCACAGCTTTAAAAGTAGGCAAAATTGTAGCCAGAATTTTTGCTCGGGGAGGGGGTTGACTTTTCTCTTCTTTTTTCTTTCCCCTACATTTTTCTTTTTTCTTACTTTTTTGTTTTTTTCCTTTTTCCCCTATCGCTTTCCCTTCCCTTTCGTTAGAAGTAGAACCCCTCAAATCCAGCTAAGGGAAGCGCTGGAACGCTGTGAGCTCCACTTATGGGGTCTGGGGCGGAGCCACAGCCGAGATCGAATTTAGTGCAATTTGGTTTTAAAATGTGACATCCGTGGCAACAGTGTTAATTATTTTTCGCAGAATCAACTGACCAAATTTAGTGCATGCAATTTAAATAATAACGGCAAACAAGGGCGGTGGAACAAATCTCAAAATGGAGGTAGAAATAATTTGTGAACAAAGCGAGCAGAAAAATTTGAACTGCTGTACGCAGAACTGTCACATTAACTTTAAAAATTTAGGGGAAGGCCGTTGATCCCGTTAGCCCCCTTCTAAGTACAGCTCTGAAAGCAGGGGTTACGAGAAATCTGCGAGCGAAGCTGTTGTACGCAGAATTGTTGCATTCTGTGCCATGCGGTTTTAAGCAATTTGCAACGGAAAATATTTTTTCCCAGTTTGCTATTTTTTTACTTTTCCCCAACTTTTACCAACTTTTTATGGAGTGGACGCCCCTTGTATTGTCCTTTTATTGTCTTAACCCTACGGTGGGACGTTGAGATTCGAGATATCACTCCGCCGCTTTTAATGCGTTAACGCTATACCGTAAAACTTCTATTTTACATGTAGAAGCCCTCGGCTTTCATTAGAACATTCGACTTGGAACCCCGGTTTCTATTAGAGACCCGGCGTTTATTTGAGACCAGACTTAGGCCTATATTATACAAATAGCGACTGGTCGAGGTCGTTGTTGGAATTCCCCCCCCCTGAAGTTCGTAAAATATTGCCCGAGGTCGAAGACCAAAAGCAATATTTCACGAACTGAGGGAAAAAATTCACAACAATGATTGCAAAGCAAAATTTGTGCTATTTCACGGTCCCTTCAAATAAAGTAAACAAGCAACGTGGTCGACTGCAGATAATGTACGACGTACATTTTAGCTACAGTGCATGCACACACGACGCTACAATAAAGGCCTACCGTTTAGCCACAATACAGGCGTCACACCACACCGGAAATTGATCGGATGATCGGTTGCTGAGATATGGCCATTTGAAGTTCTTCCGGGAAGGCTCTTCCGGAAAGGGAGTTTGGTCGATCGTTGGTCGGTCGGTCGATCGGTCTGATTTCATATACTCTTCTTCGCTACGTTATACCCCAGTCACACCGAGTTGCGACTTACGGCGACCACAGCGACTTCAAATCGCTGACGGTTGCCGTAAGTCGCAGCAGCGTGATCGCCACTCAAACGCCGTCTTGCGGTCACACTGAAACACAGATCGCAACAGATCACTCTGTTTTTGCATTTTACTCAAAATGCGAATCTTTCGACTCTGCTAAGACTCTACAGCGAGTATAGTGCGACTGTATAGCGACTTAAGGAGCCCGATAGCGATCGCAGTACGGTCGCTCATTGTCGCAGTAAGCTCGTTTTGTGATCGCAGTACGGACCGCATAGTCGCAATGCAGTCGCAGTACACTTGTGTGACTTCAGACCGAGTACAGTAGCAGCGCGACCATGGACGATCGTACTGCGACCACAGTACGAGCTGTGCGACCGCAGACCGACAGCAGACCCATCGCACTGCGATCAAAAAGTCGCCGTGAGGTCGGGGATGAATTTTGAACAGTTTAAAATTTTTCAGCGACCTACAGCGACCGTAGGGCGACCAGTGCGACCGACCATGACCACGCTGCGTTTTTTACATGCAGGCTTATCAAAATAATGTTATTTCTCCGGTCTGTCTTAACAGCAGCATCGCTAAAGGAAGAACTTTAGTCTTAGTTGGCCTTACTTACATTATGGCGTGTTTTGACTACATCTTTACGCACAGGGAATTCAGCTGGTGGATAAACAGCTGGAAAAAGTACAAATGAAAGCAACAAAGTAGATCAAAGGTGTGAAACATCTAAAATATGAGGAAAGATTAAAACATCTGAGCTTACCCGCATTAAAATGTTGCAAAATTCGAGGTAACGTGATTCAGTTTCATATTACTACATAATATTTTAATAAAAAATATGATGATAATATCCGCAATCAGATCCGAAATTTTGGCCGGGATTATAAAATCGAACACACTTTTCCATTATGTGTGAAATTTCGCGGCGATCGGCCGACAGAGCTCAAAGACTTCGTAACGAAAAAAAAAACTAGAAATTTAGGGCAGAGCCCAACCTAAGTCCGTCCGGTGCCATAAGTACGATTGGGGAAAATATTTAGGCCGACGAAATTCCCATCGTAGCAAAGTCACGTGGCCCGAACTCAAATGCATTAGTATACGCCGAACGCGCAGTGTCGACTTGGGATAAGTAAACATTAGCCAAATATTGTTGTTGTTAGCGGACCAAAGTTTACCAAATTTTTGGTTCAACGCGAAATAGATCGTAGTTGATAAAGTTGTAAACTGCTTCTCGATATATTTATCCGTATCAGAAATATTTGCGGTCAAAACCGGAAGTTGGCCGAAATCGCGCCGAATTTTAGACGTTTGTTGCCCTCTCAAATTTCAAGAGGGCGATGCCTCCAAAAATTGTACCCACATCGTCACCCCTACCTAGTGATACGTTATGTGGAAAAGTTTCGTGTGTCATTATCCCCTTGCACCAAAGTTACGAATTGCGGCTAATTCGCGAAAATTTAAGCCAATTTTTGGCTGTATAATGTAAAAAAATTGTGGAAAAAACCCTGCGTCTTCGATGGGTGTACGCTAGCAAGCCTTGGCCATCCTCTAGCTCGTGTAAAAAAATTGGGGACCAAAATACGGTTTTCCGAAAAAGTCAATTTGGGTGGGTATGATTTGGCCGAAGTTACTAGACCATAGTTTACTGGACTTTTTCGCTGAACGTGGGAAGAATCGCGGTCAATCAGTAACTTGTGCGCTTTTGAATATCTTCATTTATTTATTAAATGTTTGCCGTTTAAAGTTTAAAGTCTGCGAAATCGCGCCAAATTTAGCATGTTTTTAGCTTCTAAATTTTGTGGGAGGGCCTTTAAATTTTTGGCCGAAGTTATAAAACCGAACACACTTTCCATCACCGGCAAATCACCATTTCCGGGCGGACTAATAAACAGGTGTAAAAAATAAAACCTTCCGGGAACTACTGTTCCGGGCGGTCTTAAGAAACCGAAAAATTAAACCGATAAGACAAAACGCAGATAATCCAGATAATCACGACGTCTCGTAAGATCGCCGGAACAAAAATGTTTCAAGGTTATGTCGAGAAAGTTAAAAGTAGTGTGTCTTGCTCTCTGTGTCTGTGTGTTCTTTTATGCCCGTGAGGGTGTGTATGTGTGCGTAGACACGAACGAATGTCTGGAAGACAACGTGTGTGGTCAGGGTCAGTGCGTCAACGTTGACGGCGGTTTCGAGTGTCAGTGCGCTGACGGTTACGTGCCCGGTGTCGACGGCACTTGCGAAGGTTAACGACAACACACCTCTATCACCATCATCATTGCTATCATTATCATCGTCATCAACATCAGCAGCAGCAGCAACAGCAGAGCACCACCAGTGGCGTCCATTTTTGGCCGGAGACGGAGGGGCCAGGCGGGGGCTATCGCTTCCGATAAAAAATACTTGGGCGAGAGTACAATGCATCTTTTTGTCCCGCGAAAGTTTTAGTCATTTTCAGGGCTCTGCTGTATCCAAGTGTCAGATGTCAAACTCTGAAAGTGAATTTATGTATCGAATTTTTGTTGAAAACACCTTGTGATGCGAGTTTGCGGCCGAAGATCTGCATCTGGCAATCGGCGACGAAAAAGACGAAAAATAGGCCTAGAGTAGCGGGAAAACGTCGACTTATGACTTATAGTTTAACTTATGACTACCGCAAGCGATAGATTAGGCAAGGGACAGAGACTTCTGGAGAAGGGTGGTCTATACTGCCATAAAAGCTGCTTTGGAGCGCCAGTACACCTAAAGAAGATCACGCCACTCAAAGCTCGCACAAGAAGATTTTTTAAAAATAATTTCTTTTTATCAAATTGCAGCCTGCCTGTCTTTCACTCTCAGTTACAGCTTACAGCCAATGTGCATTACATTGTTTTTGTCAAGTTTCACTGGTAACACTTTGTTTCTGAGTCTCCGTATGTCTGTTTGTCTGTCTTTGTCTGTCTGTCTGTCTGTCTCTCTGTCTGTGTAGGCCTGTATGTAGAGAATCGTCTGCAATATCTAGACTCTAGAGTAGGCTACCTGGCTCCACTCGTGTGCGTTTGTTGTTACAACGTCCCTGGGATAGGAGGCTGAGTTGACCTGTGTGTGTATGTGTGTATGTCTGTAGACGTAGATGAATGTCTGCAGCATCTGGACTCGTGTGCGTTTCGCTGTCACAACGTCCCGGGCTCGTTCCGTTGTCTGTGTCCTAAAGGCTTTGAGTTGGCGCCCGACGGTCGCCACTGTGAAGGTGATTATGCACTTATTTACACTCGGTCACTCTGTCAGTCAGTTAGCTAGTTAAAACGAAAGTTAAACGTGTGTATATGGGAAGCCTATCTCAAAACTACGGAGCGCCACCTGCCATGTGGGACCACACAGTGTTGCCTGCCATCCGACACAGATGAATGATTGCCTTAACCTTAGCCCAGCAGGCTGGTACTTGATTAAATAACATAACAGAACATAACATATTTATTTGATTCAATGATTGTGTGATTGAGGGATAAAATGCTGAGTTGACCTTGGTGCTTGGTTGCTTATATATTGAGATGGTTTACCTGTCCACAGACAGTCACCCATTTTTGAACTGACTGCTCGGTAGCGATTAGCGATCCGACCGGGAGTCGAACTCATGATTTTTTTATCGCAAGTCCGACGCCCTATCGTTACGCCATTAAGTCACGCGCTGTGGAAAGCCGTTGTTTACCATTAAAAATTAAAAGGTGGTGTTATAGCTTTTAATGGAAGCCTATTCCAGAGCTACGGAACGTCACCTGTCGTATGGGATCCCACAGTGTTACCTGCCACCCGACACAGGTGAACGCGCCCCGCCTTAACCTCAGCCAGATAGACTGGTACCCCGGAGTGATGGAAGGCTGAGTTGACCTAGGCGGCTGGTTAAATACCGAGATGGTTTACCTGCCCGCAAACAGTCACCCATCCCAGTATTAACCCGGCTCGGCGCAGAGTAACTTCGTTGATCGAATCAAACGCGTTACTGCTAATCCACGCTACCAACCTCAAACACAACGTGTTAAGAATACTTTGCACCATATATCTCTTTCTGTGTCCGTGTCTTTTTTATATGTGTGTTTCTGGCTGTTTGTCTGTGAAGACGTGGACGAGTGTCGCGTGTCGGCGCTGAACAATTGCCGCTACGCCTGTAAGAACATTGTGGGCTCGTTCGTCTGTATCTGTCCTGAGGGATATCAGCAGATTGGACCCGGCACCGATGTCTGCGAAGGTACCGTTCCACTCACACATCTCTTTCTCTCAGTCTTTCACTGCGTAACGCAAACGTAAATTTTTTTTGAGACATAAGGCTGATAGAGCGCGCTGATCTCCGTTAACATAGTACTCAAACTCAACCAGACCCCAGTTAAGACTGCAAGGCCACAGATACGGAGCCGGTGCGTCGGGCAGTGCTACCGTCGGTACTCATTGCTCGTACCTACGGAGGGATGGCCAGGCTGAGTTGACCTGGGTGTCAGTGATGTATTAAGGTGTTTACCTGTTTGCCCGTTTTCACCCGTGTTAGTAGTAGCCATAGTAACCCTAACCTTAGTATCAACGTCTCGGTTTCGAGACGTCTCGAAACTTACTAACGTTTCGTCTCAGTCCCGATCTGGTCAAGGACAAAGTGCTTAAAGTCTCGGTCTTGTCTTGGTCTCGGAACTGACAGTGCGTCTCAGATTTCGTCTTTGTCTCGGCTTAAAACGTCTCGTGCACATTTTTGGTAGTAATTACCATTTGAACGCGAACCGACCGGATATCAAACCCACGACTTCTTGATAGTAAGTCCGACGTCCTAAGCGTTAGGCCACCAAACCTGCGAGTTTTGGTGCATGTGTGTGTGTGGTCTGTGGCGTGGCATGTCTGCTTTTTGCTGTGGTGTGTAGACGTGGACGAGTGTAGCACGGTGCGGGGGGTATGTGAGAATGGCCGGTGCATCAACATGGCCGGTGGATATCGCTGTGAATGTCACTCGGGCTACAGACCCACCGCCGACCATCACTACTGCATCGGTACGTCCGTTACTCAGTCTGATACAGTTAGTTTCTATTATGTGTTATGCCCGTCTGTCCGTACGTCCGTCTGTCTCGTACGGGCTCTTAACTCGACAACAAAAACGCACAGAAAAACCAACTAACTGTTTGAACTTTTTCCAGGACAGGAGTATCCGGTGTGCCAATTTTTAACTCAAAAAATATAACTGTTAGGCAGACAGCCGCTCAATATGTTGGCATTGGGCCGGCATATTTTTGTTAGTTAGTTACGGTCGCTTAGTCACCGCTGCTGCTGTATAGCCCAAGCAACAAATAAACAACAGTGAACAATTCATTAGAAGTTTAGCGTTCACAAAATAACGTCATCTACGTTATGTTAAATGTAGTGTATATTCGTGCTGTATATAAGTATTCCGTATTACCCGTTTACATAGGATACGTTACATATATAGCAAACTATTTAATTGCACAATGATTTACGTTGCATACAGTGTCCTGCAGTGTAAGGCCATACCTGTTTGGTTGTCCAAAACGAGTAATCAAATTTTGTTTGTTTATAACTTTGCAAAAATTTATATTACGGGACCGTTTTAATATTGTAACGTACGCGCAAACAATGTGGTCATAAGTAATAGTAAGCTAGTTTACGGTGTGCCAATGACAGAATAATAATGAAGGTTGGTCAGTGGCGTAAAACTTGTGATGAGAAGCCAGTCGCTGGTGTGGTGCTATGTACACAGTGTCTCAAAAAAACGTACCAAAAACGTGAGTTTTGGATTTCACAATGTAGTGTAGCAACTGTATCAAGGCGAGGTCGCCAAGACTACAGTCGTTTAGGCTACGTCAGGTTTCTTCGTGGTACTGCATGCCGAAATAATTAAAATAGGCCAGTTTTACCGAGTTATTCAAATAAATAAATGTGGCACGTTTTTTTGAGACACGGTGTATGAATTGTATGTATGGTGTATGCAGACGTACGCCAGGGCTACTGTTACTACAGACTGGCGAATGACGGTCGATGTCTTCAGCATTCTGACCGAGTGGCTGCCATCACCAAACCGGCGTGTTGCTGTACTGGTGGCGCCGCCTGGGGACCAAAGTGTGAAAAGTGTCCCACTCTCGGCACCGGTACGCTTATACTATCACCTGCCAGTGTGCAATAAAAAACTAAAATGAAACAATATGTTTCGCTGTGTTGCAATTAAATACAAGTTTACTGCAAGTTTGTAGCGTCTCACGTTTGGCTGTGTTGTGAAAAAAACGAAGTTGACTCCAACTGTCTGCAGTTGCTTCACTTTCATTTCGGTTTTAGTGTTTCTTACATGGTTAAAATAAAATGGTTAAATGGTATACGAGCTCTAAGTTATGCGCCCAGCCATAACTTCAGCCTGATGAGCCTGTACTCAATTGACCTACCGCGGAGGGTCGAAAGGCTGAGTTGACCTGGGTGTTGGTTATATACCGAGATGGTATACCTGTTCGCAGACAGTTACCTGTCCTGATATGAGTAGTTTCCACATAATAAGTCCCCAAACGACAATCGAACACACGACCCCAGCAGCGTCCTAACCGTTACGACATGACATACACAGTATCCTCTCATTAAGACTATACTTGACTGCTAATTGACGTACCATATAACTTTGGTTTTCAGACTAAAATTGTTGTTTATCTCGTTTGCTGTCGTTAATAATTGAATTAGAGGATACCTGCTGTAGGCCTATGCGTCAAAACGCAGGTCTATGTGTCCAAACGGGCAAGGCTGAATAATTCAGGCCCCAAATGTGATAGTATTAGACAGGGGGTGGCAGTGTTTACAAGAAGGAGAGATTTGTTGGTCGGAACCCCTTTGTCCTAATTTGCAAGAGGAAAACTGCAGGTAACAGTGATCAGTGCGTTATCAGTAGCTATAACCGTTTAACACGCGATTGACAGATGAACATTTTGTATGATTTATCTAATATAGACAAACGGCTTTATTTATAGTGATTTGTGATTGATTTCAGAACAGCACAAGCTTGTTTGTCCAATGGGACCCGGCTATGGACCTGATGGGCTCGGTGAGTATAATTTGTCTCTTTTTGCTGATTTCCATCAACCCATTTGACATTTTGTTCAGAGCATGACTCAGAGACATATGAAAAAAGCGAAAGCTTTGATTTTTCAGTCGTTTGTAGCCAATTTTTTTCGTATACATGCGTTGTTTGACAAATGTACAGTAATTGCACTCTAAACGTTCCTTCGTTTGCCAGCCATATTTTTTTACTTTTAGTAAATTTAGTATGTCTTGCAATGGCATATTTCATGCAAATCGCAATTTTTTTGCGGAGAGTATGCCAGTAAAGGAATTTCGAATGCATGGTTCTGACAAAAACTTGCTGTCCTGTTTTGACTCATAATGTGTAATTACACGTGATTGAATGCTGATTTTTGGATTATTTTGCACATTAGAACAAATTAAGTTTACGTTGAAACTGGAAGTGCATACTGTGGAACTAGGTATCTGTCCCACTGCCGCTGAATGTTGCGTTTAGCCCTACTTTCAGCTTAGTTCAGTGGGATAATTTGTGTTCGCCCAATGCTAAGCTATAACGTGCGTGCTAGTTGACGCAGTTCAGTTTTAAGATGATCGTAAAAGTAGGAAGGGGATGACGATATCTTTTGGACAGTTGTTGGTAGCGAGTTCCAGGCTGCAGGAGCAGACGCAGAGAAGTTGCGCAATCAGGTGATCCGTATCCTGACAATACTGAGAGTGCGGGATTCTTAGGTCACGTTAGTTACGGTAATGATGATGATGGTAACGGTGGTGGTAGCAGTAGTGTACTCTGTGTATGGTGTGGTATGTCTGCTTGTTGCTGTTGGTGTAGATCTGGACGAGTGTAGACTGATGCCTGACGCCTGTCAACACGGTCGATGTATCAACACTCTCGGCTCATACCGATGTCTCTGTGATGCCGGCTACCAGGTTAGACTGACTACAGGGGGGGGGGTGCAAAAAACTGAAACATACAAGCCTGACGCAGATTGAGCAATTGGACGATTTCGAAAACGTTTAGCCTCAATCACTAGTGAAGGGTTGTCCCTGCAATGATCGAGACTAATCGTTCACAAAAAATGTTCGATTGCTTGATCTACGCGAATCATTTTACAGGGTGGCTCAAAATAAAATACCCCACCAGACAATATGCAATTTCTTTTCAGCCAGTTGCTGGATTCAAAAAAGATTATTGAAACTGCTTAATCACGACATTTCTCTATCCACCGCATTTTAGTTATGCACCACACTAACATGCAGAACAGTCTCAGCAACTGAATAAATAGACATAGATATAGCTTAGCGTTAATTCTACCTCCAACTGTGGATACGATTTATTAAGGTTTGAACTTCTCTCCTGGTATATAACGTCAAACACGCACGTGGCGAATGCATTAGCCTACGCTGATCATCTCTGAATCCGTCGACCAGAAACGTCTTCTGTACGTGCCCATACATGCCCGTACATGTACGTACATGTCTGTGCATCTGTACATGTCCAGGTGGACGTGGCTCAGCGTGAGAGTCAGTGTGTGGACGTGGACGAGTGTCAAACGGTCAGTCCGCCTCCGTGTGAGTTCAACTGTCGCAACACTCCCGGCTCTTTCGTCTGCACGTGTCCACTCGGCTACACGCTGGCGTCTGATGGTCGGACGTGCATCGACGTCGACGAGTGTGACCCCGAGGCCACAGGTCATCACGCATGCGCACAGAAGTGCCTCAATACGCGAGGCAGCTACGAGTGCGTCTGTCACGACGGCTATCAGAAACAAGACGGCAAGTGCGTCGGTATGTGCGCTTAACTCTCTCTCTATGATTCAACGCTTCTTTCTCTCCAACGCTTTCTTCGTCTGTCACTTTTTGTTTGCTTTTGCATCTTTGATTCTTCCGTGAATTTTGAAGATGCTAAGAAGCGGATGCCATAACTGCCGGCGACCGCGATAGGTGTGTTAATTCTGCGTATGAGCACGTTATTTGTCTGCAAGAGTAATTGCGATTATTATATCCCAGCAACAAAAACTTCGTTTCGCACATCATGCTAACTTGCTAAGGCAATCCCGAACAAACGACTAAAAACTAGACGAATTCTTTCATTGTGTGTTTTATTCTGTAGATTTATCATTCCTGGACATTGCTTCTTTGTGTCGTATGTTTTGTTTTTTCTGCCCTTTTTTCTCTTTTTGTGTGCGCTGTACTGTTGTATTGCTACTTTCTGGGTGAATAAAGATGTATATAAGTGTGGAAGATGTGCTTGTCTGTCTGTCTCTCTGTCTGTCTATGTGTGTGGTCTAGACGTGGACGAGTGCAGCGAGGACTCTGATCCATGTAAACCTCTCGGCACGTGTCACAACGTGCCCGGTGGCTACCAATGCACGTGTCCACGCGGATATGAGCCGGACGCGAGCGGCAAATCATGCCAGGACATGGACGAGTGCAGCGATGAACAAACCTGTCAGTACGGCTGTATCAATCTGCCAGGTGGATATCGCTGCGAGTGTCCCATCGGCTTCGTACAACACCTCTACTGGAACCAGTGTATAGGTCAGTATACACTGGACCACCAGCGGAGCTTTAGTACTGCTGAGTTAATACATCAGATATTTGTGGATACAAATAATGCGTTGATTGATTGTGATGTCTGTACTCAGCATACCAGATCGATCAAATGAATGATTCATATTACAGTCACCGCATGCGTGAAAACTCTAGACAAGTTCAGAGTCCCGTTATTAGGCCGCTTGGCCTAATGAAATGGGCTTATATTTTGCTGTTGCTGCTAACGTTGATTTTTTACTTTCTTTTTGTTTTAGGGTTAATGCAAAATTTGTGATATTTTTCAGCCGATCGCGGTTTTACTCTGCCACGTGATCAGAAATGGGTCCAGTTTTATAATCTAGTTTGCAAAATTTAGCGGGTGTGTGTGGATGAGTAACATGTCAGTGCCTCAGATTCAGTGAGTTTCTCGCTGACATTGTGCGCTTTATACATTAAATTTACTTACTTACTTACTTACTAATGTGTATAAAACTGACACAGACGAGGACGAGTGTCAGCAGCGTCCAGGTGTCTGCGGTCAAGCTACGTGCGTCAACAGTGTCGGCAGTTATCAGTGTCGCTGTGCACCAGGTTCTACCTTCGACCAGTCCGCCATGGCTTGCGTTGGTCAGTATACTCCTGCTCTGCTGTCAGTCAGAGTAAATATTTGTTATGGGAAGCATTGCGAAGTGCACTCTAGCGCGATTTTACGACTGTTGCAGTAAGCAGCAAACTCCGCCTTCGCCACGTGCACTCGTGACGTTGATAGGAGCACAATTTTGTTGCCCAACATGATCTCCGCAAACGTGCAATCGGCGGAGGTCTGCGGTCACGCAGTGCAGTGCATAGGATTTGTCGTTAAAATTGAAAAATACTACGTTTTTATTTATTTATTTATTTATTGCAGGACTGACATTGACAACACCAGCAACACAAATAAAAACAACAAAATGCCAGCCAAGGATAGAAAGGTTCCAGAAGGAACACTAACATCTACCCTAATCAACACAATATAGCAGAAAATTAGACAAATCAGTACGATTAAGAAAAGCCTTAAACCTAACGAGAGAAGAAAAATCAACATGGGCCGGGAGTTTATTCCACGGGCCAACAACACACCTAGCAAAAGAATCATAGCGTACTTTGTGGGTAGAAAAAAATTTAAAAAGTTAAAATACGTTTTTTGTGTAATGTCCGTTTTTCTGTCTGCATGAACTTGTGAAGGTGGGGGTGGCGGTGCGTGCCAGCAGGCTGCTTGTAGCTTCGGTTGTACTCCCACTCAGTCCGGTCCCGTCTGCCAGTGTCCTGAAGGTTTCCAACGCATCGGACAAGGGTTCGTCACTTCGTTACTTACTTACTTATTTACTTACTTACTCTCAGCGGTGACGTTACCTGATGCACTCTGCAGTCAGGTCTTTGCGCCATTCTGCTATCACGTTTCAGTAACTGGCGCGTCAACCCTGAGGGTTGGGAAGGAGGTTCGCCCTTTCCTCTATATCTGGACATGTTTTGTTGTGTGGTTAAGACGGCTATGATACGCTCGTAATTATTCCAACAGAGGTGGGTCCTCGAGTACTGTCTTCTACCTTGAGGACAAAAAATCGTGGCTTCGGCATTGGTCTCAAAGATCACTGGCTTTGGTTTTTGCATTGGCTTTGAAAATGCTGGCCTCAAACGAATCCCTGTGTCCCAATCCAATTACTTTTGATCGTAAGCGCAACGTCCTAACAATTACGCCACCAAGCCAACTACTTGGCATACTTACTTACTTAGTCTCCGTGTGCATGTGTGTGTTTAGCTTCGTTTTGGATGACTTAACAAGAACATGTTAGGTATCAAATTAAATAGTCTATGCCTGAGCATTAAAAACAAATTAACTAGTACATTGCCTCAATATAGCAAGACAAAAGCCTTTCGAATTTTTTATCTGCCGTGCCGTCAGCAGAAATTAAAACTATTAACTAAAACTATTAAAGTATTAAAAGTATTGGGTCAACATGCATAAATTAGCGTATTTTTAATATACTTGTCTATGAACAAACATGAACATGTTAAGCATTTAAAACGCAGCTTTTGTGTCTGTGCAGTCACTGCGTGTCCAATCCAGTGGCATGGTGACTGGTAGCTGTATTTAACGCCCGATGTAGCTTGCTATCAGTGCAGCTATCGATGACCAGGTTGGGATAGAAGGCTGAGTTAACCACTGAGGTGTGTGTGTGTGTGTGTAGTCACTGTGTATCCAGTCAAAGTCCTGCCGGTATGGTTGCCGACATGCCTCACGTGGCCGGAGTGGTCGGTGGTAGCTACCTGCCCCCCGGTGAAGCATGCTATCAGTGTGGTGATGACCAGTCTGCTCAGGGCTTCGACAGAGTGGCTGGCGGCGTGCCGCTGGTCAGACGAGCTCAGAGACGTCGCAGGGACACCCGCAGACTACTCAGCAACAACAACGTCACTCGACTACCGGTACGTGCTATCTTAAGTGAGTGAGTAAGTAAGTAAGTAGACTTCTAAAGCGCGCAATGTCAACGGGAATCTCGCCGAATCTAAGGTGCAAAGCGTTGTACAAAAATATTTCGAGTTGATGACGAAAACAGCAAAGTCTTCAGTCGGCTGGGAAGTGGGATATCTCTTCCATTTCCTAGCGACTCGATTTTGGAGTTAACGATGCTGCTCGATACTGCACACTCTGCTGCCCTCGGTTGACGAAATTTTCTTATACTTTAAATTAAGCATTAGACCCCACATCTGTAATTCTTGGTTTTCAGATTTTTATCTTGTTTATAATTGTTACTAATAACCAACGCCATCATGGCCATTATCCTTGTGCTTTCCATCGGCCAGTCTGAAGAGCCAAGTTTTTAGCTGTTGGCATGCAGACGATCGAAAATGACACTGAGATGTCGATGCTGAACGCTGATTTGTTCGTTGAATGTTGCTGCAGCGCCCCGAGGAGCTGGTGATTGACGTAACCGGCCCCGCCTCCGCCGATGACGTCACGGCCGATGACGTCACGGCGCTGACGGATGACGTCACGCTGGTGCACGTGTCTGACGTCAGAAGTCTGCTGACCAATGTCTATCATGACGAGTCGGATGAACTGAGCTCCACCCTGCCTCTAGTTGTCTACGTACTTGCCAACGAGACAGCGCCCGGCAAGGTTTGCATTCGATCCTGTCATATTAGTTCTCTTTCGAAGTGTTCTTGTGACATCTTTCGTCCATCTCAAATTACAAATTTCGTGCAAGCTTTCGTCAGAAATTCTAGTTTTTATTTTGTCCAAATTTAATCCAGATCCCCAAAGGTGTTAAATTTGCAAACGAGATGAGAAAAATGAGTAGTAGCTTACAGGCTACGAGGTGAAGGCCTGGTGTGGCTGATCATGGCGGTGGTATGTCTGCTGGCTGCAGACAGCGTGTTGGTCCAAATGTACACTGACGGTGGCAATGGATGGCTGCATAGTGTGCTTTATCATCAGCTCATGCCAATCAGCTGCCATTTGCCCAAGGATTGTAAAGCGCTTCTGGCCACGACTCTGGCTCATGTATGAAGCGCTATATACGATGTATTTTACCTTCTAAATGCTAAAGTGTAACTTAGTGGTGTCACGGTAGCCGGCCGTACTGGTGACCGAAAGGTGCCCGGTTTGACTCTAGACACCCTTGCACTGCCAGGCAACGACTCTGGTCAAGTTGTTACACACGTGCCTCTGTCGCCAAGCAGTATAATTTGGTATCGGTCAAAGGGCGGTGACGCTGTTGGGCTGGGAAGGTAACCGTAGGCCCTTGGAAAGTAATGGCCAGGCTTACCGTGGATATGAAATTTCCCACCCATATCCATATCCATATCCACAGATTTTTTGTGGATATCCATGGATATATCCATTTCCACAGACGCCTATCACTCGTACATGTAGCCCCCAAATTTTTGCAAAATACAGCTGTCCTCTCTCGCCCCCCCCAAAAAAAAACATGGCACAGACATTTCTTTTTCGAAATTGTTGAAAAATTAATAAAAGTAAAAAATAAACACACATTTGCATTGAAATATACGATCGTAGTTAAGTAAGTCCTAATGACAGCCTACCACCCGGTTACGTCACCTGCGGGCTGACTGCCTTGAGACCGGGATCAGTTCTGGTGTCTACGCTCGTTATTGAGTATGGGATACCTTTTTAAAAATGCTATTACAGCCCTGTTATTAGCGCTCTATGATCGTAGGTGGTCCTGCAGCTGATGCCTTCCGTGCAGTCTCTACAGAGCAACGAGGCGTGCCGCCTGGGCGCGTCCAATCACCAGCACATCCGGGAACTGTTCACTCTACAGCACAGCGACGACCTGGGTGGTCTCAGTACCGTTGTGTTCACCAGGCAAGACACGTCCAGACCACCTCAACGCTACCAGCTGTCGGTCGTCTGCCAGCCGATAGAACCACACACCACTGCGGCAGCGGCGCAGCCTTTCACTGTCTACCTGCATGTCCACTTGCTTTAGAAGTTTAGACCATTCACATACATACACACATACACATACATGTAGTTAGGTGCATTTCTGAAACTTCTAACTTCTGGGGGCTTTTCGGAGTAAAGAAGCTGAGAGCCTGAGTTTAAAGTACAGTAGTATGAACGTGCTGAATTAGATTATCCCAGCTTCGAAGCCAAATTCCGAGTTTCAGCCTTCTAATTTGCGTAAACAAATTACCGTTTTGAACACTTTCTTCTGAAGAAAACATTTATAACTCAAGATTCGAAGACAGGAATGGGCTCCTCAAAAACCACTGTCCTGACCTTGTCCTTGAAAATGACATGACAAGAAACTTAGTGCACGATGAAAAGGTCAGAATTGAGTCAAGGTCATACAGGCAGACAGGTTCGTCGGCTATAGCCTGAACTTTGCTTTCTTTCTCTCACACGGTTCTTTGTGCATGCTAAATACAACTGTATGCCTCTCTCTGGTGATGCGCAGCGCGTTGTCTTAGCTCGCTAGTCGTTCGCTCATTTGCATTCTTTCAGATATATCTCGATCTTGTCTTATCCCGGTTCATTTTGTCGTCATTGGTTACAGTTTGTCAGCTGTTGTTTGAGACGAGTATTATGATGATATGATGATGACATTCACTGCCAAACGCTTTGATACTCACTTCAGGTGTCACTCAGCGACGCCAAATATCAGGATTACAACACGTTTGCTGTGATTTTCGGCTTTTTTGTTCTAAAATAAGTAAATCGTATCACTGGTGTAATTAAAATGTTATGCTGGGTAGGCCTATTGATCTTTCCACTAGCATAGTTCTAGTATGTCTTATAATGCGTAAAAAATTTTGTGCTTCCGGATGTTGTCCGTCTCTGAAAAAACTTCCGTCCCTAGAATTTTCATCTGACCCTCAAATACTGGTGTAGTTTTTTGTTGCTCTTAAAGTTTCACTTAACAAAGCTCTTTCCATTTAGTCTTTTATGCTGTTGTGTAACATTAGACAAAATGTCAAAAAAAAACTACATTTAAAAAATATCTCCTACCTTTTTTTTGCCAGACTGCAGCTGCAAATTCCGCAATCACAAAAATTGCTTAGGGCTAATCGTGTCATATTTTATGCTGTGAAACATCGTTTTTACGCTTTCCTGGCTTATTAAAATTTTGAACAATGCGTATTTTGATGAATGTAGCAAAAACTCAGTCATGAGTTGCTGTATAGCGGAATATTTATCACGTGAATGACTTGTGGCATAAGAAGTCAATTAACCAGTTCGCCGTCACTGCCTTTTCACTCACTGCCGCGCCAGGGCATTTTCTACTAGTCGCTACTAGATTATTTCTGTAGAGTATTTACGTCAACTTTATTGCTTATTTACACAATGACATAGAATGTGCGCCCTTATTGGTGTTGTATTATTGCTTTATCGCTGACAACAAACTTGAATTTAATAACTTTTTCAATTATAGACGCAGAGACGTAGACTTGTGCTTACACATATTGAGACATGTCACGCTGTGTTTCAACTGTTTACTGGGTTTTTGCTATCTTAATTACAGATCAGTGTAAAAAGTAGTTGAGCCAATAAATCGGCCAATAAATCTATGTCTTAATAGCAGAACTGCTTAAAAGTTGATGGCAGAATAGGCAGATTTACATGGTGTGCCAAAAAGTAAGCTATGGTACTTTTTCCATATTTTTTGCCAAATATTGACTGATTTTCACAATTTTTTTACCGTTAGACTCTAAAAGAAATTTGCTACTCAGTGGCGTGTACACCACGCCTATTATATCGTTACAGTACCTTGTAAAATAAAAATATCCAGAAGTACAATATCTACAGATAAGGTCGAATGGTAAATTTTTAAATTATTTAAGTAAAATGTTAAATATAAGTTATATTAAGTGTTAAAAAGGTTTAGGTGTAGCTATGGAGTAAGTTTTCATCTTTCAAAAAATAGTGCACAGCTTGTATGGCCGCACAGTTGAAACACATTGCTCTGTATGCTGATGCAGCTAACTGACCAAGATTGCAGCCATCAACCAGCATTAGTGTACATTGTAAATTAGTGCACACTAAAATTGCTCAAATTATTTGAAAAAATGTGTAATATGTCTTCTAATGTTTTTGACATTTACTATAACTCATACTTTAACACTTAAGTTAAATACTTCAAACATTTACCATTAGACTTTCTGTTTATCTGTAGATATTGTATGTTTTTGGATATTTATATTATACAAGGTAGTGTAGCGACATAATAAGTGTAGTGTGTATGCCACTGAATAGCAAATTTTGTACAGAGTCCAATGGTGAAAAAATTGTGAAAATTGATCAATACTTAGCGAAAATATGGACAAAGTGCAATAGCTTACTTTTTTTGGCCCACCATGTAGGTGATGATGTTTTGTGTAGGATTTTTTGACTTTAGTGGCTGAAGGTCAAAAGTTCGGTTGCACAGAATGTGTTTTGTGAACAAAAAAATTTGCAGAATTTAGCCAACATTATTATCTGTTTTTAACGAAACGAATAAGTAAGTAAACAGTTTGAAACACGGTTTGCATGTCAATTTCACCGACACTGCCACAATAATGCTCGTCGAGGGTATTTTAACCTACAAACGTTTGCATGACTACGTTACGTCATGAAATCCGTTCTGAAATGTCCGTTTATGATCTTATTTAACAGAATATGTGCACTAAATTACATTCTCGTGTTTTTTTGAGCGTGAATTGATATACAGTTGGCTTTTCAAATTATTTAATAGGTGAAACTTTTGCTTCTATTTTTTAAAGTTTAAATGCCATTAAATGGCAAACAGTGTTTGCACTTTGTAAATGTATTTATATGTGTACAGTCATACTGTAGACCTAGATTAGCACGTCATTAGTGATTGCCAAAGTTTGTGCAATATGTGATGTGTGTGTGCCGATAATAATACACGTGTGTCATTCTACGAATTAAGTCAGCACGGGCATCTGTCTCCTTTAATCAAGATTAATCCTACCGCCCTCTAACTGCTTTTAATTGCCATTTTGCTGCTGCTCGCTAAAGCGACTTATCACCGAGGGCTTCAGCGCAAGACTACGTATTCAGAGCTGTATTTAAGGGAGGTTTAATCCCTTTTCGCGTAAAATTGGGACATTTTTACTTGACAAATTAACAAAGCGTTAGCATTTACGTTCAAGTAAACGATTAAAAATGTTGCGATAAGATGCGTTTCAAGAGCTGAACATGCTTCCAAATGACCTTGGATGAGTTTGGAGGTCGGTACGCGCTATTGTGGCTAAACGGTGCGAGATAAAGCAAGGTTGATATTGATCAATTTTAACAGGATTTGGAAGTTGCATTGGCTTTCAAATGACATGAAAATCATTGACCTTGGATGACCTTAAAGGTCAGTAGGCCTACATTATCACTGACAACCAGTACGGTCGGCTATCGACAGCTGGGCTTCTTGTTATTTGTTGTGGTTCTACAATACAAATGAAATTGACGTCGTAATTTCATATATTTTATTGATGACTTTTGATTTCTGATGATATCACGTCATATAATTTACTGACAAGAATAAGCCCAGCTGTCGCTAGGGTGAGCCGATCGCGTACATCATACCGCCTAGCTAGGTCTGAAAACCAGCGTCAGACTTAAGTCACGGACAAAAACGATTTCCAGAGGCGACGACAGTTTCATAAAGGCTATGTTAACGCTGCCTAGCTGGTATCGAGTGTTAGGCTTACAAGATAGGCCCTACGGTAGGCCTAATTTGGCGCATGATGGATATACAAGCAGAAATTTTTTGTTGAAAATTGCGGCCAAACCGCTAGAGATAGCGACATGACAGCCTATAGGAATCATGTACACATGTACTAGGCTTCAAAGGATTTTGTCCTTAAAATGCCATTTTTCGTTCGTCAAAAAGTGCAAATTTCGACATAAATTTTGCCAAAGATCTCGAATTTCGCCAAATTTCGCCATCCGAAAATAAGACTTTTTAGCACTGCATAACTGTAGCTGTTGTTAGCTAATTTTATAGGCTAAAGTCTTGCCAAAAAAGTTTCGAGGCATGGTTATCACTTGAGGTTTTCGTTTGTCAAAAAGTGCAAACTTTGTCAAAAACTTCGCCACAAATCCCAAATTTCGACATTTTTTTCGCCATTCGAAATTGAGTGCTTCTTATGATAAATAAGCTTCACAAAATTTTGTCGTCAAAAATGCCATTTTCGTATATCAGAAAGTAACAAGAAATTTGAGCTAATGCTCACGAGAAGCGCGAAAGCCTATAGTAGTTCTTGTTCGCAAACTGTAGTCTATATCCAGCCATTCCGTCGTTAGTTCATTCCAGGCAGCCGACGGTGAAGATTTGGTGATCCTAGCTTGCACCGTTTTTGACTGATCCACCCGTGTGACAGACAGATGCACAGACAGAGAGACAGACAGACAGAATTGCGATGGCTAAGACGCGCTGAAAGCAGTAGCTCATCATCATCATCATCATCATCATATATTCGCAGTTGACATACGCAACTTCTATCAACGCAATCATGCAAAAACACGCAAACATTTACGAAAAACGTCCATTGTGTGTGCGGAAAATAAACACGATTAGCACAAAAAGTACACTGAATAGAAACTAATGTTTACAACAGATTGAAAACGTTAAAAACAGGCAACTTAAGCATGCAAGTAATATCCCGTCACATGTTCGTGGATTAGTAAGTGTCTTTGTATAACATTCTAATGAGGAAATCGAACGTAGAAATCATGACATCATTAGTCAACTTCGAACATCAACTTGATTTTCATCAAGTCATTAATTTTTCTTGTGAATCTTTTTACGCGTGAAAGCAGCTACTGCTTTTCAGCGCGTTTTAGCCATCGCAATTCTGTCTGTCCTATCTGTCCGTCTGTCTGTCCGTCCGTCACACGGGTGGATCAGTCAAAAACAGTGCAATGAATTGCCAAATTTTTACCGTCGGCTGCCTGGAAGACTCTAGTTTCAGGAACCGTAAAGCTTTTCCATAAATTCGATGGGATCTCCCCAAACGAGGGCGCTAAATGAAACGGGGCCCGGGTGGTGAAAAATTGCGATTTTTAGCCAATAATTCGCTGCAAGGCCTATCTCAGTACCGGTCTAAGTTACTATTAATCACTAGTAAGAAGTCGTACACTAGCTCTCGATTGCCACGGAATTCAATGACCGTGGATGACCTCCTTGAACGCTAAAATAGGGGTCTTTATGTATTTTTGTCGATTTCGGACTGCCAGACACATTTCAAGAGCGATCGAATTGCTCCGAAACCAATTGAAATAGACATGGACAAGCTGCGTATGAAATTTTCGGCATTGAACGCAGATTTCAACGGTCAAAATCTCGATTTTCAAGGAAACCAGCGCACGAGGGCTTCAAAGAGCTGTACCCCAGTAAAAGTTGTTATTTTACCGTTGTTGGCCAGTGTTTCGTAAAAAACGTTAGCTCGACAAAACGATTTTGACTTGGTTCGGTTTACATCTGTGTTTCAACAGGTTTTATTGTGTTGTCTTATTCGTATGTTTTTTTCTTTATTGGGGTCCATGTAAGAGGCTCTTGCAGCCCTTTGTGCCCTTGCTCATGCCTTTTCATTACTCATTTTGTCAACGTTTTTTTTTATCTGCTTGTCTAAATAAATGATTTGATTTGATTTGATTTCAGATATATAGGCATGGGCATGATGCTACCTATCACAACAAGCACTAGTGACGAGCTTTTCAGTCGTATCAAAGTTCAAACTATCAACATCGATGACTTTGAAAGACTAAACTTCCGAAATATGGGGTTTTTATTGATTTTTGCGATCTTCGGCTGCAGCGCACATTCCAAGAATGAACTGCGACGAAATGGCTGGAGATAGACTGACAGTTTGCGAAAAAGAACTGCTATAGGCTTTCGCGCGTCTCGTGAGCATTAGCTCAAACTTCTTTTAACCTTACGGCTCCGTTACCGCTCCGTTAACTTCGTTTCCACTCTACATTTGGCATTTTTGGCCTCATTTGGCAGTAAAATAATTTCCACCAGCAGTTGGCGCAGCGATAATTAGTTGACAACATTGTTGACATTCTTTTGTTAAGATGTTTTGCCGAAAATTGGCCGGTTTTTGTCGCTTTTTTAAGTCACCAGTTCCAGTGCATTTGGCTCGAAATGTCTACATGTACTCGCCTGAGCCGTTCCACCCAATTCCAGACCGAGAGCCTAGGCTGACAACGGCCGATGAAGCCGTTTCTGTCATAACTACGGGTACTGACCTTGAAGCATCTGAAATGCAGTTCGAATTTGTTTTTAAACGAAAGCAAGAAGCGTTGCCTGAGGAGGAGACAGCGCCCTGTCTTCAGATGCATTAATTAAAAACTGCCTGAACATGCCTGAGCTTTATTGTATGTGTGTGTGTGTGTTGTGAGCAGGTATGAGAGTGTTTGTTCACGGCTGTGCAGCCACCCCACTGACGCTGCTGGATGCCCTGGCAAAGCACGGAGTCGATGCTAAGCTCAAAGACGTTGAGTTGATTCATATACACACCGAGGGACCAGGCTTCTGTGTCCAGCCTGAGTATGACGGTGCAGTATCATTGTCTTTGTTTAGGGACAACAGAAAATCATGGAAACCGATTTTTGTCAAACACCGTAATTTTGTCAAAATGCCATGTTTTTTGCCAAAATGCCATGATTTTGCATTTTTTTACAAGAACATTGTGTTTTTAATAAGCATAAGCTAAATTTTCTTGTGTGATTTTAATGCTAATAAATATTTAACTTTGCCTCTGCTAACAAAATATGTGTTTTAGTGCTCACGGCAACAAAATTTTACAAATAAAAACTTTGCACTGCATGTATTAATGGTTGCCAATGCTAGGTGTTGAGTTTTATACACTGTATAAAATGGTCTTTGGGCTCGTGATGTGATGTCATGTAAACTTATGCTGTGATTTTGCCGTGATTTTTGCATTTTTCACAGTACTTTGCCGTGTTTTTGCCATTTTTTGTCGTGATTTTTTCCTGTCTCTATTTTCATTCATAATGTAATTAAATATTTATTAGGTTGACTCATTAACTGAGTCTGCTTAAGAAAGGCAGTCGGCTATCTATGTGCAGATGGGACCACATGTACATCTGTGTGCAAGAAGTTTTTTGCGGGTCGTCCAATTTGATTGAAATTTGGTGTGCAGCTAAAGGTTGATGAATGCAGCATGACAGTATGCTATGCGATCCAGTCCAAGGTCAGGTCACAAGACCTTCAGACATGGTTTTTATGGTCAGGGGAAGTCAGGGAAAAATCAGAGGATCAGGGAAAGTCAGGGAATTTAAAAGTACCAGGTTGCAAAAGTTAACAAAGAAATTTTGAACCATTGTATGCAGACTGCGTACATTGCATACAACAGTTTAACATTTTTCCTTCTCGCTTTGCTTGCAGATTATTTGTACCTCCACTTTTAAATTTGTTCCACTGCCCTTGTTTCTAGTGTGATTGCAAGTGATTGAAAACTAACATTGGTATTTCGCGTGAACAAATTAGGGAAAACGATTCATTTTATTCTGGAAAGTCAGGGAAAATGAATTCTGCAGAGTAGTAGGAACCATGTTTAGAGTTAGAAAGTCTTCCATTTTCGAAGTTCGTCTTTTCCATTATTTACATTGGGAGCTGACAAATGAGTTACTGATTCTTAATCTAGGGGTCAAAGTCTAAACTTGCTGGGCAGATTGGTTGACGTTTAGCCTAACTATGTTTGTGTCTTGAGACTTTGAACTTCACTGTTACTGGGTACGCAGTGTTGTGAAACAGGTATGGAGGAGTCAGCTGCATTCCTATATAGAGTTAATTTATTTTCAGATTTTTTTATACATATGTCAAAACAAATACCCCTTTCTAAAACAAATTTTTGTTTGACAGAAAATTATTTTCCCAAAAGCAAAATTTGGGGCTGGAAATTGTTGTCTACCCTCTAGCATCTAAATGCTCAAGGATATCATTTATTGACAGTTTGTGATCTTTTTTTGCATACAGTACTTTATTGTGTGTTCTAATTTGTAGGCATATTTCGATCCAATTCACTGTTCATCGGCCCAAACTGTCGCAATGCAGTCAACGAGGGTCGTGCTGACTTCATGCCAATCTTTCTCAGTGAAGTTCCATTGTTATTCCGACGTAAGGTGTTGAGTCTGGACGTAGCGCTGATTCAAGTCAGTCGGCCTGACACCCATGGCTTCTGTACACTCGGCCCGAGTGTTGACACGACTCGTGCTGCAATTCAGAACGCTAAATTCATTATTGGTAAGTTGGCTCGAGCTGCATTTGCACTTGCACTACCATTTATGTGTGTGCATCGCAGCCATTTAAGTTCTGCCATTCATATGTGCTGTAATTCTGACGCTTGTTCATTATATAGCTTCAGCTTATATGGACCAGTTTCATTAATATTTTTATTTTTTTTATCTCAGGTGTTAGTTGGTTCTATTTTTAGCATGGTCTAGAGTCAGAGCTGGTCGGGCAGAGGGGGTCATAGTGGCTTTGCTCTTTCTCTTACCCACATAGAAACAGCAAATTTGATTTATTCTCCATCTCCATATTTTGCAAATGCGTATACGTTGAATAACATGCTGAAATGTTTGTTGGTCGAGTTATGTAGTGTTTAACCCCCAGTTCTCATTAACCCTCCCGGAATAAGCCGCTGTGTTTGTGCATGTGTACTATGCAGCACAGGTAAACCCCAACATGCCACGTACGTTCGGCGACGGCGTAATCCACAAATCTCATTTTGACGCTCTGGTCGAGGTGGACCACCCGCTGCCCGAGATTCGCAGCTCAGAGGCCACTGAAGAAGAAGAGAAGATTGGACAATTCATTGCGGACAATCTTGTCATGGATGGAGCTACGCTGCAGATGGGTATCTGTCCAGCACTCTGTATTACAGCTCTGTCTGTGTCATGATTAATGCTGGAAAAATACATCGGCAAATGTCTTTTGTTTAGAGTTGCACAATGCTGATGCGACGCTGGCGTAGCATTTATATTATGTTGGACTTATGATCAGATGCTCATGATTTTGACACCCGGTCAGGTTGCTGTCAGATGGTTACTAAGTACCTGTATAGGTGAGTGTCCGCAGACAGGTAAAATGGTGCCAAGATTAACTCAGCTCAGGCTTTCATCCTTTTGGGGTGGGTAATTTGGCTGGTGTTATAATGGGGCACATTTATTTGTGTCTTTGTTGCAGTTAGCTTACGTTGTTCTATTCATCCATCTTTTTTATACCAAATGCAGTGTATTTCTCTCACCATAAAATGGTGCCAAATTTTTAACAACACAGTTAAAGTAAAATCATTTATTACTGCCATGTTAATGCCATAATTAAGTGTTACTGCCACGTTAGAAGACTAGAAGTATAATGCCAAAAAATGCTAAACTGCAGAACCGTATTTGGCATTTTGAAGGAACTTTTCTGTATATATTTTTTAATTATTTGGCATTTTAGAATTCCAGTAAAATGCCAGTTGCCAACTGTCTGGCCTGTTATGGCTGTGTGATGTTGCTATATGGCTGGTAGGCATAGGTGCAGTTCCGGATGCTGTTCTGCGCAAGCTGACAAACCATCGTGACTTAGGCATCCACTCAGAGATGTTCAGTGATGGTATAATTAATCTCGTGCAACTTGGAGTCATCACGAATGCTCGCAAGGTTATACAGACTGGCAAGGTTCTTGGAGGCTTCGCGTTTGGCACGAAAGCTCTTTACGACTTCATAGACAACAATCCATTCGTTGGTAAGTTGGTGTCAGTCCATGCACATCACTGAGCATCTAAAATTTGTGTCTCATCTGTCTGTTAGTTTCATACGACATATAGTCAGTATGTCTGTTAAGGGCATTTTTGTTTGTATATTGATACTGCATTGTTGGTGAATAACGGGGTGCTCACGATCCCGTGCAGCACGTTTCTGCACAGTGCATCATATTAGCATTTTTCAAGTCTCAGCGTGGCTGAACACGCTGAAACGTGAAAAATGCTAATATGTTGAGCGTTAGGATTAGCGTACATTTATTTAACCGACCGTCAAAGAGTCGCCAATCGTATACAAAGGTGTTATCCTGCCTGCCATTGCAGCTTTGGGCGAAGAGCCTCTTGAATCTGCTGAGCTGAGGCTGCTGAGCTGATCTTGAACTGGCTGATCTAGTTTACCTGTGAAGCTATTGTTTTATGATTACGTTGGACGATTTTGGTAGATAGGCTAGGCGGCTTTTATCTGAATATATCTGGCTATCTTTGTGTCTGTCTGTTAAATCATTTTGTGGTGAATAAACATGTGCGCCCGCCAGTAATACAACGATTAATACACTTCTTTTATGTCTGCTTTGCTACGTTCTATGTAGGTTGTAGATATACAAATAAGTAAGTAAATGAAATGTAACTTTATATAGCGCATAATGTTAACAGTTAACAACTAATGCGCTCTAATACAACCAAAACTAGCAGTTTATTTACTATAGTTAAATTTACCACCATGCTTATAGGTTACCTATAATTCATTTATCCAAGCAGCATGATGATATGACTTCATTTGAGTTGGCATAAACTTCAAACTTCACACAATAGGCCTCTTGGGGGCCTTGGCATCTACTCAGCAAACACCGACGTGCAGCACGTTTCAGCTCGCTCGGTTGCGCCGAATCGTGAAAAACGCTAATATGAAGCGATGCACAGAAACATGCTGCACGGGATTGTGAGAGAACTGTGAATAACTGTGGGGCGCGCTCGATCTAGAATTCTTAGATTCAGCTGGATTTAGATCTGGACCAGACTTTTAGATACTTGATGCAGATCTGGATCTGGACTGGATCCACAGACTTTGTGTATGGCTGGATCCAAGCTTGCTTTTACAGTTCCTTAATACTCAACTTGGTAAGACGTTTTTGGAGAATGAAAACTACTGTTAACATATTCCAGTAAGCAGATTTTGTCAGTGTCATTCGCTTTGTTTCACATTTGATGTCAGTGGTTAAATGCTGAAGGTCGGTCTTTTCATGTTTAGTCTTGTTATGGAAATGTTTGAGTACAAAAGCATCTGGCCGGATAGCCAGATTTAGTATCTTTGGATTCCATCAGATCTGGATGTGGACCTGATTCACAAAAACCACCAAATATTTGGACAGATCTGCATATGGATTAGGTGCATTATAAGTATGGTACTGTTGATATATATGCTTGAATGATATCGGGCTGCAAGCTACTGACAGGCTAGATACCTTATTAGGCGATATCTGCAGTGCAAGAATGTTGATAAATATTTTTAGGTCTGTATAACAGTTAGTGGAAGTTTGCAGGTTGATTGTAGGATACTGGAGTCTTGAAATTCAGCAACTTACAGCTCTATTTGTATGTTCATGTTACTGTGGCAGTGATGTGTGATATAAGTTTTGTCAACTCGGTTCACGTGATCAATCAGAACCCACGGGTGACAGCGATCAACTCGTGCATTGAGGTCGATCTCACTGGACAAGTCTGCGCCGACTCCATCGGCACTCGCTTGTATTCAGGTGCTACAGTAGTAGCTAGTAGTAGTAAGTAGCTAGTAGTAGTAATGGCAGTAGTAGCGTACTATTAGTAGTAATAGTAGTAGTTGTTGTTGTTGTAATGGTGCTAGTAGTAGTAGTAGTATTGACATCTGTGCCGATTGCATGATTCAAGTTTAACCTCCGCACATGTCTTCTTGCCTTTATGTTGTTTGTTGGCTTGTGACGCTGCTGGCTGTAAGTGATTGCTGCTTCTTGAGGTATGTTTATGAAATTTTGCACAGATGTAGTCAGCCACTACTAGGAATAGGTCACGTGGCCAAGATTGATACCAAGAGGAAGGAGGATGGAGGAAGCTGCCATTTTTATTTGAGTTTATTGCTTATAACTTGGTTGCTGCTGCATGTAATTGACTGTGATGGGGTAAAAAACAAGGCTGAATGCAGCTAATGCACTTTCTGTTTGATTTGTTTGCTGGTTTTCTAATTTGATTCAGTCATTAGTTTTACAATGACAGCCTTTTGAATGTTGACCATACATCCGTGATACTCGTTGGTCAGCGTTGGCACTAGCGGTTGCGAGCCACATTGCCTACTGGCTTGTATTTCTGTTGTTCCCCATCTCTTTTTGATTGTTTTTATTTATTTTTAAAAAAAAAATTATTATCTTTTACTTGAAATGAAATGCTGACTGCCTCAGTGTCCATATGCGTGTTGTGTCTGTATCTGTTAGGTGTTGGTGGTCAGATAGACTTCATGCGTGGAGCGGCCTCGGGTTTGGATGGACATGGTAAAGCAATCATCGCGATGCCTTCCGCCACTAAGAAGGGCGAGTCCAAGATTGTTTCCGTGTTAAAGCCAGGTAAGCGCACATATTAGTGGACTAGTTGTGGTAGACTAGGAGCTATGTGTGTAATGACTCGATGTTCAGTTACAAGTGGCAGTGGCATCATTGCAGGAGATCAGGAGGCAATTGCCTGTTGGACAATTTTCTTCTTGTCTTTACCTCACCTTACATTACTTTACCTCTGGGGTAGGCATGTCTGCCCAGCGCTCGGGCCATATCAGTTCGGCCCAATATATATATGGGAATGTAACTATGAGGTTACAGGAAATGGCTGTGAAGCCGTAGATAAACAGCTGCGAAGCCTTAACAGGCTATAAAACCAAAATCGGTATGAAAGCCAAAAATCAACTAGTGCATAAGCACTGGTAATGATGTATCTCCTCCAACAATTTTTCGGTCAGCTATTTGTTGGCTCCTACCTTACGGATTTTAGAAATCTTTCAGGTCATTGGAGCACTAAGCCCCACCACCACGTCAAGGTGGCTGAGGTTACTTCTTGCCAGAAAATTTTATAATTTTACAAAAACAGAAAGGTTGGGACTGAGAGTCCCTCATTGCGTGATAAGTTCAAGGGTAATATCGAAATTTTGAGCGTACATATCTTTTCTATAGAAATTTGCAGCGATTTCTCTGAAAAATTGCAACTGCCTGTACCCCCACATTTGTAAACCACGAGGCTGCTGACAATTGGACATTTTGAACATTGAGCGTGATGCTACATGTAGTGAGAACAATTGACTTGGATGTTTACAGACATTAGATTAAAGTTGTATTTTTGTGGACCTTGCTGACGTTGGTTAGTACGGTATTTCAAAAGTAGTGTGGTAGAGCGTTTGATGTGAGGTGTGGGATAGTGAGTGGTTGCTTGGTGGCATATTTCGTTGAGAGTGAAAGTCCTCCGAGTATTTTATGAAGCTATGAGCAACTGACTCATGGTATATGTTGTATGTGTCTGTCTGTTTGTCTGTCTGCGTTTGTCTCTATCTATCTGTCTGTCTGTCTAGGTGCGGGTGTGGTCACAACTCGTGCCCATGTCCACTATATCGTCACAGAACACGGAATCGCTCATCTGTTTGGTAAGAACCTTCGCCAGCGCGCCTACGAGCTGATACGCATAGCACATCCGGACCATCGCGAGCAGCTTGAGCGAGAAGCTTTTGAAAGGTTAAAGGTCATGCCATCGCCGTAGGAACAAAACACTCCCTCCTTTCGTGAACCTAGTCAGTAGTTGAAGTTTTGTCTATGTATATGTGTTTAAATATTAATTTATTTGTCACAGCTGACCAGATATGCTGTGCAGTAAACAGCTGTTATTAATGTTGGTTACAGCAGCATTAGTTGGGTTTTAGATGTACCATTTTGGCAGTCTAGACCTCTTATAGGGAAAGCAGCTCTTTATCATGAGTCTAACGTCTTGACTGTTAGGTCACCAAGCCGCAAGTACAGTAACAACTTTGTGACCATTTCATATGCTGAACATACATTTATTTGTTGCATTTTGCTGTACCAGAAGTCTAATATTCTAGTATTATAGCGACCAAAATACGAGGCACATCTATTAGTATTTGAATGCTCTCTGAACGTATTTGATCAGCAAAGTTAGAGTTTGGTATTTGACCACAAACGCACAGTGTTTTTACATAGTATTTGTTTCTACGTTTACTGACCATTACGATGCGTATTTATTATTGAGTCTCAGAGTTTATTGAGGTGTTAGTTGTGGCTGATTAAGGGACATAGTGATTCCAGTGTATAGTGTGTCGATAAAAACATTAAAACAGTCCTCTAGAAAAAATTTCTAATACCAGCAACAGCAGAACAAAAGTGAGTCAAACTTTAGCATTTTTTCCTGCAAACTTTGTTAAAACAACATGTGATTAAATAGTTAAAGTTTAGTTTTTCAGATGAACATTCACTACAACAGTCTCATCTTGAATATTCATAAAAAACCAATCAAACTTTGTTGAACTTCGTCAACAGTTCAAACGTTTCTGTTACTTGAGTAAGTGATTTTTTTGAGGATAGCTTGCTCTTATAGTCCCAAGTCTTTAATATGTAATTATCAGCATTGTTATTTTTGTTACATCCGAATTTAATTACAGTTTAATTACTCGCTCACTATGAAAAGTGCACTTTTACGTGCAAATAGTTAATTTTGCAATGAAATAAAATATTACCATAAAATTTGGTGGATTTATGGCTCGAATAGTCGTCTGTAAACAGTATGCATTTCATGAATAAATTATAAATACAATGCATTCCAGGAGTGGAGCTATAGTAATTTTTAGCGGATTGTTTTTTGGTGCACTTTGTACGTTTTTAGGCACACACACAAGGCTTGTTCATGTTGATAAGTTACTGAAGCTGTTTAATATTTCAGGGTTGCCAACTCTTTTTGACTGAAAAATACAAAATGTAACATATTTCACTACCAAATGGACTATAAAATGCCACATTACTCACAGTGCCATTTATGATTAATTCTGTCATTCAGCTTACCATATACACATAATCGTATTTCATAAGTTTGCTGTTCATGTGTGCAACAGAGATGGGCAAAATGCCATTGTCGACATAGGATATTAGTCTACACTCACTCACTCAGTACCAGCAAAAGCACAGATAAAGCACTAAAGCAATGATGCCAAACTGGTGCCAATTTTGAGGGTTACTGCCATATTTATGGCCAAAAAATGCCCACTGCAAAGTCAAAATTTTCACTTCCGAACGCCTAAAGTTTAAAAATGCCATATTTGAGTTAGTTGGAATTTTTAGAATGCCAGTTGGCAACCAAGTTGTCCACTTGCCATTGTGGTTTAGAGCTGTCGAAGCGTTATTTTTTAAATGCACTACTAATGCATCATTAATATTGCTGGGTGCACATTATTTGCAGGACCTAAAAATGATGGACCATGAAAAAACAACGACTGGAAATTGCAATATGTGGAAAATGAAGCACCAAATTGCACCCTGTCATCTGAATATTATTATTATTTACAGTAGTGATAGAACAACAGTTTAATTACTTGAATTCATTCGATTGTCAAATAACCATAGTTTAACGGAGTATTGGAACTCGTGCTTCACAGAATTTAGTAAATTTACGTATGTGCGTACATTTTTTTAAACCCATGCTAATTTATTGACGCATTAATTTGACAGCTCTAGTATTGTTTATTGTTTTTGCATGTCCTCATACAGTCAGCCGTGCATCTAGTCTGCAAATATTCAGCTCTTTGGTATTCTGCAACTTTTTTGCTACGATGTAGTTTTTTTCTAGGATGTTGTTATATGAGGAGCAACGTTTTCTAGTTCTGGTTGATGGGGCTTTGATCAAACCCCTCTTGGCTACAAACCTGCCACAAACTGCTGCAGATATAGCTCAGACTTAAGGTTGTTGGTAAGCACATAATCAAATTTGCCCCACTGAGGCCTAGGGGTCGACCATGACGTCACACTCCAAGGGGAGGGGATTTCACATTATTGTGACGACGTGTGACGAAGGAGAGGGGGGTGTTGAAAGTTTTGTGACGTCACACGTCACATCTGCATGAAGGCACAATGGACAGCCAAATTCACGTTGTTAAATCGCCATATGTGGCACGAGGACAAGTTGGCCTATAGAGACATTTCTAAACACTTTACTCACTTTTGCACGATTTTCCGCATTAAGTTGGCAGTAGACAATTTCGATAGCAGACATAATTTGTATATATCATAATCGAGATATCCTGAAACTTACCTCTGTAGAGTACACGACAGGCCGCGGGAGGGGGGACGTTTGTGACGTCATATTTGATGGGGATCTAGAGTAGTGTGACAAAGGGAGGAGGGGTGGTTAATTATTCCTTAAAATTACGTGGCACCATTTATGGACGACCCCCTACAAGACGCAGAAAGAAACGTTGTTTGCGTATTGACGATATGTGTTTTGTTTGTGTACATTGTGTTGTTGTTGTCCAGTGACCAGTCGTTAATTAGCGACCAATATTGTTAAAAGTCCATGTCTGCATCTGTGTCCACTGTTCTGCCACTTAGTTGTTACTAGAATTATACTGCATTTTGCACAGTTATTTACATTTTGTTATTTATATTTATGTTGTTATTTATATTTATGATTAGATAAGTATAGATGTTTACAGTTATTGCATGACAACGTATTGTTGCACTACGGTGATCTGATGTGATTAATTGTGATTGAACAAAACCAGGCTCTAAGTGGTGATGTTGACAGGTCTTAAATTATTTATGTAAAATGATGAATATACTGATTGTTATTCACTGTTACAGTGTTCTGCACATGACGTGTTCAAGCCACAGTTTAGATGACAACAGTGGTACTCCCAATTTGGTGTGCAGCCATCATAGTAGTACTGTTAAAATTTAACTGCTACAACAGCTAAAAACGCAACACAAAGTTGGTGTAAGCAAATGAAATTTTTACAGCAGTTACAAAGAAATTATCTCCATTGAACGATTTGACGGACAAAGCAGAAAACAGTCGCATTCACAGGTTACAGCAGTTTTCATATTTCAGCATGCTCATCATCATATAATACAGTGGCGTCAAGGTGGGGGGCTATGGCGAGGGGAACAATAGCCCCTACCCATAATTTTATATACTGTTGGGAAATTTTTTCCAAAATACATAGGAGGTTTGAATGAAGCTTGAAATTTCCTGTGGGACTTTGGGACATCGCTGAAATTTCTGAGCAGGCATATCTACTCTGTCAGAAATTTGCAGCTATCTTGTCGAGAAATTTTAATGTCATTTTAATTTATTAATCCACAACGCCGCTGGTTTAACATCGGGATGAGATCAGACCAAAACCACAACAAGCACAGCTACACATATGACAAGTCCGTGCAGCACTAATATCAACGTCCTGCTGAATCATACACGACTAGACACTTCTACTGATAAAAATATCAAATGAAATATCTCTTAACTTAATACGTATATGCTGACACATGCATACATTAGCGCATCGAAATGACATAGAAATTATCAGAGCAAATAACTGCTCAGCACAACTGAAAATGTGGAAGACCAATGGAAAGCTACTGACAATGACAATATAATGACTGAAAAATGACTGACTGAAAAAAAACTGAGAAAAATAAAGTCACGTAAAAGGACAAGCGTAGTTACACTATATGCGTTCAAAGTTTGCTGTTTATGAAAGTTTCTTCTGAACAATCAGCATGATGTTAACTACTGCATGCAGGTTTAATATCAAACACACATCTCTCTGTTACAAGTAAATCACAATGATTACAAAAACATCCCTACTGACTTTGCTTCTAGGCCCGCGTATAAATTGACTAATCATGATCCAAGCAATGAGGCCCACAAAGTGGCATTGCTTTGCCAGGCACCAGCTTACACTGTTAAGACCATGGATATGGGACAGAGCATTCCACGGTGTGCCCCCCCCCCCGTTCACTCGGTGCATCTGCCCATGGAACGATGGCCAGGCTGAGTTAGTGTGTGAGCAAGTAGGGTTTAACGTCCCGCCCAACACAGTATAGGTCATTTCGGGGACGGCCTTTGCAGTAGAGAGCTGCACGGGGACAACTTTTGTCCCCGTGCAGCTCTCTACTGCAAAGGCCGTCCCCGAAATGACCTATACTGTGT
>Ga0056128_1000115_pt1 | contig 50397 bp, 26 predicted proteins | sample WorMetLIZISLAND2_FD_71113 | JGI IMG/M metagenome (GOLD analysis project Ga0056128, IMG submission 71113) | Marine gutless worms symbiont microbial communities from Max Planck institute for Marine Microbiology, Germany - Olavius geniculatus... ... | reverse complement strand
CGGTTGAAGAAAGTTGTTGTTGTTAATCTGCTGATCTAAATTTGGATCACGTGACCGTCACCGACCAATCAGAGGTTGAGAAAATAGATCAGCGGATCAGCTCAGCTCAGCAGATTAAACTGACCCATTATTGAGTTTGTCAGGTATAACGTTAATTGAAGTAACTATTAATCAGTGACATTGACGCTACACTTACTTGTTGCCTTTCTGTAAATTAAAACACAAGCCTCAATAATGAGTATCACCGGTATATTCAACGGGGGGGGGGGTAAATCAGCCAGGGGTCGAACAAGCCAAGGGGCGAATCAGCCAGGCACGGGGCGAATCAGACAGGGGGCGAACAAGCCAGAAGTAGAAGTAAACAAACAAGTGAGGAGGTTGAAATATTATTTCTTTTTTTACAATAATAACTAAGCTATTTCAGTCACAATGACAGTAAATTAAAATACTGTAATTCATACATCGAGAAATAGGTCTAATCGGCAAATGTATACACGATAGTCTAAACATAACACTGAAATATTTTAGCAAAAATTGAATTATGTAATAAACGTAAACAAAAACAGAAGTAAACAAAAATAAATATTCATTACAAAGTCAAGTAAAATCTAGTGATGGCACCCTTTTATTTTTACAATGCGATCGATCATTATCAAGTTTGCGACGTGCGGGTCACTCAAGAGCAGCGTGACGAAGTGTGACAAAAAGGAAAGTGGGGTATTTTTTTCCCTAAAATTGAGTGACGTCATTTACGGACGACCCTATTGAAGACTGAATGGAGAGATTAGAAAATTTAATGGAAAACTGGCCATATATCTGGGAAACGGTGAGAGATGACCAAGATTGCCATTCGTCAATAATAAAAGATATAGCATATTGGCTTTCAAATGACCTGAAAATCATCGACATTACATGACCTTAAAGGTCACGGACTGACGGACAACCAGTAGGCCTACTGTCGGCTATCCTACCGACGGCTGGGCTTCTTGTTTTATTTATTACAGTAACAAAAACAGTTCTTGAGAAGTCAAACGCACGCACTCTCAATCGATTACTCATGTTTAGTTTTTTGGAGCAAATTCCCAAATTTTCTTAAGATTACTTGAGGCCTATTCTTGAGCACGGCTCTGCAGTAGAGCTTTTACATGTTAGTAAGTAATTTATCTATTTTTGGGGGAAGCGTGTTTACTATTTTCGTAAGTTATTCAAAAGAATCGGTACTCGAGTTTATCCCGTGCACTACATTATTCGAATTATAAAACATAGTGTTGACACATCACTAGACTATTGTGCGGGTAGTGTTGACTGTTGTGGGTTTAGGGCGAGCTGTAGCTGATGGATTTTAAAATTTAAAAGTCTTATCTTTAAAGTCTAAAGATAGCTTTATAATAATACGCATATCATCTGACAAGCTGCTTTTGTTATTTTTATTTCAGTAGAACTATGATGGTAGCTGTTTTCTGGTGTCATTGAAAGTCAATCGTTTGGTTTTTGGTGATCGTAGCCTACTGTCTGGAAATATGGCGTGCGGAGCAACACTTAAAAGGACCCACGAGTTTGATTCATTGCATTCGCCAGGACGTTCGCCGAAGCGTATATGCGGAGAACTGATATCATCGCCAAAGCCACAGTGTCCTAATTATTCTCACCCGCAAGCGTTCGTGGAGGCTGCAAATAAATTGGCGAACGGTAAGATCGTATGATAGTTCTTGTATTATGTCGTTTTTTAAAATTTTAATTCTGTTTTTATGCAGTACTTAATTGTTACTTTAATAACAGCTTTTATCTTTACTAACTGTAATAAAAATCATACCCACAAAATCATTGCTTGTGATGCTGATGGGTTAAGTATTTATTGAGGCCATGTCAATCAAGAGAGTACAGACTGTAGAAGTTGATGTTACTGTTGGTGTCCAAGTAACGACTGAGGTTAGCCATATATACCACAGCTGCTTATTACTAGGCTAGTGTCATGAATACTGTGTCAATGAGTGTATGTGTAAGAATGCAGTATTGTTGTGTAATTGGTTTCAGGTCAGCAGGCATGCCAGTCCGGTGCATCTGCATCGCCATTGAGAGCTGGTCATCAGTCGCCAGTCTCTGCTCATCCACGTTCTCTGATGGCTTCACTGTCAGCAGGAAGGCAGTTGGGACTGGAGGATGATCCATTAAAGCTTTCACCGACGCAGTCACGTACTGCCTCACCATCTGCATCAGCAACCTCTTCACCAGTTCTCAGCTTGGCTCAGGTCACCAGTTGTCTGCTGCACAGTGCCAATAGTTGAAATTTACCGTACTGAGTTGAGGCAGCATGACTTTTGGATCAGCATGTGACCTTTGGTCCACTAACAGCAAAGTTTGGTATCTGGATTTTGACCTATCAAAATTGACCTTTTTGAAAAACCATATTTCACCCCCCTAGGAGCACTGCTGTATGAAATTTTTACCTGCATCAAAGTTTGACCTAGTCTTGATAGCACACACTCAGTCCTCCCATTTGGCAGTGCCTACATTTATTTACCAAGGGGAGTCAAAAAAATAACAAATGCACTCATATAACTTTGGAGTTAAGGGGAGTAACAGTATGAAATTTTGCTGTGTGAGGTGCCGCAAGGCAGGCATGACAACGTGGGTACAAATTTTTGGGAGACAAGCACCTTTGTATTCATGCATTTTTATGAACAATATACTTCATTAATATGTATTGTAGTGTGCATAAAATTCAGTTAAATATATCAACATAAGTCTGCCATATAGCCCCAATATATATGAACAGTATAAAAACTGCAGTTCTCAGGCAAACAGTTTTTTCATTAGCCACAAGGTAAAAACTTTAGCAAATGTTTTACAAGTAGTTTTTTATGCAGGTGGATTTGATCAGTCGACGCATTGTTGAAGAGCATGATGTTCATGTCCGAGAGCATTTCGATCAAGTCCTTCACAACAAGCTTGCAGGTATGATGTTATTGTAAGATTGCAGTGAAGCCATCCAACATGTTGAGATGGGCAAAGATGTTGGCCCATTGTTGTCATGGTTTATGGCTGTCTGCCTTGCTGTACTTGCCACTGATCTTTGTGGGCTGAAAATTGCCATACTGTTTTTTCACAGTTTTCACTTTTCTACACATTACAGGTGTCTTTGATATGAGCCAAAACAAGACTGACATGTATGAACAAGACCTATTATAGTTAGGGTTAGAACGATATCATAAAAGCTACCCAGTACCCAATACCCAATATTATTCGGTCCTGCTGATACCAATATCCAATGCCAATACCGATATCAGCCTTCTGCCATATTTCCTACTTGAGCTAGACATGACAAGTGAAGTGTGTTGTGCTAACCGTGCTAGCCCAACAGTGTTAACTTTGCCAGCACCTGCACTCAGCCCATCATTTAAGGGTGCACTCTCTGTCCATCGCCTTTCAGCCTGTGGCCATGCTGTACTAGGAATAAGAGACAGCTACCTTTGATCCTCGCTACAGGCAGTGGCAGAAGCAGTGTGGTGTCAAATTACATCATGCTGCACAGGTGCCTACTGTCTGCCTCACATGCTAGTGAGCCAGTAGAACTAATTATATAGCTTACACAGGGTTCTCACACCTCCTGGAAAGTCCTGGAAAATAAAAATCCCGGTTAGTTGATGAATTTACTAGAGCTTCAAGATAAACAACCTGCAGAACTGGCATACACTTACTTACTAAAATACAAAAAAAATTAATTTTAAAATAGTTTCCTGTCAGTTTTTACTTACATGAAGAACTTTGTGCATTGCACTACTTATAAGTGATTGGACAGTATTGGTATTGGATACCACAACCCAGAAAAGTATTGCCCAGTGCCCAATACAACCCACTACTAGCAAATATTAGGCATACCCAATACCCCAATGGTAGTATCATTGCTGCATAATAATTGTTGTATTTTTTCCTATGTTTTTCTAATTTCCAGTAACAGTGTATAGCAACAGTTTTTTTGTGATGTTTTCTGTGCAAAGGTTTGTTATTTTCAGTAGTAAAAGCTGTTAGTTACATCATGCAGGATGCATATTTACTGTATCAGGCTTCCAGCAGGCCTACAGCTCCCCCTAGCTAGCGGCTCAGCCAAGTGTCTCAGATTCAGCCACTGGCTGACATTGTGCACTGTAAATATTTTGTTTACTTACTTACTTATCAGTGAATGTAGCTGACGTGACTGCTGAATGCAGAGAGTGATCGCAGTACAATTCATGTAACGTGTTGTGTACAGAGCAGTACGAGCTGTTCTTGAAGTTCAACCATGACCAGCTTCGTCGCAAGTTTGATGATGAGATGTCTGACTGCAGCTGTGAGAACTTTGCTTTTTTGCCTTTTTTTCTTTTTCTGCTGTCAATTTGCTCAATTCTCTTGCATTTTAAGGTCACACAGTGTCATACATGAAGTAATAAACAAAGAAAAACGTCTCAAGGATGCAAGGTACAATAGAAGCTGTATAAGAACCAGCTTGGATTAAAACTCAGTCTTTTAAGACCAAGACTAAGGGTGCATTGCACCAACGTCGTTGAACTTTGAACCCGGGTCAAATCTGAATTTGAACCTAGTTCAGCCGTAAATTGCATTGCACTAAAGCGGTTCAAGCGTTGATCTCCATTCAATTCTGAACTGCCATTTGACCACCGATCAAATGTTGATCTTGGTTCAACTCGCGGTTACGCATGCGCACTAGGCAATAAATATTTTCCGTGATGTTATTGCTGCAAAAATTTGTCCGATTCGAATCTTATTCTGTCCAAAAAACTTCCTCGTATCGAATTATAAGACTTTTAATGCAATTATACTGATTATTTGGATATGTTAGATTTCCACTATATTTGTTTTATGTTCTGGCTATATACAGCGGGATAATGGGATATATAATAATCACGTTATTGCAAATGGTCTGCAGAGTATGCCAGTGAAAGAATTCTGAAAATCGGTCAATAATTGGCAAAGATATGGACAAAAGTAAAGCGCCACGTTTTTTATTGGCCCACCCTGTAGTGATTTTGCTGTTGATTATGCTTAATTGATGGTAGTCATCTGTTTTGTGTAATGATCTAAATATGACAAAAGTAAACTTCATCCTTGGTTTTGTGGGTGTAGGAAAGTATAGGATTTTCTGTACATTATCTTGGCATTTAATTGGAAAAATAATAACACTGTTGTCATTATCAAAAGAATATGTATATGTGAACATGGCCATTGGCCAGAATAATGTTGCATTTTTTGTGACAAATTAATTGCTGCTGCAGCAGTTACGTAGTAGTTTTGGTGATGGTACTATTAGGTACGAGAGCCATCCCAAAAGTTTCCGGCCTCAACATATTAGACATTTTCCACAATCTATACATCAGTGAAACATGCATTCTTCACCGACTCATATGAGTCTGCTGCGGATATGACATCATTGTAATTTCTGACATCACAGAGTGCTAAATGGAAATGATTTGGAGTGGCAATGCAGCACCCCAATTTTCCAGTCAGTAGCTGTATTTGTGAAAGTGGGCCCCTTTGGCATCTGATTTTGTGGAAACTCTGACGAACACAAAGTCAGATGCCACTGATGTATAGATTCTGGAAAATAATGTTGTCTGATATGTCTAGGCCGGAAAGTCTTGGGATGGCTTTCGTACATTATCAGTAAGAATTTGTCACACATGCATTACGTTCTCTGAACCTCTTCATTTGTTGTACCAGGTACTAGATATTTAATGCTGAGTTTTGCTGGTTTGTTTTTCAGATGTGTCATAAGAGATCCAGCCTGCGACATAAGTGATCTGTGTTTGACTGTTATAATCCATGCTGTTCAGCAACATGCTGCTTGTCATATTCTGTGCATTTATATTTCATCGACTTTCTGTTTTTAAGTTTGGTTCATTAACCCTTATTGATATTTGACATTGTTTCTCCACGTCGAAACAGATATGATTCTTTTGGCTGTGTACCTTGAATTATATGAATTTTAGGTTTTTCATGTGAATGTGTATAATTTTCCATTTTATGTCAATTTGATCATATTAATGATTACATGTATTTGAAGACTGAACTCCGATTAGCCTATTTAGGTAGGTTACACACTACTGAAGTATGCTGCAGAATGACTGACAGATTAGATTCTTGCGTATCCAATTTTGCAGTATGAATGACTGTTTTGTAGGGACCTTGTCATTAATTTTAGTTTTCGTTCGCTAGTTTGGTTTGAGTTTTTTTGTTAACTGGTAGATTTTCGGTCACTGTTGATTGCAAGTAACACTGTCCAGCAAGACATTTGTGCATTGTGGTAACAAACAACTGCTTTTAACTGATGTATTTTGTCAATTTTGAGTTGTAAATTTGCTTCATTCTCTGGAAGAAAACGTTGATGTTATGCTTGGCTGCTATTCACTACTTGACGGAAGCATGCATTAGCTATAAATCAAGCAGTCTTTGTTAAAATTGATAGTTTTGAGTAAAAAGCTTTTCATTTATATTGCTGCAGAATAAAACATAATTACTGCAGTGTGGCTGATGCTTTTAATGGTGATTAACATAGTAATACGTGAAATTTATGATATGGTTTCATTTCTGCTGCTCAGTTCAAATTTTGGTTGGTTCACTTGTACCATGAAGTCTGTACAACCAAATTAATAAAAGACCTCTCGCAACAGCTGATGTTGGGTATTGTTCTGTACTGAGGGAAATCGCTTCTCATAGCCTTAACATCATTCATTGGGTAGTTGTTTTCAGCAGAAAATCTACAATTTTTCTGAAATGGTCCAACATTGCTTTTATTCAGCAATAGGAAGCTGCATCTCCAATCAAGGTGAGTATCAAAATCAATGACTGGGTGACCTTGAATGGTTATAATGCACAAACATGCATCTTTCTAAGTGGAAATTTTGAATGTATGCAGAACGCAGCAGATCTGTACTGATAGCAAATAGATGCTTCTGTGCAATCTCATATTGCATCAAAGTGTTTGTGGTATCCTGTTTTTTTTTAATTTCCTACTTGTTTACATGTACTGCATTAACATTATTAAACAATGACAGTAGGTATGTGCCAGCCAGTAAAATTACTGCCACGGCACTTACCGTAAATTTGCTTTTGGGCACAAGTCTAACCTAGAGTTGGCCTAACTGCTAAAAAGTGGACTTAGTTTACCCACTATACAAAAGCCAATATTATGTATGTTCTGTGCTACTAGTGATGTGATTCATGAATTTAGATGGTTTATCATTTAATAGTTGTTCATAACCATAACTTATTGGTTAAAATGGCAACACAGTGAGTTATAAAGAACAAACGTGGATCCGCATTTAATATGGAACATTTCTGCACATCAGAAAAATATGATTTAAAGCAAGAGAAAAACATTACACAACGCTGTGTATGCAGAATATGATCAAAATACAGTAACGTTAATGAATGTAAATTTAATGCACGCTAATCCAACAACCACAACTGAAGGAAACAATTAATGAACAATAGAGAACGGACAGACATAACTCATTACAGTAGCCACATTGTACTGCAGTGATGCTGAAGAACGGCTAATGTTTTGTATTACAATCTCATTAGTTGAATCAGATCTCTGGTTATCACCATTCAGTTTGTAGTCATCAAGTGCAGGGCTGTATTTGTCATATTATTACTCAGGGTCAGAATTGAATTTTTGTTGTCACTTGCACAATGATATGCTCGTAAAGCTAACTGGAATTTTTAATTAACAAGTGCATGTAAATCGGCATCCTCTGTGCTGAAAAGCCTGAAAATAAGTTATGCCATGTATTACATTATTACACATGCAACACATTTTTTGAGAAACATTGGTGACATATTCAGCATTTCAGCAAAACAGCAGGTGGTGAATGCAGACCGGTTAAAAGTTGACCCCCTTACATACTTTTATGGACTTCATGGGTGGGGATCTGCAGTTCTGTTGAGGGGTTAAACACAGTCTTGTGTGGATGGTAATTGTTGGTTAGAGGGGAAATCGATCAGTCCCAGTTGGCAGCAGCGACTGAAGCGGTGTGCTGGTAGAGCGGCGGCAGGCGCCCGAGAGGACGCCGCCTCATCACGGCTGCTCGTCGCGTCCATTCGTCCTCTACCGGCCGTCCGGACGCCATGGACGGCCACACGGCTCTGGACGTGATGATGTTGCGGTTGGCGGGCGTCATGGGACGGCGACGTGCGAGCGGGTGTGAGCGACGACGCTGTGGTGGCGGTGGCGGTGCGAAGACCCGAGCCGCCTCGCGACGCTGTGTGTGGCCGCTGCTGCTGGCGTGCACCGGCGGCAGACGCAGAGTGCCTGGTCGCTTTGAGACCCCGGCCGGCACAGGAGGAGGTTTACGCTCGACAAACACGACTGGCAGCTTGTGCTTGTCGCGCTGACTGTCAACAGTGGTATCAGCGAGCGGCGACGACGTCAGGCCGACTCCGCCGAGTGTGGTGGTGGCAGCGGCATTGGAATGCATGGTCGACGTTTGGGCATCTACGGGCGGCAGGCGGTGACGCTGCTGCTGATGCTGCTGCTGTCGCCCAGCTGCCGTCGCGTGGAAGCGTTTCACCGACTTTGCCGTACCAGTCGTAGCAGCAGTCTGCTCATTGTCCTTGTTTATCGCCTGACCGCTGTTGTTGACGTTTCCTCGGCTGACTGGAACGCACTGACGCCCGCCGCGCAGACTCTCAGAGCTATGAGCGTGAGTTTCTGCAGCGTCGTGCGTCGCTTTCTCTGTCTGCAGCTGGCCGTCGCTACGCTTGTTTCGGCGACGCACTTGTCCACGATCGTCACCTCTCGTCTCAGACCGTTTGTCAGCGCAGTCTGCCGTTGTAAGTGAAGCTTTCTTCGCGTCTTCCTCCACTGCGCCGCATGCAGCTGGCGTGGTGAAGTCATCGGCATCTCTGTTGAGCAGCTCGTCGTCACGACCTGCGCTGAGTGGCCCGTCAGTGCGTCCCGTAGTTGAGAAATCACTCGCTGCTGTCTGGTTCAGCCACTGGCCTACGGTTTGACGCTCGGCCTCGTCGTCACCACCTGTGCTGTGTGACCCGTCAGTGCGTCCTGTGATCGAGGAGGCTGCATTCTGGTTAGCTATCCACTGTCCCACGGTCTGACGATCGTTCTCGTCGTCCGTGTGCAATTCCGTGATGCGCGGCGTGTTGCTGTAGTCGACGTACGCTGACGTCGGTGGCGCCGTCTGCATTACAGTGGACATAAATGCGCCGGGGTCGTCGATGAAACACGCGGACGACGCCAGCTGGTCGATCAGAAACAGCAGCTCGTAGCTGGCGGGTCCACAGACCTGGACCCCGGTCAGCGTGGGAGCGGCGTCCACGGCGACGTCGACGACCACATTCGGCGCAGTCGGATGATGATGGCGACGATGCTCGTAGTTGATGTAGTACATTTCGTCGTCATAGCAACCCCCGGCGCCGCCGCCGCCGCCGCTGCAGTCGGCACAGCAGCTGTGCGCGTCATCCATGACTGACAAACGCTGGCCATCGTCAGCGTGCACCAGGAACTGGTTACAGCCCATCAACTCGTCGTCCTGCTCCGCGCTGTATTCAAGCTGCTGCCACTCTCCAGCCGCGCATGCTTCGCCATCTTGTCTCTGCTCGGCCGACGACACGTTCCTGCGATCGTCACTATTGTCGTTAGCAGGATCCATGTCTGATCTCGCTTCTGCTGTTGTCCATAATAAACACACACCGCAATATCGTAACGTTGGCCGGGTTTGATGAGCTGTAAAGTGCAGACCTTAGGCCTATCTAAGTTCTAACGTCAGACATTTACATGTAGGCCTACCATAAATAGTGTTTAATTTAACTTTGCATTATCGACAACCACTGCACGTGCTTTTCAGTTTATGTTCAAGTAGGCCTACACAAAACGCGTGTTCTGTCATTGCCTAATTCGCCCCTAACCACTATAGCAACAAGAAAACGTGAATTTATCCTGTCATAATTCTGGAGTTCATGATGCACCGACAAACCGACGGCTGTTGAGTGGCAGTTAAAGCCAGTGTCAGCCGGCTGTAAGTCCTGCTGCTGGGATGGTGTCATTGCCGGCGAGTGATGATCCAAGTCTCCGGTGGCAGCAGCGTGCTTGCCGTGGCGTGTCACAATCTGCTGCTGGTACCAGTTAGCCGTGCTGTCAACGCTTGCTCGGCTCTCAGCGGAGGGCGACTTCGCCTTGTTGTCGCCGTCGTCTTCTTCCACCGTCGTCCACTTGTCAGCGCAGGACGATGCACAGCAGCTGCAGGAATACTGTCCGTCATCTGCCGCCTGCATTCTGCTGTCATCTGTCAATTCACCACCACATCAGCCAACTGCTCAATCAATCAATTATAAACCCATCAGTAAATCAAGTTCAGTCAATCAAAATTGAATCAATCTGTAGATTTGTTATTTATAGCGTCCCTTGAACAAAGTTCTCAGAGGTGCCTGTTATGACTATAGGCACGATCAGAAAGCCATAATTGTGATCTAAGGCATGATTTAAAACACTGTCTAAATTTAGATACCAATGCCTTTCAGCACTTACTCTGACAATGCTATTCATAATATTACCGATAAAATGTTGTATAGTACACACTTTATCACTAATTTTCTTAACCATGTTCTATAATAGCGACACTAAACTAGCTAGCATTACTGGTATCTATAATGCACGTATGTAGAGTGACTGATTAAAATGACAATAAAAACGAACCTCTGTCATCATTTTGGCCCGAGCAAGCAAAGTAGTAAGTCGATGAAGACAAGCAGACCTCTTCGAATGTGCCATTGTCAGTGATAATGAAATTGTTCATTTCCTGTGCATCCTGTGGTTGATCGTTGCATTCACATACCTCATCTTCTCGCATACCGGTATACTTTTCATTGTCGTCAGATAGTTTGGAAGCGGTCGTCTCCATGGAGCTGTTGATGGCTAGGCCTAGTAAGTTACAGAGCTCCGGTTCCTCGTCGTCTGATGCCAACGACTGCCAGTCCTCATCCTCCTGTTCAGACCTCGAACTGGCTGAGTCGCTCGACGACTGCATTTCCGCCCGTGCTGATGCTAATTCCGACCAGTCAACGTTCTGCTGTCCCTCATACACCATACTGTGATTCGTGAACGACTTTGTCTCATCGAAGTCAAATCGTGAGCTTGCACTGATGTCGTCGTTTCTTCCTTTCTCTTCCGATACATCATGCTCAGCTCCAAAAACTGCAACATCTATCTGACTACTCTTCTCTAATTCCACACCTTCAGTGGTGTTCTCACGCTCAGCAAAGTCACAAGACCAATCTACGTGTATTGTCTTATTCGTGTACCGGTAGTCACCGAACATGACGTTCAGGTTGGCGATCTTCTAATCGCGAAAACAATAAATACGATAGTTTATCACGATTCTAAGCGTCATTCAGTATTCATAGGTATAGATAATGTGTATAAACGGTATCTTGCAGCGCTTGCAACAACATCGTTAATAAGTGTGTCTATCTGACGACAATAAAACGATATTTGACTCTTGCAACAAAAAACAACCAATGTTTACAAAAAGCATAGCAACTAGTGACGTTACTGTTACGTCACAGTCTAATGATATTGTTAAAATCCGAGTTGCACCGACTGAAACAAATAAAAAATACGTTCTTAACGAAACGATTTTTGAAGTTTGGAAATCAAATGTTAATGGCAAGAGTCAGCTAACCTCTGTGGTCAACACATTTTCATTTTCGTCGAACGGCAGTGACGGCACTGTGTGGTACAAGTAAGAGTTGTCAACCTTGGTCTGCGATGTTCTCTTACATACTTAAACACTTCAGTCGTTCCCGTTTCTTTGGTTATGTTTGTAAACAAACAGTTTCTGTAAACAAACTACGATGTGTAACGTACTAGAACCAGACAGCGAATTGTTGCACAAAAAGTTACTGCTCACCGTATGTATTATTTTGTTTTTGTAATGAACTGTTAGAATGAACCGATTTGATCGGATTTTTTTTATAAGTCTAGCAAAAAGTACAGGCGATTCTTGTATGTAGTGGTCTGTCTTGGGATCGTCCACCACTTAATTTGCATAATAGACGTGTGACGTTAATTGCTGTTATTAGATCACATCGTGCTTAAACGCCTACAAATGGCAGTTAGAGTGAAGATCATGAAACGGTTTATTCAAGTGGGTGGTTATTTAGCATATATTTAGTGCATAGATAGATAGGGACAGAGTCTGGCACTGCCCCCTGCCAGAAAAATAAAATAGTGAGATGATAACTTGCAATTACTGTTAAACATGATAAACATCACCCATTGAACTCATTGAAATGAAGCATTTCTGCTATCTTCACACGTGGCCAGGACTCGAAGGCAAAAATAAGTGCCGGTATGGTTGCTGTGTCTTCCTTCTCTTTTTCCACTCAAGCTAGTGTTATTTTGGCCACTGATCGATGCAAACATCAGCGACCAGTTGCCTGAATTTCACAAAATGGCCTGCAAAGCATATCGGTATGACTTTGCCGAAAAGAAGTGTAGGTATGGTTTCCAGGCAGCCACAGAAGTGCAGGTATGCCATACCGGTCCAAGTGGGCCCTGCGTGTGGCAAATGGCTTTCATGGTACTCACTAACTGATTACATTGTGATGTCTAATTGCATGTAGCATTAAAGAAGTGCACACGATATCCATGGAGTTGCACAATCTGTAATGCATTGAAAATAACAACATACATGGGTCAGGGTCAGGTATAGGAGTAGTTATTACATTTAGTTACTATGTTTTGGAAAAATGGTAAATTGTTTCACATATGCAGATGTTTTCATACTCTGCTAGATAGTGTGAATCAGCTGTGTCTGATAAAAGCTAAGATGTTTTTTTTATGATTTTCTGAAGTTTTATGATGGTGTGATGTGCTTCAGAATAAAAATGACAGTGGACAGTTGGAACAGCTGCCAACATTTCACTCAGTGTTGCCAGAGCCTGGTATAATGAATCAGTATAAACTATGTTAACATTTCATGTTATTAAAGTTTTTATTGATGTATCTGTATTTGTTTGTAGTCATCAGCAGTTTTGTTGTTTAGTGTATATTCAGATATTTTGTTGCATGGTTGATGGTTGTGCTACAGTTTAGTGGTGTAACATTTTATCCAGTGTTTTGTTGCAGGATTTTGCTTAAAAACCAAGACAGATTCTGGAGACAAAGTGTTTATAAATGTTTGCCAAGGGGCTAATGTAAGTGACTGCAGCACATGATCTGTAAAACATCAAATGTTTGTCAGTCAGTATATGCTGAGAATGTGCTATCTGGTCCCTATGTTTTGTGACGAAAGGCGCAGAATGTTATTTCATGAAACAATGTGCAATTGCTTTGAGTAAGTTCCCTTTAACAACAACAATTACAAATTGACAGTTTCTGATGTAACATAGCAAGGTTCTTTTCTAAGGCGCGAATGTTATATCAGCATCATGCGTGGTAAATGTAACCATATGTATGGAGAATATTTATAAGTTAGATTTTGAAAGTAACCTTGAAGTATTTGTTAGTTTTTTTACATATCACATACTTTTTCATGTTAGCTTTCCTTGTTGATTGATTAGCCACATATACACTGTGTCTCAAAAAAACATCCCCAACATTTTTGATTGTAACTTGAAAACCAATTATCAGATTTTGATAATTTTTGGTACAAATATTTTCGACACAACTTGCCATAAAATGTTCATTCAGTTTCCCACCTCACCCAATGTATGCTTCTGCACTATCTGGGGAAAACACAACCAGCAAAATATCACTTTTTTATTCGATGTGATATGATTGCTTAATTAACATAACCCCCCTGTCCTCCAATAGATAGCATTATCACATTGATGTCTGTCTGGAGGATAACAGGGAAGATTATTAGAACTACCATTATGTTAATTCCATATGCACGCATATAATGGAGTTCTTACAATTTTAGGTTTAGCTTGTTTTTTTGGTATTTTGTGTGTTTGTGTTTCTGTAAAAGTTAAACTTACTGTTTCGTTATTATGTGTTTGTGTGCATTCCGCCTGGAAAGGCCGTCCCCGAAATGACCTATACTGTGTCGGGTGGGATGTTAAACCCTACTCACTCACTTACTCACTTAATTAACATAATGCGTAAAAACACATTTTGTTTACATTTCTGACACTTTGGCTGACATTTCATCCAGCTGTCCATTTTTTAACTGCCTGCAGTAAAATTGCTTGAAGTATTGGCCCACTATGTGAACACAGGCAAGGAGATGCTTTCTCCATTCATTGACAGACCAATTCAGACTGTACCAGTCGCTTCTTGACTTCACAAACATTCCTAAACTTTATCTGGTAGACACACTGCTGCATGACAGTGAAACCTGGTAATAGACCGGCTGTCAGGGTCCACAGATTAGGATAGATGGAATTTATCAACGTTTTTTCATTCATTTTAACACGTATTATGCTTGGTCTGATTTCCCCAGGCAAAAGCAGACGTTGGGTGAGGTAGAAACTAAAACACTTATTTAATAGCCAGTTGTGTCAGACATTTTTCTGCCAAAAATTATTAAAATCTGTTAATCTTTCTTCAAGTTACAATTGATAATGTCGGGTATGTTTTTTTCAGGTTTTCTGTTTATTTTAACACATATTTCGCTTGATCTGATTTCCCTAGGTAGTGCAGAAGCATACATTGGGTGAGGTGGGAAATTGAATGGTCATTTGATGGCAAGTTTTGTCAGGAATATTCATACCAAAAACTATCAAAATCTGATAATTGGTTTTAAAGTTACAGTCAAAAATGTTGGGGATGTTTTTTGAGACACAGTGTAGATTATAGAATATGCATTGCTATGTAATAAGGCTGTTGGTCCATGTCTCATGTGATGGCTGTTTGTGGTTCTGTTTGGCTTCTAGTCAATGTCCTCCCGTGAGGCTGTGACTGCGACAGTATGTCTAATTTGGTCACAGCATGCTACAATGTTGTCACATTGAGCCTTGAATAAATGACATTGTGGCAGTTTTTTACATGCCTGATTCCATTTTATTCAGCCAGTGAGTAACATCAGAGAACAACATGATCAGACACTGAATAATTTAACACAATACAAGCTAACATATGCTGTTCACAGGTATCAAGTATTTGCTTTGAAATATCATCAAGAAGTCAGCTCTAGAGTTATTGTCCTTCTGTTTGTGTTGTTTTGTGTCCCAGCTGCCTGCACCGAAGGACATCAGCGATGAGGAGTTGCTCAGGTTGCTTGAAGCTGAGGATCCATCTGGATTCCGTATTCCAATGAGTCTCGGGGAACCACATGCGGAACTTGACAAAGGTACAGTGAGACTAATGTCTAATACTGATACTTTTATAATTGGCATATGACTGAAAGTGATTTGTTACATTGTCAGCACTGAGCATCTGGACTTAATGTGTGATAGATTGTTTACCATGATTCTTTGTTTGCAATGACTTTAGTTGTTGTTTTGTTGTGGTGACAAGTTATATTGTTGTATTATTTTTATGCTGTCACTCAGTTGTTAATATTTAACAAACATTTTCGATGTATATAGAGCTCATTTTTGCCTTGTATCCTCCTAGATAGACCTTGCATAATGTTGTTGTTTGTATGTTATACAGTAGTTCACTTGTGTTGTAGGTGGCAAGGGCTGTACTGCATACGATGTCATCATAAACCCGACTTTCTTTGAGATTATCAACAGTCGTGAGCTTCTGATGGGTTTTTTCCTGACGGTTGTTCTAGAAGGACTCGAAGCCAAGTTTAACTTGACACTTGACCGACGTACAAATAACTCAGAGCTCTATGTTTAATGAGTAGATATTGTACATTCTGTACACTATCTGCTAATCACACTATTTTTGCTTTTGAAAAAATATTTTTGTCCTTGCGGGTAGTTTTCTCAGTGATTTGTTCTGCTGGTTTGGCTTGTGGTATGTTAAAAGTCTTGCTCCTACTGTTGCCAAAAAGTTCTTTTGTGAGGACCTTAATAAGTTAAGAAATATTGGCTAGTTAGACACTAATTAAAAGTGGTAAATTGTATCTTTGTATATAACTGTAATTTGTTGGTTTATTGTTTTATGTTGTAACTAAGCTTCTGTTGACATACGCCCATTTGTTGTACGCAGAATGGCGAATTATGAAGAATCGTAAATTTGTTGGTGCACTGTTGGAGCAGAATGTCAGAGCACAGAGCAAGCCATGGATAATGGAAGTTGATGGGTGAGTAACATTGTATAAATATTTTATGTTTGATGAACTTTTGAAATAAACTGTGCAACAAATTATTGAAACTGATCATCCCAGTTGCATTTGCCACAATTCTGTAAAATGAATTAACATAAACATGTACAATAAAAGTTAATCATATGAGCAAGTGGTAAGTACAGAGTGGTCCAAAAAAACTGCACAAAGTTAATGACACCATAATTTTGCAACCGTACGTCACAGAGTCATGCGGTTTTCAGCAAAATGTTCCGAAAGAAATTCTTTACATGACTAATGTCAGTGTTTAAATACAGCAGTTAAATATTCTTTGTTATTGCCGCCGGCAAGTAAGCTATTGAAAAACAGAATTACCTTCGATGTACTTTGGTCCATAAAAAAACTTGCCACTATTATTTTTTCAATAGCTCCGTGAAACATTGGCCAATTTCGATAATTTTTAGCATGCAACATTAAGAAGAAACTTGATGCAAAGCTCTTTAGTTTTGGCCACCTCACCTTAAGGTTGTCGCTACACTACCATGTGAAATGCAGAAGTCGATGTTTGGCCATTGACAACAATGAATTCCTATCGGGTAGAGTATGCGTCGGCTCAGAAATTATAAAGTGAATAGCAACAAACGCAATTAGCAATTATTATCACTCAAAAAATTACACGTATCACATCACATCATCTTCATTGCAGCATGTGCTCAAAATGTCCTCCTGCAGCACAAATGCAAGTGGTAGACGTTGACACACGTTGCCAACAGCACACTCAGTAACTGCGTGACTCAAGCACCCACTCGCTGTTGATGTATTATTTCAGTCTGTCAACTTGGAATTTCAAAATGAAGACGAAGCAACAAATTTTCAATGATTTTGTGGTGTCAGTAATTTTTTGAGCTGATGCATGCACTGCCCAGTATGAATTCATTGTTGTCAATGGTCAAACTACGACTTCTGCATTTCACAAGGTAATGTAGCGACAACGTTAGGGCGAGGTGGCCAAAACTGCAGACATTTACGTCAAGTTTCTTTTTAATGTCGCATGCCAAAAATTATTAAAATCGGCCAATGTTTTATGGAGCTATTGAAAAAATAAAAGTGGCATGTTGTTACTTATAATATGTGTTTATTGAACATCAGAGCAACTTATTGCTTTGTTGTGTAGACCCAGATCAGCCCAATCTAGCCTGCAGTTGATATCTGAAGTTCATCAGCCTGTTGCCCAGCCAGCTAAACCATCGTAAGCAGCTTTGTGTTCTAGTTACAGTTCCATGTACAGTAGACTAATATGCAATATCAACAGCAGCAGTAAAACTATGCATTGAGTACTGACGTTGTTCGTTGCATATTCATCATAAATCAATATGATTATCATTATTGCCATCATTCAGACTACAGGCTACTGCGCAGTATGGAAGTCAAAATAGCTTAAATTGACACTTAGAAGCATACTTTTAAAACTGCCTTGGCATATTTTAAAAACTGCCTTGGCATATTTTTAAGTTGCAGTGTTAGAAACAGATCTCAGTTGATCAGGAAGTAGATTCCGTGCATGTGGACTGGTGTAAGAGAAGGCTCTTTCGGAATTTTGTACACAGTGACTTGATGTAGTCAGTGGTCGATGCTGAATGCGAACCAGGCTTATGTCGAAGGACTTGTAAAAATTGACTCTAATACCTCTAAGAGGAAGCCATCACATAAAATTTTTAGATGTTTGTCATGAATTCAGCATTATGGCTGTGCACATTTTTACTGCTGTTACCTGATTTGAGCTACAACTTTCTGAATTTGGAAGCCACAAAACGTTGTGCAGCTGGCTGATATTTTCTGGCTTGTTGGGGCTTCTTATTGTGGGCCCTGTTTGGCTGAACATGCTGAACATGTTTCACTGGTATGAACAATAGAACGTGTAAATGTTGACTGTTCGTGTGGTATGTATGCTGTTGCAGTGCAGCCGAGCCACCGTACACAATTTTGCAAGAGCCTGCTGAAAGTCATCCCGACTTCCTCGTAGCTGAGATACACCTGCCTAACGTTGTAAGCACACCACACATACACTGTTTACTGTACAACACTTGAGACTGCTTAGCGCTCGAGTACTTAGTTGTCTTGTATGAAACTGTATTGAAATCATTTGATATGCTGCATGTTTATCACTTAGAAGACAGTAGGAGAAAAAAGAAAACATTTACTTGGCGTCAGACTGAGATTACTCATTGCACATCTTGTGCAGCTTACTGCAGATGTGATAAACTTTAGGGAAAAATATAAAACGTAATAAACGTGTTTTTTGTGGTACAGATTTTTTGTTAACATTTATAAAATTGAATAAAAAATGTGACTTGACGTACTGACTTAATCCACTGATAAGCATACATCATTCCCATTTTCATCTAATTTTTGCCACCACACATGATTTAAGTAAATGGACTATCACTTTGTCAGTGGCAATTTGATTTTAGCATAATTATTGTAAGTCACCATCATTTTCATACTTAATGTTCAACGTTTATTACAAAAAAATAATAAAAACTTTGGAAAAATATTAATATTTTACGAATGTTTATACGTAAGGCCAAAATTCATGCTACCAAAATAATTTTTGTGCGTGAAAGCTAGCATAGACTATAGCGCATATTGGCTATGGTAATTCTGTCTGTCTGTTCATCCGTCTGTCCATCCGTTTGTTGCAACCTGGTACCGTTTTAAGACCAGGTGAGACTTCGGGTTTTCACCATATGATAGCTTTATGTCTCTAGTATTTCGCAACAAAATTTCATGCCGCTGGGTCAGGGGGTCCCCCCAAACGACAGGGAGAAAGAGGGGCAAACTCACGCCTGACCTGACATTGACCTGGCGTAAGCATAACTCTACAGCGTTTGCAAGATGGTGCCACGCAACTAACTTGTTATGCGATCGAGGTGAGATTTTGATATTTGTATATTAAGTTAGCATGAACACTTCAATTTTTAGCTAAACTACTGAACGGATTTGGAAATGGTTTGGACCGCTGGAATCTTTGTCCAATACGCTTTCCGATGGTTTCAGACTCGCATATCCAGACTTAGTGGAAAATGTGAATTTTGACTAAGTACTGTAGGTCAAAAAGGGGTGTGGCTCCTTTCAGAAAAATTTTGCACATTTTGTCCAAGTACGTGAATTAGAACAGACGGTGAGAAATACCAAATAATGTGGTAAATAGGGATTTTGGTGATATATAGTTTTTTTTGGAAACTTAATGAAAAAAGATGAGATTGATTATCGGCGATCGATTACAGGGACACCTTTACATAATTGGGGGACTTGCTGTAGTTATAGAAAAGGGGATAAGAAAAAGTTAGGGTTTTTTTGGCTATATCTTAATAACTACTGCACCGATTACTACGGTGTTGACGGCTACTGAAAGAGGAAAGGACTGGGTATTTTTAGGAATAGGTGTTAGAATTTATAAAATGGAACTCAGATTTTGTAGGAAGGTTTGAATTTGCAGGTACCCTATTTTAGTGGTAACCTAAGGTAAGATGGTGTTAAATGACCTGATTTTTGGTTAAATTTGGCTATATTCTCATGACAAGCAATGTTGACATGCTTGTTAATGGTATTAACATCGATGACTTTGCATGACCGTGAACTTAGAAAGTAGAGGATTTTAGTGATTTTGTGTGACTTTTGGCTGTAGAAGAGTGAAGTGTGACGAAATGGATGGAGATAAACCGATATTAGCTGCGAACAGGAACTGCCATAAGCTATCGCGCGTCTCATGAGCATTAGCTCAGATTTCTTGTCTACATTTGAATAGAATTTAATTTATATCAGTTGTCATTATCATTGTTTATAGGTTGAACTGGCTTATCATGAACTGCACTGTTACTGTTAGACCTAGTTGTTATTATCTCCACCAAGGTGAACGCAGTGAACATTTGTGGAGATTAAAAGGGATGTCAGACGAACGACAAAATCGGCCGATTTTATCTGCCAACAAAATCGCTCCACAAAAATCTGTCGTGTGTCATGCAAAAATCACCCGATTTTGTCGACCGACAAAATTGCCCGATTTTTGTCGGCCAAGATAGAGCATGTTCCATCTTCGACGATTTTGTCGGCCGACTTTTTGTATATCAGACAACAAATTTTGTTTATGTTGCCATGGTAATTGATTACAACGGAAGATGAATATTTATTTTAGTTATTAATTGTGCGACCTGCAGCATTCGGCTGTTGTGCTAGCTGATATCGTACGAAGTAGCAGACGAAAATGTCGGCCGTGTGTCATGGTTCACCGATTTTGTCGGCCAATTTTGTCGGTCAACTAAACCACGCCCACAAAAGTCGGCTGACTTTGTCGTTCGTCTGACATCCCCTTAAGTAATCGCTTTTTCTGTCCGTCTGTTCATCCATCTGTCCATGCACATGATGTCTCATAATGCAGAAGCGCCTGTGTGACGTCATGATAACAATGACGTCATTCTACAACAGTAGCAACGCTGGCATTTTATTTATAGTATAACAGTATACTGTCATTACTTCTTTTTCCCTTTTCTTTGCCGCAAAGCAGTCTTTTCTTTTCTGGCCTTTCCCTTCTCCATCTCCTTTTCTTGTATTTTCCCTTGACCGGTCGCTGTTGCTATGACAACAAAATTAGAGACAAAATGGCTATAATTCGGCTTATACAAAAGTTATCTTTGCGATCTTTGCGTCTAACTCAGGGCTTTGGGGGACGGCTGTTGGATGAGGCCAATCAAATTGTACCATGTTGCCATGGGAACGAAATTTGTGACAAAATTGGCTATAACTCGAAGAGATATCTTCGAGATCTTTGCGTAGTAGTAATAGTGGTAGTAGCATTAGCAGCAGTAGTAGTATTAGTAGTGTTTAAATTACTTCACTCTCATAAATAACGAGCACTCTCACGAGCGCCTTCTAGTTGCTGTTGTTATTGGTGCAGAAAATGGCAGCCTCACTGACGCTGGACATAGGCGAGGATCGTCTTTTGTTGGAGACGCGGTCCAACGTTTACCGCCTTGACATTTATTTGCCGTTTCTACTCATACAGGCTGACTGTGTAGCACAGTTTAATCGTCGCACAAAGGTCAGTGTTTTCAGCAGTGCACAATTTGCTGAAACATTACCATGTTTCGATTTACGACTTTAAAATATTATATAGGCCTACTGTGCATTCGATAAGCATGTAGTTAGTTCTTATTCGGTTTCTGATGATGCTAAAAACTGTTGTGTAGCTGCTGAAAATGAAATGAATTAAGGCTTTCCTGTGTCAAGCTTTATTCAAATAATTTACCGGTACTAAGAATTTTGAACGATTATATGAACTAAGTTTTTTTGGTTATTTACGATAACTTGGCAAGCTGTCGGAGCTTTTAAACATTCACTCAGGACTTGAGATTTATTTTTGGCTGTTTATAGGAATTGCATTCGTGTGTTAATGTGTATACTGATTATGTTTTGTTCAGATTCTGACGATTACAATGCCAGTTCAGCCGCAGAGTTAACAGAGAATCATTGCAGTTCAAGCCCGTCGAGAGGGTGGGGTAAAGGGGTTAGCTACCCCAGGCCCCGCGACGTTTGGGGGGCCTTGCCGTCGCTCAAAAATATGAAGTACACCAGAATGCACCATTTTGAAAAGAAAATTTAAAAAAAAAATTTCTTTAGAGGGGCCCCACGAGAATGTTTGGGGGCCCCGCGAAAATGTTTCCCCGGGCCCCCTGTGGCTCTCGACGGGCCTGCTGCAGTTTACTTGGCTTGACCTTTACATTCTGTTTTGTGTGTTTGAACTTTGAAACTGATTCATTTGCTTTTGCACGTTACTTTAGTTTTTAGCTGACTTTGTCAGATGTCTGTTTCATGTGATGTTGTATCCAGCTGTTGTTGTCATCAACTAGAGCTGTCACGTTAAGGAATTAATTGCATTTTTTGAATTAATGCTTGGCAACATCACAAGCGAAGATTATTTGATTTTGAAGAGCTGATGGAAATGTTAAGGTAGTGTCAAAAAATACTTTACAGCAGCTTGTTTACCTGTTAATTCAGTGTGCATAAACGTAACGATCTGATGGGGTAGAGTGTCATGAATATTGCTGTTGTGTGATAGAATTTGCTTGCATGGTTGCACATTCATAGACATTTTGACGTGTCCAGTTTCATTGTAATCAGTATTTGTTTGAGTGACTGACCCAGCGAATGCAGCAAAATGGCCAAATTTTATGGTAAACATAGCTTGCTGTTGTTCGTCAGACTGTCGTCAATGTTGAGAAGCTTGCGCAGTTGTGAACTTCGCAGTTTTCAATTACTGGATTTGTAAAAAAACATGTTGACCCAGTTTTGTCAAATTATGCGGCCATCCACCTAGAGTTTCACAACTTTAACTTTGGCCTTTAACTTTCTGAACTGAAAATCAGTGGCTTCTACTCCCCCCAAATCTGGAATTGAAATTGGACGCAATTTCCCCCCAGTTTTGGGCTGAGGTTCCCGCCCCAATTTTTGACTCAAATTTTACCCTCCATTTTGGTCTTTTTCCCCCTCGAGGGAGAAAGTTTTGTTAAGGGTGTAGATTGAGAAATAGAGAGAAGTAAAAATAGAGGGGAGTTTTGCTAAGGGGGAAAATGGAAAAATAGGAGGAAGTGAAAAATAGGGAAAAGTTTTGTTGAAGGTGCAGATTGAAAAATAGAGGGAAAGTAAAAAATAGAGGGAGTGTTTTGTTAAAGGTGCAGACTGAAAAATAGGGGGAAGTTTAGTTAAGATGTAGTTTTCCCGGTGAAAAATAGGGGGAAAGTTTTGATCTACAGACTTAATCAAAACTTCCCCCTTATTTTTCACTTGGCGCAAGCTGCGCCCACCAAGTATCCGACGTAGGGATAGAAGCAACTGCTGAAAATTGACGCACCGGTTAATTCTGCCCTGCGGAACGTAACATCAACGTTGTTTTTTTCTATGCGTTTTGGTTTTTGAGCTAGGAGACAGTGCGGGACGGACGGACGGTCAAGACCGGTAATGCGGCCTATTAGAACGGCCGCATAAGGAGAGGCATCTAGGAGCTTACAGTGTGCAGATAGCTCGTTTGCTATGAGCTAGCATGTTGCGTCGAATTGTTCGTCTTCTGCATCATATCGCCGCTAGTCAATGACGGATGTAGACAGTTCAGTCGCATTGTCCAGTGCTCGTACGAATGTTGCAGTAATAATAATAATAATGCATTTGTATAGCGCCGTAGTGCCATACATGTACATGTAGTTTCAGAGGCGCTGGCAGAGCAGGTCAGTTAGCTGTATGCAAAATTAAATATGTGAGTTTTAAGCTTAGTAGTAGATGATAATCCCACGCAGTCTATGGCGTAGCCAGAAATGTACACTGTGGGGCATAAAAACACACCAAAAATGTTTTTCCGTCATAACTTGAAGAAAAGTGATCCAATTTTAATAGGTTTTGGTACGAATAGTCCTGATACAACTGGCTATCAAATGACTGTTTAGTTTCCCACTTTACCCATTGTCTGTTTCTGCACTACCTAAGGAAAGAAAACAAACAAAATATTGCATTTTTAACCACTGCGATTATTGCTTAATCAAAAAACACACAAAACACACATTTTTCCAATTTTTTTATCGTTTTAGCAGATAGTTTATCTAATTGTCCATTTTAACTGCCTATAAAATGTTTGAAATGTTGGCCCACGAACATGGCTCGGAGACACTTTTTCCATTCGTTGATAGTAGCGTTGATAACGTTCTGCTCCAGACCAATCTAGACTTCCCCCGTCGCTTCTTGAATTCATCAATGTTCCTGAATGTTAGGCCTATTTAATAGACGTGCTGCTGCACAACAGTCAAACCTTGTAATTAATTGGCTGTTGGTGGCCACCTATCTGGAAAGATGAAATTTTATAAAGTTTTTTTGTCGATTTTAATGCATATTTTGTCTGTTCTGCTTTTACCAGGTAGTGCAGAAGCAGATGGCGGGTGAGGTGGGAAATTGAACGGCTATTTGATGGCCAGTTGTGTCGTGAATATGTGTACCAAAATTATTAAAATTGGATAACTCTTCTTCAAACTATGGTAAAAAAAATATTGGCGTTTTTTTATGCCTCACAGTGTATATGGGGGTTCGTCTCCCTTTCCCACTTTCCTTCTCCTTTTGTCCCTCCCTTTTTTCCTATTTTACCCCTCTACCTTATTTACATTTTCTTTTCCTTTTTTCCTTTATAAGTAGGACCCCCTAAAATCCAGTATGAGGCCTGGGAAGCGCTGTGAGCTCCCCCAGCGAGGTCTGGTGCGGAGTCCCAGCCGAAATCGAGTTTAGTGCATTATAGCTTTAAAATATTAGATAGGCCTACTGTAGCAACAACTTAATTACTTTTCTGAGAAAAAAACTGACCAAATTGGCAAATATAGTGCAGTTTAAACGTATTTTTATATCTTGTCTACATGATTTTTTGGTGGGGGGAGCTAGCTCCGTGCTTCTCTTGTCTTCGCCATTGCACGCGGTTACCGTCGTAACACTAAGACATCTAAGTCTGAACACTGAATTAATGACACGGGACGCTACACGTTTAATAGACGTTAAACCAGTGATGTTAACAAGGCCAGACCACTCAAGGCCAAAGCCATTCCATAATGCAAAGGCTTACGATAAAAGATAAAGTAATGAAATCTTGTCTTTTAAGTACTCTTACATACGCAACTTATAGAATTTAATAGCGTCAGCTGCATCACTCATTAATGACAACATAATATGCAGAAATTAGTAGAACTATCCAGTTATTGACAGTCAAAACAGTGCTAGTAGTTCGAAAGTTATTATAGTTACCCAGTCACTGAAAGTCGAAAAACATTTTGTCAGCTACAAATACCATGTAAAAGATGAAGTATCGAAAAACAGTTTTATCAGATACAAATTCCATTTAAAAGATGAAGCAAAAAAGCCTGTTTTATAGTACTGCAACATAAGCTAGTTAAAACAGTTTCACCAGCTCGAAAGTCCGGTACAGAATGTTATACAGTGCTGGAAGCACTGGGGTCTTTCTCCCTAATTCACAGTGCTACATTGCATTTGAGGAAAACCAGTGATTCGAGCAGTGTCGATTATTTTAGCACGATGTGGCCGGATGAGCAGGTGAATTTTATAGTCCCACGAGACTTTGGTGGTGGCCTTGATTTTTTGGCCAAGGCCACAGTCCCAAGGCCAGCCTATTGCAAGGCCAAGGCCACAAAATTTGGTTTTAACGCCAAGGCCAAGGATTAACATCACTGCGTTAAACTATCAGAACGTATTCAACGATTTATGTATCCTGTGAGTAGGCGTGTGGTGAATTTATCTGCAGTATCGTCATTACACAATTTGACATTTGAAGCATATAATTATAACCAATGATCAAAACTAGACAGTTACATTTTCATACAGCCCACTACGCGTAATAGGCTGCTGCTGTGTCTGTCGAAGCAAGGAATACAGAGAGCCTACTGTTATATTTTTATCGCCAGGTTTATAGTGCGACGGTAGAACGTTCGTCAAAGAACCGTCTTAGTGTCATAATAATAGGCTTACTATCACAGCACTGCATGGTGATGCCTTCGGGCAATCTGCCTTGTCTTTAGAGCCTAGTAATCTATCATGCAAAGAATAATAGGCCTACTGCGCCACGTCCGATACGTCCACATTATAGAATATCAGTTCGCCTTCGGCGATAGAGCTATCACATCACGAACACCAAGTTATTTTATTCCAGATTTTTGTATGTTTTCTGCACTTATTTTAATTGTCTGTCCAATGCTGTGCATAGCATTGGACAGAGTATAAAATCACCTGAGTGTCCGTCCGTGCGTCCGTCCGTGCGTCCAACTTTTCTTAAGCTCTCTTCCTTCCACATTCTCCTTTCCTTTCCCTTCCCCTTCCAATTCCCTTTCTCCTTCCCCTTTTCCTTCCCCTTCCCCTTCCCCTTTCCCTTTTTCTTCTCTTTCCCTTCCCCTTTTTTCCTTTTTCGTTCCCTTTTTCTTTCTCCTTTTCCTATAGACATGCAAAATTTAGCGATCTAGTGCAAAATGAACATTTTCTAACTCGGGCTAAGAAAAATGCGCGCTTTGCAACGGAAAACTGACCATATCTCCGAAACGGTGACAGATACAGCCAAGCTTACTATTAATCACTAATAAGAAGTGACATATTGGCTTTCAAATGACATCAAAATTATCGACTTTAGATGACCTTGAAGGTCACTGCCAACCAGTAGGTCTACGGTCGTCTATTCTAGCGACAGCTGGGCTTCTTGTATTAGCTTTGAGCTATAAATTTATAGTTTCGTTTCGTTGTATGACAATGTGATTTGTTTGACAGCTATCTCGATTTTTTGCGCAGAACAACAATGAACTTCATGCTTTAAATACAGCACTAATATGCGCATATTGTTTAAAATATTACCGCTTTAGATCCTGGTGTCAGAATTCGGTCGTAGCCTTTGCTTTAGCCAAGTAGGCCCTATGCCTATCTCGTGGCTTTATTAGAATAGTTTCAATTAGGCTTATTGTATTGGACGACATCTCCTAAATTAGCTGCATTATGTGTCATGTGGGACGTTGAACTTAACGCTTTTAGTCATTTACTCATTTGCTGTAGGCCTATACGCTGTTAGTTTTAGGCGGTGTCGCCAAAAACGATTCCGGCTATTGTGACATGCTACCGTCTGTCCGTCTGTATAGTGGCACACTCATGCAGTGGCGTCGTGGCACAGGGAACATAGCCAATTTTCCACTCGAAATTTTTTGTTGTCAGAAAATTGTTGGAAAATTTTTTGTCGGAAAAATTTTCGTCGAAAAATGCAAAATTTGAAGCTGAGAGAAACCATTTTGGAGAAATTTGGGGGCAAATTTGGAATTTCGTGCACCCTGCGTCGGAAATTCGCATTGTGTTTGAACATTGCAAATCCTGCCCGCTGGTTGGTCACACTTATGCACGCACCTGCGAAAACGGTTGGACAGAAGATGCCACTTTGCAGGGCACTTGTGTGTATTAGAAGGAGGGCATGCCCATACTGGAAAGAGAGAATTGGAGATCGGAACTCCCTGTCAAAAGTTGCACTGCCATTTGTTTGACATACGACCCGCAGCGATGCTGCTTTGACACTTTTGCGTGAAAAATTTCTTGTCTGCTGTTAACGAAATTCGACGTTACAGCGCATTAGAAATGTTTGTGGTTCTGAGTTACATATAATTTGTAGTGCATATTATCACTACGCTACCGTATTAGTGTCAGATGCCTTGGGACCTTTGTTGTATTTGATTTCGTCGCTACTGTGGCGTGTTGTGTCGGTTTCATGATCCGATGTTAAACTTATCTGGTGTCCGTTGAATTCGAAACACGAGTTGCTAAAACCCAAAAACTTACATCGAGATTTACCCCCGAGTAATCGTTTGATCTCATGCTACATAATTTGAGATTTTTCCCTCGTTTAAACAAGAAAGCCTAGCTGTCGCTAAGGAAACGCGCTACAGCCTATACAGTTCCTGTTGCAGTAATGACCTTTATCTGAAAGGGCGTATGCCACTTCTTATTAGTAAGGCCCAACCTAATTCATGATTAAACGGACGTGACACAATCTGTCTAATTGGTAGGTTTCCGTATAATTGAAAACGTCTTAACGATTTTTGTATTTTTTTCTTAATTTTTGGTAATTTCTGGATGTTTAGTGCACAATTTTTGGTTATTCTCGCAAAACATTTGCATACTATGTTCAGCTGATTGACTTTATTTTTGCTTAGTTGGCTAAACCGCTGCTAAATCTGCTTTAAAAATCACAATATGCATTTATTTAACCGTTAAAATTTCACTTTAGACATGTGTAGCGAAGCAATTTACAACAATTTCAGGTCATTTTGACTTTCCGTGTAATTTGCTTTTTTATTAAAAATGCCCGTGCAATTTGCATTTTTTTCTCCGTGAATTAGGTTGGGGCCGGCAACTTAGGTCTTATCTCTCACCGTTTCCAAGATATGGCCAGTTATCCATTGAATTTCCTACCACCCCCTTTATTCAACCCCAAATTTGAAAATGTTCCCTTTGCACTAGATTGCTGAAATTTTGCATGCCTAAGTTTAAGACGCATGGCTAGTTATTCGTGTATAAACTTTTCCCTACGACTTAGCGCTAGGGGCCTAGTCACAATACATTTGCTACAGACGACGGACAGAGGACAACCGTGCTAAAGACCGGGCATTAGTTACAACGACTAGTTTCGTAGCTAGCGGTAACCGTAAGCAAAGTATATAAATAAACACTATTTATAAACCCTGGCCGTAAGTGTTTAAGTTGCGATGCATTATGGTCTTGATTCGCGCAATCTATCAATGTAAGACAAGAAGCCCAACAGTCGCTAGGATAGCCGACCGTACTGCTTGTCAGTGACTTTCAAGGGCATCCAAGGTCAATGATTTTTATGTCATTTGAAAGCCAATATACCACTTCCTAATAGTAATTAATAGTAACCTAGGCCGCATCTCTCACCGTTTCTGAGATATGGCTAGTTTTCCGTCAAAAACGCACATTTTTTATACCCCCTCTTCATTCAACCCCCAATTTTAAAATGTTTCCCTTGGAGTAGATGTCTGAAATTTTGCATGCCCGAGTTTAACAGCCATGGCTAATTATTCATGTAAAAGTTTTCCCTACGCCCACTCGTTAGGCACAGTTCATCCGTTACAGACAGACAGACAGACGGACGACAACCATGACAATAGCTCGACAGTTACTTAGATACGGTCGGCTAAAAAGAAATGTCATGCGAAGTATAGGTAAATGGCTTTAGTTAATCGCTATAGCCAACGTTTCTTAGCGCAGGTCTCCGTGCAGTGTCATTAGGCATGTGCGCATTATAGGGGCCGAGGCTATTATTATACGCACGAGTATTCAATTGTATTAACAGAACGGCACTGACTAATTTTTCACGCACGGTCTAATGACGTCAAGTGCATCGTAGGCTGTTTTAATGGAATAGAGGAAATTGCACGTAATTAGCCGCAATCTGTTCGCGATGAACCGACAGATGTGTCATTCGGTGCGACTTGTCTATCCACCGGCAATCTCGGCCCGCAGAATTGCTATAGACGGAATTTGAGACTTCAAAAGACGGTTCCGCCCATCGTGGTATACGCATTCAAGTAGGTTTTCTTAAAAAGAGTTCAACCAGAAAGAGAAATATTGACTTATGTGTTACTGCGCATAAGGAATGTTGAAACAATATTTTACATTCCACTTATAATGTCTTGGAAAACGTCAAAGCAGCTAGGCTTGTCTCACGAATGACCTAAAACGACAGTCATCGCCAGCCAGCTGTTATCAGAAAGTCGAAGTTAAACATTAAAAATAACATAAAGCAGTTATGAATTGTGCGACTTTTGCCGGTGATTTAAGAGCGGTGGGACGGAAATAAGACTAACTTGACGGACTATAAGGGCGAAGGCCCAACAGTTTGGCACTCTACTCTTATCGTTTTAGTCTCATCGCTATATTTTTCGCGATGCTGATCTCAATAAGATTTCCTGTAGCTTTGTACTGATATGGTTCGTCAGAGTTAATAAGAAATCTACAAATAACAAGGTTACTGGTGCTGGCTAGTGAAAAGCGAGATGACAACGATAGCCTATTTACACGGTGTTTTATAGAAAATGAACCCCTTTTTTCTTTCTTTCATAATTCACTCAAATGACAATCAATTGAAATGAAATTTTCACCAGTTGTAGCAAAAAAATAGTAGGTTTAAATCAAAATATTAGGCCTAAATCAAAATATTTCAACAAAGTATGGCTGTTGATTAAATATTCTTTGCTAGTCGTGATGTAATGCTGACGTCATAATGCGTCGTGAGTACAAGCTTGCTTGTCTTAACTGGTGCTGTCAACTGCTTCGATGGTGAACTTAATCTGGTTCACTGATAAAAAATGTTTATCATGTCAGCTTTAAGCAACATGGGAGCTAAAATCAGGTGCCAGAAACTCGACCATCTCGCAAGTTCTGTGTGCTGGTCACTGTCTTGCTGGAACATGCAAAAGTTAAACTATCCCCACAGACACGTAAATGTGATCGCTATTTGTGCATTTTTGTGGCTGGAACTGTAAAACTTCAAGGATTTGTCATCAGCAAACCAGATTAAGTTCACTATCGGAGCAAGGTAGCAACTGTCTCGCCAGTTGAGGCAAGCAAGCTTGTGCTCACGACACATTATGACGTCAGCGTTTCGTCACGACTAGCAAAGAATATTTAATCAACAGCCATATATTGTTAAAATCTTTTGAATTAATATTTCTTCAGCTACAACTGCTAAAAATTTTGTGCAAATTTATCATTATTTGAGAGAAATATGAAAGAAAGAAAAAGGGGTCCATTTTTATGAAACACCGTGTAGTATGGCTGAATGGCAGACAACGGGCGTGGCGGACAGACGAACTGAAATAATGTCACAACACTGCAGTCGTCGCGCAGTAAAAAAGAAAACGCATTAGGCTTAATATAATATGCAAACCACGTAAGGCTGAATATTGCCAGACATCGCAACGGCCTTACAGTGCGTCCGTTTACATATAATCTTATCACTCTGCATATAAGCGTTTGCAGACCGTTCGCTCGTGAACTGTACATGAATGAATGCATATTCTGCTATAGGACTGGGCCTACTTGCTTCATACTTGAACCTCTGCCACGCATGATGGATTGAGAGCTGCCACTGGCTGCTGCCGTCGCCGCAACTCCGCCGAGTTTGTATCTTAACGACTGACCGTGATTCTGGCTTACCTACGTTCAAGGTACCGTAAAGTTTCCTTACAGTTGCTTCTGGTGCGAGCCGGGAAAACTTGAAACTTGAAACAATGTTGGCATTTTTTTGTTACTGCGACGACCAGCATTACTCGTAATGCAGAAATAGGCCTACACACTTGTAGCTGTCGTAAAATGTGTTACCATGCCTGGATGAAAGGCGGTATATGTATGTTTTCAGACTGGCATACTGCTGTAGCGACTGTCAGATCTCACCTTTTAGTGGACCTATATGCGGCGGCCGTAACCATCGCCATTATTCATTGCGCTTGTCCATGAAGGGATGCTCAGGCTGAGTTAGCGCGGTTAATACTCGCGGGCAGTCGTGAGGCAATGCGACTTGCTGTGATAAATGTGGCTGCGGTGTGACAACGTGTCTAACTCATTCTCCGCGTAGTAAATAGGTTTTCGCGAGTCTGGTGCACCCGCGGCGTCGTTGACCCTTTTTAACACGCAAGCTGTCTGTATCGCGTAACAGTGCGCTGACAATGGACGGCTAAGGCGTCGTCGTCTTTCATCGTTCAGCATATTACAATCTCCCGAACCGACTTCAATTTCTTCTGCCGCGACATAGCACATTAGTTTGAGATTACATTACACTCACGACATTTGATGGTCCCTGGTAACTATACCTAGTGCTGCTGGCATGTCAAAAATTGAAAAAAAACCGTAGGTCTATCGAAGGTTAAGTATATTAAATTGCGTTTGCAATTACGCGCAAATAAATGATCACGCCACGACCTTTCCGTTCGATAATTGCATGTATATGCTTCGAAGTTGATTAGTTTAGTGAATTTGTGTACGCCGCTGTAAAATGGAAGTTCTTTGTTACAAAAATTTTGTTTCAACGTTATATATTATAGTCCCTAATTAATTGTGAAGAAAAAGCTACTGTGCAATTGGATGTGGGTCAAATCTACCTGACTGTAAGTTTTGGTTAATTCAATAACATTATCGTGTAGTGAATTGTAAAATAAGCATACTTCATTATCTTCGCCAGCTGATTTTTTTCAAGACGGCGCTCGTATAGCCTACGTATGCAATATAACTAGAGTAAAACCAAAACACAATCACATGCAGGTTTTGTTTTGTTTCGACGTCAAAGTTTTGTTTTAGTTTCAATCAACAAATCAAGCCATCACATATTTTATATGGCGCCATACTTCACTGTATAGCCTATCTAACATGCTATAAATACCTTGCCCGTAATTTGCTATCTTACAAGACAGTGGTTACGTGTGAAATAAAACGGCATTATAATCACTTGGCTGTGCATCATGCTCGTTACATGCTGATGCGGTCGAAGTCTGTAACTCAGCATGAAGCAGTATGGGTTATTGACATTACTGGTAGCCTACGTCTATCAGAGCCGATGTGCTTCTTAGTAATCTCCTTGTATCGTGCACGTGCGTTTATAACGTCCAGTAATGCACGGTCGTGATTTCTACAGCACGCGTTCAGCTGTAAAAACATTGTTAAAGACTGCGGCAGTGAAGAACAGACAGTACTAACATCATCGTTCAGTGATGTAGTCGAGTCTTCTTAGTTCGAGTCCAAGTCCAAGTCATGGAAATAAGGACTCAAGTTCGAATAGAGTCCACTGCCAGATATGAGTAATACACCACTGTCATCGTCATCATCATCTCTACGTGATGTCTTAGCATTTCACTGTTGCTGCTGCTGCAGCTGGCCGTCTGATAGACATGGACGACTACGAATTGTACCATCAGATTTAGCGCCCACGTTAAATGTAAGTTTCGTAGGCCCTATGCCTATTGCAAACAAGGTCATAGAGAGATTGCAATTTTATTAACTTTGTGGTTAGTTCCTACTTCTTCTATAGTTCGTGTCAGCTGCTGGAGATTTATGTACAACTACATTCGCCAGTCCTCGTGGGCGAAGCGCAAAAATAAACCGAATTGATAAATAGATGACTGATGTATTCGATACGTGTTGAATGTCAAACGTTGCTTTCGCGGAGCGCAGATGTAACCTGCCACAGAAAGCTGTGTTGAGATAATGCAGCCACTGCGAACAGTGTTGAAATACAATGCATAATTTATCGACTTTAGATCTCTTTAGTATATGCATTCTCATCTCTTTCTTAGCTATATTCGAGACAAAATATTATTGAGTTTATACCAGAAGAGAACAAAATGGACAGAGCACCATTCTGCAATTGTATAATACCAGCCATTTTACGTCGTTGTATTATTTTTGGCGTAGTGATGTACTTGTAACAGAGGAAATTACAAAGTGACGTACGATATATAATTAGAGGATAAGACTGTTGGCCTGCTTGGTCACTGTGGTTTGGTCGTTTTTCAGTAGTTGTGGGACTGTATTAGTTTTAGCCGACCGTACGTAAGTAACGGTCGAGCTGTTGGCATGGTTGTCGTCGTCTGTCTGTCTGTCTGTCACGGATGTATTGTGGCTAAACGGTAAGTCGTAAAAACTCGGCGATGTTAGCATCGGATAGAGCTCTGTCGACTTTTTTTCAGTCTGTCGATAGTAACTATGTCTCTATCTGCAGCGGTTTGGCCGGAGTTTTCAGTGAAAAGTTTTAAGTTATAAGTGGCCATAACTTGGAAACCGCGAGAGATAGGGCCAAAATTGTTATTAATCACCAACAAGAAGTGGCATACGCCCTTTCAGATGAGATGAAAATTATCGACCTTGGATGACCTTCAACGTCACTGACAACCAGTACAGTCGGTTATCCTAGCGACGGCTGAGCTTCTTGTTTTTCTCGTTTTGCTATGTTTTTTTCAACGAATAAATCTACCGTTATTGTTGCAATTTTAGGCATATTCGTAATTTATTAATCAGATGTTCATGGAAAATGTCGACCATTTTAAACTTGGTCTGTGTTGTGTTTAATTTCATGGATCAGTGTAATTATCAGGTCGAGAGTTAGCTCCGTGTTTTGTTTGAGTAAAACCAGATTGATCCGCCTGTCCGCAGTAACAATAGGTTTGTCAGTTTTAACTCGGTTCACGAGTGTGTAAAACAAGAAGAAACAATATAATATTTTTTCTGCACGTCGTTCAGTCTCGTCGTTATTGCAATGATTATCACACGACACGTGGTCACGCTCAGCCGATTGCATTTATTATCATCACACCTGGCAGAAAAGTTCGTGAGAATTTCGTCAGCAGAAAGAAACACCTGCGTGCTTCGCAATGACGTGGCGTTTATTAACGAGCGACTGACTAACACCGAAAGATACCGTTTTTGCTTCTACTGGTGAAAATCCATTTGTCTTTCTTATGCAGCCATGTCACTCACTAAAAGAACGCATTAGCTTACGCATGTCTGACATGCGAGAACTTATCGGCAACTTTTTAACTTTGTAGCTGGCATCAAAACCATTGTATTTTCGACATATGCTACGTGAATGCACTTGACGTTTTTGAGAAATGCAAGTAACTACTGTTGAGGCTCATCGGTCAAACTTATTGATGACACCTTGGCAATGGGTTCTGCATGCAATTTGCGGATGGTCAAAAGGACGTACAACATCTATTCCGACAGAAAAAAATATCTGTTGAGCGATTATATTACATATAATCAGGGCCTATGATCCCTTCTAAGAACTGGAGGCAGTCCCCCCTTTACCTTTCCTTTCCTCCCCCCGCACTTTACTTCCCCTTCCTCCTTTTCTCCTTTCTTCCCTCTCCTCCTCCCTTTCCCTTCCCTTCCCCTTCTCATCCTCTCCTTCCCCTTCCCTCCCCTCTCCTTAGAAGTAAGCCCCTTAAATCCAGCCAGAGGGTCTGGGGGAGCGCTGTAAGCTCCCCTAGCGGGGTCTGGGGCGGAGCCCCAGCAGAGATCGAATTTGGTGTATTTTAGTTTTAAAATGTGACATCTGTTAGCATCAGTTTCAGTAATTTTTACCAGATTTATTGACTAGAGATTGTGTATTTTTTTCTAATATGTTCATTGGCGTATTTAAGGGGGGGGGGCACGGTGCGATGCCCCCCCTTTGGCCCGACCACGAAAATTTTTTTACAGGCGACTTTGTGTGAAAAGGTGCGTTATTTGCCGTTTTCTAGCAAGAATTGAAAAATTCAACAATGTTTGATAGTCTTCTTCCATACCGATAAAATCGCCATGTGAGATTGCATCTGATATGACGCCGGCGGCACCGAACACTTTTGAAAACCAGGTGCAAGCCGTATTGGCCTATAATATTTCGATATTAAATAACATCTAGTTTGCTTGCTATACTTCATATTTTAATGAAAAATATTTCAGTACATTTTGAAGAATTTTGTGCCCCCCTGGAACGTGCAAATCCCCCCCCTGATTCAAAATGAAGGCAGTTTGCCTCCACTTTACCCTAAGTAGTAGGCCCTGCATATAATTGTGTAAAAACGAAGCGTCTTCATCAATAACGTAAGAAGACCTTTTAAAAATTGATGAATAGTGTTGTTTATTATCCTATTCTGGTTTTTAAGCCACAGAGTGTTTTTGCTTCTTGTATTTGAGTGACAAATACCACAAAATGATATGGTGGATTTTTTACGTTTTGATTTACACTTTTACTGTCGATAAGGCTATATGGTGTGGCGAAGTTTGACTAAAATTTGTTAAACAACGGCGGCAAAAATTGATTGAGCAAAAAGAAATGTGCATAAGTTATAATGGTCAAGTTTTTTTACTCACATAGCGACCATAACGCATTACGGTACGCATAAATTGCCCGTTTACCACACAGATGGGTAAAATGACCACCTCGTACGTGTGTGCACAACATACGATAAGCAACTGCTACCACATCAGTATAATTTATTGCACCGCCCCCTTAAAATTTGGGGTAGCGAAAAGCGTCCAAAATTGTGCTCGATTTAGGACAACTTTCAACTTTGAGCGCAAATATATCTGGAATGGATGGAGATATCAACAAGCGGTAAACGGCGTTATCAACTACCGTCCCTCCCGCGTTCAATAAAATAGATTTTGTGAACTTTGATCCACTAAGGACAACGGTTAGTTGCCTAATGTCTACTTACCCTAATCGACTTTTTGGAAGACCATATTTCGGCCCATAGGGGTGCTGCGCCCCCATATTTTTTACACCAAATTCTTACAGGCGCTAAACAATAACCAAGTCTTACTAGCGCACCTCCCACCAGAAACGGAAGCCCCCTTACAATTTTTTAAAGGGGGGGGTCTAAAATTGGCCTTAATTGTAGCGAATTAGTCACTATAACTTTAAAGCCAAAGGGAATAGCCTAATAAAACTTTGCCACGTGACGTAGTGCTAAGTGGGGCTGATAACCTGCGTACAGAACGCAAAAAACAAACCTATGAAATTATTGTCAGATTAAAACATGTCTCTTACGAGCAAAGATGTCGGCACGCTTTGTGCAGACATGTATGCGGCCGTCCGCCCGTCTAGCTACCGAGGATCGTACTCGCCCTTTGCACTGCTTTTAAGTGTGTAGTGGGCGAAACTGGTGAACAAGTAATCCGGCCGGGCAGCCGGTCAGCGCATGATCCGCCAACGTTTGCGTGAGACGCATGCTTCAACTGCTGGAGGTTTTTGACGTTTGACTTTTCAGCTGAAATTGACACGCCCGTGACTCCTGCCCCGGGAAACTTCTATGCAGATTTTGGTTTTTCTACGTCTTTTTTGCACTTATATGAGCCCGTATGTAACAGACAGGCGGACAAACGGACAGACCGGTATAATGCGACCGATTAGGACGGCCGCATCGGTCTAAGCAAATTTATTTTGGTTCACCGATTACTCATCAGGTGGTAAGGCAAATGCCCGAGTTGCATGGCGTGAGACCTGATTAGGAACCAACACAGCAGAGCAAATAACTGCATTTGTGTTCTGAATTAGCTGTTAATTTAACAAGTCGTTATTGGGTTGTGGAAATAACGACGCGCTGCACAGCGGGTGACGGGCTCAGAACCAATCAACCTGTCAAGAGTTAAACTGCTGGTTGTCGCTTTCACAGTAACAATGCTATGCGGTTTTGATCTCGCGGTCTGATCTCGGTTTTGGCTATGTTCTTAAGATTTTAGTTTTGTTGGTTATGTGTTGTCTTGTGTGCGGAATTTATTTTGCGTGCGTAGGCCTATAAGGTGGAACCCTGTAGGCAACGTGCTTGCGAGCTGCAATGTAAAACCCTCGGTTGGTTCTGCTACGCACATGCAGCTGCTATCGAGTCTGTCCGCGTCAGACACGCTGCCTGAATTTAAGGGTCGCTAAGCTTATATGTAGTTTGCAGCTCGCGAATGAACAGAAATGTACGGCTTCGTAACACGGGTGAGCGTAAGTTTTGTTTCTGTAATAAATGTTGTCGCTAAGTGACGCACGAGTATCACTGGCCACACGATCGAGCAGCTAGCCGTTGGTTCATCGGATGCCGTCTTATCTCATGCGTTTGACCTCAGCGGGCGTTGCGGTGCATGGTACGCTTTCGTGACTCGTATACACTAGCATTGTAGTGCTAGGATATACTGTGGGAGTCCACGACAGCGCTATGTATTTTTGCTGCAAAAAAAAATCCTGGTAGATTTCGTACTTGACTTGACTTACTTGACTTGTTTTGTTTCGGGTTTATCTGTATTCGTTGACTTGTCAGCTGTCAAATCAACGAAACTCGCTTTTTTAGCCGACCGTACTAACGGTCGCACTTATAATACGATATGTCGTCCGTCTGTCGTCTGTTTTTCTGTAGCGTTATGTACTGTGACTAAACTATACGTCGTAGGAATCGGCGATGGTACCCGTTCAACAGGGCGTTGGTAACTTCCTATAGGTAACAACGTCACTATCTGCAGCCGTTTGACCGCAATTTGCAATGCAAATTTTTCGTTTAGCATCTGTTCGTGAAAACAGTTTGTTGCTCTTTTTACTGCAGTTAAATATTAAACAAGATACTTATAACATATTAAATGTAGCGACATGCATGTTGACGTGCAGAGTACGAGTAGCATATATCTACTGTTTTTCTGCTATCACGGTCGGCTTTCCCTAGCGACAGCTGGGCTCTTGTTGCTGCAAAGTGCGGTATTGCCATCGTAGGTTTTTCGCTTATCTGCAACGTTGATATTATATGATCTGAAGTAAATGAGAATGAAGAATGGGATAATTCTCTTAAGAGTCTTCGTTTGTGGGAGCCCCAACATCGGCGACTTAATTCAGATAATTCTACAGACTATACAGGGAACATTTCAAACTTGGGTGGTAAAGGTCATATTTGCCCGTGCCCGCGACTTCAGCCGTAAACAAATAAATGCATCGCTCACTCCGTTTGCTGCGATAGTAAAGAACTCTTGTTCAGATAATTCAAATAAAAGTAGAAAAACACAGCGTCATTCATTCACCGATGTCTGAGATAGCTTCACTATGCCACTCCGGCACAGAAGCCACCTTCGTTTTTTGCCTTTTGACAGGACGAAATCGATCTTCCTCGCTTTAGTAGAGCGTTCGCTTAAACGTTACTGCGAAATTTATGTTACACAACTTGAGTACTCAACACTGTCTTTAAAACTTTTGAACATACTTTTTATATTACTTAACTGGAATTCATAGTTTTGTTTTCTTTTCATACTTCTTCAGCTTACTGTATAACGAAGAAAACGACACCGATTATTGGTGTTAGATTAGAATTCTGTTAGTATATTATTACCAAATTCAATTGTCATCGCAACTGTGTGTGTTCTTCAGCAAAAATCAAACTAGTCTGAATGCTTAATTTTGCTTGTGTGGATCTAGGCTTATCTGGACGCCGTCGCACGACCCGAACATTGATTATGCACATCATAGCCTATATATTGTCCGAGTGTCTGTCTATTTCTCGATCAGTCTCAGATAGTTGTATTTGCTGAAAAATTTTCACATTAAATTTATGATTTTATCGCTATTGCGTAGGCTATCATTAACGTCTCAAAAGATCCGCTTGCGTCCTCGTCGTGTATCTAAGGCGACGCGTGACTTTGGTGTCGTTTCGTCTTCAACGTATAGTTCTCTTTGTCTCGAAAGTGAATTATCCAGGTTGATTCTTAAGCCTTACAGAAACGATTCTGTCTTGCTCTGCTGTGCCCAAAGTCCACTTGCTGCGACTTGTTGTAAATTTGTTGTACAACACGGACTATAGGCTAGCTGTAGGCCTACAACCGTCAAAGGTGTAGAACAAGTCCACATAAAAATGTGAATCATTAACAAATCAGCAACATCTTGACAGCGCAGAGTACAACAGTGTTGCTTAGTGGCAACAATTTCACAAAAATACGAAGTAACAGAATTTGAGCTTTACTTGTTGATTTCTTCCTTGCTACCCGAACGAGCTCTTGAGACATGGGCGAGTGATGTCGAACCTCGAGTGCTCTGTTGTGTTCACATCTTATCAGCAGTGAGTTAGTTTTCGTTGCATCGAACACTTCACTTTAAGACTCCTCTATCTCTGCAGTAAACGTTCTAAAGCTTCTGAAACCCGGTGCATATTTTACTCGATTGAACTCTATAGTTACTGCGGCAGATGCTTTTACTTATCGCTATACGGACCCATGTAACTGATCATAATGCAACCGAATTTCGACGGTCATTGCATGTAGCCTATCTTTTCCACAATGTCTGCTTAAACGTGATAATGCACCAAGATAATCTCCGATGATAAAACTTATTTTGCATAAATGAAGTTGATGTGCATTCACTGTTAAAAGTGATTCAGAATTTTTAATCTATGTTTATATATCTTCGTGCTGCAGATTTTAAACTTGGCCGTTCTCTCAATAATACGAGTATTTATTAAGAGCGTATCGATAATAAATTCGTAACATTTTGCGTGTCTTTTCGACGTAAAATGCTGACTGCAATTTTTATGATCCGTTTCAAACACATTTTTTGCTATTTACGACAACTAAAATGCGCGTAGTTATTTTCGAAACAATAATAGCAATAACAGTGATTATTTTGGGAGTTTTACTAACGTAAGGCTTGCAATATCACCATTTAACTTAAATAAAAACGCCGTACTCGCTATACTGGTAAAACTAATTTGCACAATGCACTAGCATAGTTGTTTTTTTTGTTAATGTCACCACTGGATGTGATGATTTTGGTCTTTATTAAAGTGATAGAAAATATGGCATATCTATTACTTTTGCGATAAGTCGCCGGTACGTCTAATCCTTTCAAAACTCTCTAAAATCTGCGCCTTCGTTGATTATCCTCGACTTGTTGTTCTAACAGTCTAACATCGACACGACTGTATATTATCGGAGGCAGACGGGGTATGGCATGATGGTTACGAGGCGTCGTTTGATCTGCAACGGAGCGCGCGTGAATGCGTGCGCTATGATGCCGAGCGATTGCAGGTGCGACTGTGATTGTGAACGACTGGTGACTGGCTGACCGTGTGGCCGCTGCCAATCAACCAGCGCCGTGCCGTACGGCGTCACTCCCAAGCACTCGACAAGAACATTCGCGGCGGCCTGCATTTGATGTGCGTAGGACGGACAGTACAGTACACAGTACATAATATTTTCAGCCCGGAGCGATTGCGATATTTGTACGTACCGAGGACGTCGTCTGCGCTGGCCGGTAGCGCTGCTGCTGCTACTTTATGCTGTCCAACTCTACTTGTACTATCGCGAGACGTCGACAACGCACTGCACGTTCGTCGAAAACCTGACCAGTTGTCAGATCAGGAAGAACGATTTCGAGCTGATATAAGACGCCGAACGGTGCGCCAGTGACCGCAGTGACAGCTGATCTTCACACGGACACCTGTCCGTCTGTGTTTGTGTGGATTATAGTGTAGGCTTAGTTACTGCTGTGTTGTCCGTCTGTCGTCGACGTCGGTCAGTGCAAGATCGTAGATGACTTCATTTACAGAACGTTGCTTTCTGGACCGGTTTTGAACGGCGACGATCGTCACCATCATCCAGTTCTTCTGGTCTTCGTGACGTCGAGTTCATCTGCCGTTTGTCTTCGAGGTGACTTATAAATCGCGTAGATTTCATAATGAAAGTTTTTGTTCAGGTCGTAGCCATAGTTTGCATTTTCTTTTCATTAAAGTAGGTCATCAACTTTATACGTTTTCGTCAAGGTTTTCGTTGATACATGCTGTTACGCACCAACAGGCGGTGAATGATATTTCTCACTTGCTGTAGGCCTACGTGGTAAAACAAAAAGTCCAGCGTTTGCTAGGATAGCCGACCGTGCTGGTTGTCAGTGACCTTCAAAATCATATAAGGTTGATGATTTTTATGTCATTTGAAAGACAATATGCGACTTCTTATCAATGGTCAATAGCAACCTAGGCCTTATTTTGCGCCGTTTAGCCACAGTACATCCGTGACAGACAGGCGGACGGACGGACGACAATAATGACAACAGCTCGACCGTTACTAAAGTACGGTCGATAAAAACGAAAAGTGAGATGGGTTAAGAGGAAACTTGAATGGTCATTTGGTGGCCAGTTGTGTCAGAAATGTTGCATTTAAATTTATTACAATCTGATCATTTTTCTTCATTTTTTCAAGTTACAATCAATAATGTTTTAAAGATGTGTTTATTTAACTTTTTCATTTTAACGCCTTTTGGACGATCCTTTTCCCCAGGTAATGCTCGAACATTGAAACTTAAAACTGGCATTTGGTGGTTAGTTGTATGCGGAATATTTTTACCAAAAATTATTAAAATCTGTTAATTTTTCTTCAGGCTACAATCAATAATGCCAGCGATCCTTTTGAAGCACAGCTATGACTGCTGTAAGCACGAATACAGTACAGATTTATCACATCGTGTCGTCGTCAGCATGCGGTTATTAGACGATCGAGTGCTTTATGTATTTTGGCAAATCGTCTTGATAAAATGTTATGTACTGTGTCTAAGGTATATGGATTGATACCGAGAGACGTAGGCGTATAAAAGACGATGGCGTGGATCTCAGTGCTATGTCGGAGCGCGTATGAGACGCTAATGCTGTGGCTGGTATGTTATTTGGCCGAGCATCTTTGCGCAACGGTCAGCCATGCCAACAACGTGGAACTCGACGCTCTCCAATGTAAGAAACAACATCGCTGATATGCAGCCAATAGTCGTACAGTGTCATTAACGTTAGGAAATATTTATAAAGAAAATAGAGTAGCAGAAAGAAGTAAAAAGATACGTTTTTGAAAAAAGTCACTTTGAAAAATTTGAAAGCTTTTAAATTGTACGAACTTCGCATAAATTTATAACTACTGCTTGAACTGCAGTCCGTCATCTAAAATTGCATGTAAGATTGAACGTTATTAAAGAACTAAAAGCAAACTTGACTGTCACGCCCCGCTTAAGTTTAAGTACTGCCCGCGGGTAGCCGCAGTTTGGCGCGCACACACAAAAACAAAATAGCCCATGTGATTTTGATCTTTGACCTATGATCTTAATATTCAGCAGGCTTTTACAGGTTATCACAATATATTTTTGTTGCAAAAATTGTATCGAGCTGAGTGCAGCGGTTTATGAATAATCGTGTTCACTGAGAAACAAAAAAGATCTTAGCGACGACGCTGAAGAAAATTTTAACGCCGCTTCCGCGGACAGTAAGTGCCATGGGGGATTACATATCCAAAGAAACGTCAAAAGGCGTAGGCGAATTAGGCGAGATGAAAGTACGAAGAAATAATGATGGACCTATCGAGCGAGAAAATGATTACGATGATAATGGCGATAATGATTGATGATGACGTGATGTTCGGTCGTTCGTCGACAATGTGCAATATTATTTGTTTCTAGCGTGCAAACAGTCACAGCCGCTGGGCATGATATCTGGCGCGATACACGACAGTCAGGTGACATCGTCGTCCGTCTACCCCTCCGAGTGGGACCAAGGTTGCGCCGAACAGAACGCACGGCTCTACCTGCCCAATCGCCTCGCCTGGTGTGCACGATACAAGACATCTTCAGAATGGCTTCAGATTGACCTTGGCGTCCTCACCAAGGTCATTACTATAATATCAAAGTCTGATTGCCATATTGCACTGTAACCGTAATTGTGGTCGTATTCGTAACGGTGACATTAATTTGCTGATATTTGTTTCTTAGTTTGCGTGCAGTCCCATTAACAATAATATTTCTCCTCTGCATGCTTTATTCTGTTCGTGCAATAATATAGCATCGCATACAAATAGATAATTCTGCCTTCAAAACGACAACGTTCGGCCCGCTACATTGAAAACACTTCAGCGTTTGGGAAAATTTTCTCAGTGTGGAAATTTACATGAAAGCACATACTAGTCCAACCGTCAGTACTAACTTTTTTCTGGCTAAATCAGACTAGATTTCGATGAGCAAATGATGCATAACTTGCAAATAACTTGCGAGTGTCGTTTTAATTTTATTCTTAATTAGTTTATTATCATGTTATTGTGCTACCGTCCTGATAGGCCGCAGTACAGGCATTGCCCGTCCGTCTGTCCGTCTGTTTAGTGTGCGGTGTACTTCTCTCCTAACTCAAAAACTAAACGGCTTCGAAGAATGCTGTAAACGTTTCCCCAAAGCAGACGTAATCGGTGTGCAAATTTAAAGTTTAAAAGGTAAAAGATCACTGTCAGATTTAGAGTTGCACCAACACAGTACTAGGTGGACAGCCACACAATATGACGGCACTAGTAATTATTATTATTATTATTACTGTCATCATCATCATTTTTATTACGCATTAACATTTGACATGTAAGCTAGGTGGGCGAAAACGCACCCACTAAGCAAATCGATCACCTTCTCAAGGCATTTTGCGCAAATGGGTTAATCGCTTCCTTTTCGTTATTTTATGGCCGATGAAGGTAATCTGCATACCTAGTTTAAAACTTTTTGCATCGAAAAATATCGCCTGTGGTGACACACCGGACCCCCGCTTCAAGGGCAGGGAAAGGGGACTGAAAAGAAAAGGGTAAGAAAGGGAGAAGGAAATGGGATAGGAAAAAGAGAAAGGAAGGCAAAGGAGAATGGTAATCGCCTGCCTATTACTTTTTGACTTAAAAGTTGCATTGCTTTGTTATTGCTGCATTATATGATAAAATGCATATTGCAGGTGACGAGCGTGATGACACAGGGACGCGGTGACGGCAAGGAGTGGGTGACTTCGTTCATGGTCTCCTACAGCACATTCGACGTCCATCAATGGCAATATGTCACCGACCGGTACGGCAATCGCAAGGTCGGTCAGCAACCACGTGTAGTTTTTTCGTATTTGTGTACGCACTGTGATATCTCTTTCTAAGTTAGGCTTTGTGTGTGCTTACTATGGCTATTGTTATTCGCTAGATAACGCTACTTTATTTTTAAAGATGATTCGAGTAAATTATGTTAAGCATGAAATAGCGTTGATTTGAGCCAAATTTGGTGCTCATCCGATCAATACTTATAAAGTTACAATCCATAACTCTAACTCTGTTTTTGTGTGCGCCACCCTGTAAATGTGTTTTGATTAATTGCTTGGTTGGTTGATGCGCGCATCTGGACGAACTTTTGATAACTTGCAAGTGACGTGTAAGATTTCTTAATACAAATAGTGTCGTTTTAATTTTGACAATTTATTGATTTGCTGCAATTACTGTTGTTACTGTCATCGTCATCATCATCAAAACTATCATCTGACGGCAGCGTCCAGGTGTGCTGTATGTGACGTCACAATGTACTACAGGTGTTCGACGGTAACACAGACTCGTACTCGGTGAAACATTCATACCTGGACCAGCCAATCATTGTTAGGTACATCAAGTTTCACACGCTGCAGTGGAACCGACATCCGAGTCTGCGCGTCGAGATCATTGGATGCCAAGGTCTGTTTGTTTTACTACTTAACTACTCAACCACTTAGCAGAAGAAAGTAAAGAAAAAAGTACCGGTATGCTAAGTTACTAACTGCCAAGTGTCAAGTATTTGGGAATTGTTTGTACTGGGTGAAACCAACAAAAATTCGACGCCCTTTTTAACTACGTCATTGTAATGCCATATTAAACTGTAATGCATTGTAAACTGCAAAACGCGAAATATTTTTTATTATTTACACAATCTTAACATTTGGTCCAATTTAAATGTGCTTGTTTATTTAAAAACATTGCCATAAGTCTTTCAGAACTTAGTGTTTCACCACACGCAAATCGCAAATTATAAATCATACAGCGTTCATCGTTAGTTAATCCAGCCATGGTGATAAAATTACAATTTTTCGCATAAAAAAACAGAACTTATTCACATCAGCAGATGAAAAACGACGTCGTTTAATGTGAACGGTTCGTCAGTAAACAAAAACTGCATTTGAGAAAACGTAATGCGTCTATGAGTATGATCTAACAATTGAGGGAACTCAAATTCAAAGGGCGTCATATTTTGGTCCACTCTGTAGAGAATTTGTTTTTTGCTTCTTCGAAAATTATTAATCCACTACAGTGACTTTTCTCATGACTACAACGAACGTAGTTACGTACGTATGTGACAAATGTGACTTCGTGTTTGTTTCCTGGGGAATTTCTTGCTCCGTCTTTTAGTTAATAAGCTCGTACCAGCATTAGTGATCAATCTGTGACATCACCCTTTGCTCAATTATACTTGTGACATTGACAGCAGCAAGCTATAGCCTCTAATATACCGATCTGCCGCGCAGCTCCAGCTTCGTGATTTACTGAATTTCAAGTCTGCCCTGCTATAACGGATCGCCACATGTGACGATCGTCTGACGTCTGAATTCGACTTTTTTATAAGCCGGAGAGTTAGCTGTCCGCTCATGGCGTAGTGCTATTGGTGTTTTTTATCGACCGATGCTTCGGTTAAAAACTCACGATTATTCGTACGAAAACTGTCGAAATAATGTGACTTACAGTTATGCAGGTGTCGAGTTCGCTCTTTGCGTCACTTATTATAGTAGTGATTTTCTTCATTGTAGAGACCTACGAGTTTTTTATTCACGTGCGGAAAACGTGATTTGTAATTATGTCTGGACAATAACGTTATGAATTTCGATGTGGTTTCATCAAATAAGATTTCAATGTTTGGCTTTCGTGCTAGTAATTTCGGCTGTGGTAATTGTGCGCGTGGATTTGCGGCAGCATGCAACACGCCGATTGGTCTGCCGCCATTCGGTAAGTTCTCGGCGTCCAGCGAGAAAGGTGGACGAGCGTCGTGCAAGGCCGCTGACGGCTACATTCTGACCCACAAGGCCTGGTGCGCCAAACAGTCCGACTGTAAGCATCTTTTTCTCATGTCGACTGAGTTTAGGATCTTTGTACAATTATACGACAACCAAAAACAACTGTAGCGTAGAACAAGTTATTTCGTTGTTTTAGCACTGCGTGCAAATTCCTGCGATAAATACAAGTTTTTCGTTTGCGATTTGTGACGAACAATAATTATAGTCGACGGCGATTGTCTGCAGTTATTTAGTTTGCTTGATTTTGTTAGGCCTATATATTTTATTGCACATGTGAAAACGCCCTCAGTGCACTGTTTTCAGTAAACGAAACGAGATAAATATCCCAAGAACCTTTAATTTCACTGTCGCAGTCTTACTGCCTATTTTTAGCACTAAGTCCACGGTTGATAACTTCATGAGTGCACTCAAACGACCATAGAACAAGTGTGTGTTCTTTTAACACTCACTTATTTCTCTCCAGACCGTGGCTTAGCATATTACACCGAGCACTTTTTACTTATCCGTTGACTCGGTTATTTCTTGACTTACTGTAACTTGTTGTGTGGTTGTAGCAAACCAATGGCTTCAGATTGACCTGGGTCCGCCGACGCTGGTAACTGGCGTCGTAACTAAGGGTCGCGGCGACGGACGACAAAACCAGTGGGTCGTGAGGTACCGGCTGTCATTCAGTAACGACAGCAAGGTCTGGTATTTCTACAAGGACTCGAGTCATCCCGAAGTCAAGGCAAGCTGCGTCTGTGCTTAATAACACTGACAGTACCGGCAGTATTTGCAGGTAGAATGATGATATCGTCTAAACAAGGATAGCTTTCTCGTCCATTTAAAAGCCATTTGTTTTATTTATTATATGTTGCATTGGAAAATGGCGTACGTCCGGCATGTTATTTATAAAATACCGATCAAAGCAACGTCAGAAGGTTTTGTTGGAGTCGCCGAGCTCTTTACCAGCGTGAAATGTTTATCTGTTTGCTGTCCGAAAAAGTTTGCACGACAAACAAACGATTAGGAGGCTTGCAAACTTAACCGCAAATAGCGTTGATATGTGGCTCTTTGTATCTGATGGCGATTCATCATGTACTGTAATAATCAGATGTCACAAACGTACGAAGGGCGATCCAGAATGCGGAAATACTGCGCGCGGCGTGTAAGATGATTTTTACTCAATAAAGATGATTCATCGAAACAGTTGGACAGCTGCTGCTTAATTTGCTGCTGCAGCAGCCGTACAGCTGAAAGTCAAAACGTACGCATAGTATGTTTAAGCCGTGCAGATTCGCCGTTGAAACATTGTTAGCATGCAGCGTCGAATGTCATCCAGTGCGCAGTCAAGCAGTCTCGAAGCTGTGCACGCACTTCGTGGTTATCCTGTCATTCGCGAGCGTAATCCGAAGCTTCTGCGAAAGCTGCTTGCACTTGGAGAGACGACGGGTGCGTTTTAACAGCTGTTAGTCGTCAGTTGGGCTCATTCGGCTGCATGATTAGTTTATAGCACGACGTCAACCGTGCCGCACCCGTCGCTGCTGCAGCTGCTGCAGCCGCTACTAACGATGATAATAATTGATCTTTATTACACGAACACCGCGCTCCTCCGGCTGAACTCGATTTCTACGACGATTGCTACGAACGTCTCTGTCATCAATGCGTACATGCATTTTTGAGAGCAGTGTCGAACTGCGTAGGTGTCTAAATGCATTTTTTCCGCAGGAAATACAGTAGGCCTGGATCTGAAGTTGAAACTTTGCTTTGACTGTCCGTGTTGTTGCAGCCGTAGATAACAACTCAAAGTTTGCGAATTTTGTTTTCCTGATCGCGAATTTTTACTACCGATATTTCTAAAGTTCTGGTTACACACGGACGTGCAAAAACGAATTTCAACGAATTTCACGCGAATGTTTTGTTAGATTCGTGACTTTTTACTGACTTAATAACGGTAGGTCACATTATTCATATTCTATGGTCGTTGCTTATGGCGTGTTGTGGCACAGCGTCCTTGGGTGGCGACGCCCAGTGGTCACACGCAGACGTCAAGCAACACAACGAACTTCGTCGCTCAACTTGTACCTCACCAACAGAGTCTACAGGGGCTCGTAAGTCTTGTCCATCTTCTACCTGTTGGAACTACTGAGTGACACGTCGTCTGGGAAATGAACCGCTTCAAACTTGAACTTGAACGCTCAGCGTCTAAAAACCATGTCTTTTCTTACTTCTGTCAAAATAGCGGATTCTGCGCTACAGTTTTCTGACACTATCAAGATTCTCGGGGTTACACTTGATTCTAATCTCATTTGGGACCCCACATTAAGGCAATATCCAAGTCCTGCTTTTATTACATACGTTCCTTTAGACAAATTCGTCCATCGATGGATCGTTCTATGGCCATAGCTGTTGCTTCCGCTTTGGTGTCGGCAAGGCTTGATTATGCGAATTCGATCCTTTTCGGGTGTCCACAGAAGCACATATCTCGCCTTCAGCGAGTACAGCACGCACTTGCCAGAGTCGTTATGCAGCAGGCCTATCGTTTTTCTTCATCGACTGAACTTCTCAAACAACTCAACTGGAATTGAATGGCGAATAAGATTTAAACTCGCCACCTCAACTTATAAAAACTGCACACTGGCCATCCACTTTACCTTACTGATCTTCTGCAGTATCATAAATCCTCAGTGTCCACGCGCTCTTCTACCAGTCAGTTACTTGCAATTCCATGGCATAACTTATCCTTTGATTTTCGTTCTTTTCGTGTCTCTGCACCGAAAATTTGGAACTCCTTAACTCCTCAAATTCGTTAATGTCAAACCTTGGCTACCTTCAGACGTCACCCACTACTTTCAGTCAGCTTTTCTGCCACCTAGCGTCTATCATTCTATGCGCCCTGATTCTTTCTGAGACTTTGGCGCTTTATAAATCATTTACTTACTTACTTACTTAAATACTAAGCTACGCTAAGTAAACGGTGTACACGCAGACGTTAAAAAGGGCTATATCTTATAGCTGTTCCCTTAAACGCTTTGCACAATGCGTTACGCTTAAGGCAAGCCAGCGTACAAAGAAATGACAGTCACTAGTACTGCGCTTGTTACACATGTACGTAATAATTGGAAGTGAATGTCGCACACAGACAAAATGGCAACATTGTACGCATTTTTATAAATTCCTCAATTAGAAACAAAAATAAACGTAACCCGATGCCTTCTTTTTTTATTTTCATTTTTCTTTTTTTCTTTTTTTGTCTTTTTTCTGTCGCTTCCATATAAACTTGAAAGTTAAGGATGCATTGCGAGTTCTTTCGCTAAATCTGGGCAGAGTTCTAGCCAAAAATTGAATGTTGATTGTCGGTCGCACAGTTGCACTCTAAATGGCTGAAGAAGAAGATAAGCCTATATTAGGCTACGTGTTTTGGACATCATCTTCAATGCATAAATGACCATTATTGATGCCTATCGTCGTCGCTGTTCCCTGAAGTTCATGCCGCTGATATAGTGATATTCGAGTCGAGATCTGTTGGTTTGTTTTTGGCAGGAATTTGGTGCGAATGGCGACAGTGAGACAGCGCGCTATCACTACCTCAACGCTCCGTTTGTCGCTCGCTTCGTCCGCTTCCATCCGACACACTGGAAACGACGCATCGGCATGCGGGCCGGACTTATTGGCTGTCCTCAAAAAGGTCTCTTTTCACGTAGTGTTTTTATAACAAAGTCTGCAGATCAGTATCATCATGCAGTTGACTTATTTCAATACATAACGTTAACTATGTAATTATAATGTTGCATTTGATGTCATTATTTGGTTGCGGCTGTAGGTGACTGCGAAGCTGGTTTCATGCGTATCAACGATTTCGCTCCTTGTGGTAAGTCCGCTTGCACTTTTATGCTCAAAAAATCGCAATATTTGGAAATGTTTTCCCTTTATGGAATAAATATATAAAGATAAGATCTGGATTCAGGATTTTTGCTACAGTGATGATTGCATGATTGTGCCTCCTGAGAGTTATGACCATAGTAACTGATCGTCATGAGGTGGGCATTGCTCTGGTAGTCTGTTTTCCCCACATGGTTCTCTCTATGGTGTACCTCAAGGCTCTGTTCTTGGTCCTTTACTATTCCTCCTGTATACCACCCCTCTCAGCACTCTCATTTCATCTCATTCCTTAAATCACCACCTCTACGCAGATGACACTCAGATCTTCCTCTCTTTCCGCCCACCTGATTTCCATTCTAATCTAA
>Ga0056128_1000114_pt1 | contig 50472 bp, 27 predicted proteins | sample WorMetLIZISLAND2_FD_71113 | JGI IMG/M metagenome (GOLD analysis project Ga0056128, IMG submission 71113) | Marine gutless worms symbiont microbial communities from Max Planck institute for Marine Microbiology, Germany - Olavius geniculatus... ... | reverse complement strand
CGGTGCCAATTCACGGTCATATATAGCGTTAAAAAACGTCTCATTGACAAACATTTTTGTTCTCTGCCTAGTCAACAATCAGTCATGTATCGTCGTCTCACAAAATGACTAACATTAATCATTTTTAGTAACTTTCAGGAACAGTTTTATTAACTATATGCAGTTATACACACAGCAGTGAACGACTGCAAATGATTATCATAATGATCAACGAGGTCATATTAAAGTCAACTTTCAATGTTTAACTATCGAATTTTACGGATTTTGACACAAAAGTGCAACCCGTGCAAAAAGTTCACGGCAAATCATGGCAAACGCTAAAATTCACGGCAAGCGTCAAAATTCATGGCTTCCGTGAATTCGTGATTTTCGTCTAGCCCTAGTTGTCGGTAATGGATGTATTTTGGCTAAATGTTAAGTTGTAATAACCATCGCAACCTGCGTAAAGCACGACAGTCTCTAGGCTAATAGTTTGTGTGATTAATATATATCCCACCACACCATAAATGCATCTCATCATTATAGATGTATATTTCATTTATATTTCACAAGGTAGTGTAAAAACACATTTACAGGGTGGAAAGATATATAATAATCTTATCACTGCAAAATGTCTGCAGAGTGTGCCAGTAAAAGAATTTCGAAAATCAGTCAATAACTGGCAAAGTTAGTGACAAAAAAGTGGCACATGTTTATGGCCCACCCTGTACAAAGTATACAATACAATGGCCTACCTGCATTCAGCATTATGGCGGATGACAAAAAAGTGGTATGATTCAGCAGGCCTGTCTGTGAATAACACAATTAACGACAATTCTCAGAACACAATATTAGCTCCTATTAGCTATTAGCTACTCTAACTGCTTGGGCCCAATTTACAAAACTTCCTAAGAGTTTTTTTAGAATTTTCCTCTGAAGTTTTTAGTCCATAATGATTTTCTACACTTTTTCATAAATTCAACTTTTCTTACCATTTTTTTTGCAAATCACGTTTGTTAAACATGTCTGCAAATCTAATATTTCATAAGCTTTCGGAAAGTTTTATGTATAAGTTCTGTAAATAAAGCCCCTCTATATGCAATCAATATCTCCAATCAAAGTATGACTATTCGGGTTTGTGGACTGCACATGCACAGACGGTGGTCAAAAGTGACTCTAGAGCCTCATTCTCATTCTCCGTAGCCTCGTTCTCAACCCTGCTATCGGTGCTCCAGCCGCTAGGAAGCTGGTAGCCATTGAGAGTGCGTAGTGAAGGGGCACCAATGCTGAGAACGTGCAGTAGACAGGGGAGTGGGTGTGGCGCCGAGTCACTTGACAGAGGTCCACTCATTGGCTGTCGACTGACGACGATCGAGCGCAGTCGCGGCAGTGAGACGTCACCGAGACACAAGCCGCGACACTGTGACACATCGAGGTGTTCCAGCGTCAGTGAACAGATCGTGTATGATTGCAGACCGTTACCACTCGGCGACCAGATCTCTAAGCACAGAGTCCGCAGCACCGGCGCCGAAGACACGACCTGCTCCACGAAGCACGGGTCAACGCTCTGCATCCAGAAGTACTGGTGCAGAGTCAGCGACTCCAACTGACGTAAGCGCGACAACGTCCGCACCGAACGCTCCGACCAGTCAAATGGCAGCGTCAGACGCCGAATGTTGGGCGCAAACGTGACGAGCATTTCAAAGAACTTGACAAAGAGACGCTGGCGATGTCGATGTTGATAGACAAGATCGTAGTAGTCACCTGTAGACCACGTCGCATTGCAGCCTAGACTAAAGGCAACCGGCTTCATGGGCGTCTCCTTCCAGTTCAGGTCAACATCCACGAGATCTTGACACCGTGCTGCGTGCACAAGACCCTGACACACGTGCAGACACCAAACGTGTACATTGTACACGAAATAAAACCACAAGAGACACGTTGATTGAATGTACATTAAACTGAATTCTGAGAGGCAAATAAAAATTAATGTAAATAAACAAAACTCTGACACACGTGCAGATACTAAATAGTGCAATAAATTAAATGATACACGAAACAGAAATGCATCGAGCATGTGTTGCAACATAATGACACGCTCAGAGATGTTACTGATGAGACAAGACTGTTGGGAAGCGGTTTAAAAAGACAATGCTACTAATACAAAATACTGATTGCCGAAAGAAGCTGCTCATGTTAACAAATGAAGCAAAAGCAAAGTAAACAACACTTTGGAGAAAAAAGTCTTAATCTTAATCCTGCTATAGGTCTAGAACACCCAAAACTAAAAGAACGATATAAAAGAACATATCAAAAATTGCTCAAATAAAACAATTAGTAATCAAACAGGCAGTTAAACCATTAATGAAATAAATTCACCAACAAGCAAAGCATTCTAATTCAGTATTTAAAGAAAGATTACATTCAGCTGTAGAATACTGTAATACCACTATTAGTATCAGAAAATACATTTATAGCTCTGAAATATTCTAACTAATGCCCACTAATCACATAAAATTGACAACAACAAACAATACAAGACTTCTTAAGAAAAACCAAAGCATGGTAAGAAACAGAATGCAGCTAAACCAAAAACACTATGATAACTAGTACAAGCAGACACTAATACCTGACTGTATGAGATATAATGCAAGAACTTTTACTACGCAGTTCATACATTCAATCACATGATGCACAGTGTGCCATACATTTCACACAGAAAAATCCAGTGTCAGTAACAACGAATGACAAGCAATGGATTGCACATATACTGAAGTCAAAGTTGCCAAGTGGTAAAACTGCCAAATCCAAAATGTTTTATATGCGAACACTTAGAAATAAACAGATAACATACCTGCAAGTGCTCTAACCATCCATCTCGATGATGTCCGATGTCAAAAGATACACGAAGCTGGTGGATTTTTGGCCGAATGGAAAACAGGAAGCGGAAGAAAGACTTCATGCGTGTTCGATATGCAGCGTAGCAAAGTGGTGTGCAGTCGCGGTCGGTTTTAGCACAACGCTGACAAAATGCAAACGACAGAAAATCAACGTTCGTCCACAACTCCGGCATACGCATCAATGCACACCAGTCCTTGCAGACACATGCCGCCTGACCACGTTCTGTCATAGTCAGCATTGAAAACACCTTCAGACGACAGTCCACTGGTAGGCTCTGGAACGGAAACGTTTCGGGGCGACGACGCAGCATTTCGAGGCCACGTGCCTTCCACATGGCAAGGTCAGCACAGTCGGCATGGTGTAGGGCACGGTAGCGCTCAATGTAGTTGGTCGACATTGTCCGGTAACGATCACCACCAGCACCGGAGAGAACTTTTAGCTGTTGACGCTCCCAGCCAGACCGTGGAGTGACGCCCGTCTCCGCAGTTGATCCATTCCACTGATCCGCGGAATACTGCAAATCCACGGACACCGACAGCGAGCGGAATCGACGTCCAGCTGCACGCCTGCATGACGTCCAGCCATCATCATCCTCACCGCTTGACGTCTCGTCGTCCTTGGACTGAGTCGATGCATTGGCGGTCGTACTCCCGGTCATCACGACAAGCATAACAAACATCAAGAGCACACTTGCCAGCAGCACACTGCCAGCAAACACTGGCTATATCTCTACCTCGAACTCGATGCCCCCTGCACCTGCTGGGTTCTTGTAACTTTCACCTCCATCTGACCAGCCACCATCTCTTGCTATCATCACAACCTGCTACACACATCAAACATAAAAATAAATATCAAGAAATACACATAAATTGAATCTTCTAAAAGTTGTTCTTAACATATTGGTAATACAAAAAAGCAAGCAGTCTCTATGCAATGCCTTTATTATAGTTTACCATATAACTTCTAATAATAGCCGAGTCTCCATTAAATGCCGGGGGGGAGGGGGAGAGGGGTTCGTCAAATGTACAAATAAACGCCGGGTCTCCAATAATGCATGACCTACCTATTTATCACGCTGTGCTGAGTTTACCGGGTTGAGTGTGAAACCTGCAAAGTATAGTACCACAACAAATGCCACCCGATGCCTTAGCCAATTAAGAAAGAAACGAAGTTTGTGTGCCAAGATTGCAGCAAGAATTAGCAAAGTATTGTGCGATGTCGATTTGTACGCTGTCAAACATTGTAGGCCTAGGCTAGCCCTATGTATTTTTTAACAGTGCAATAGTTCGTTTGCTATTTCTGGTAGTCTGGTTGATGTGTGTTATCATATGCCTTCATTCTATTATGCTTATTTTTTTGTCTTGACGACAGGATCGAGTTTTTTGAAAATTTTTAGTTTAGTTTTTTATATGACTATATAGTTACTGGTAGATGTTTTCAAATTCAAGCATTGTGACGCAATACTGAAGGATAATGAATAATGCAGAGTAAAAATGCTTTAATTAGTCAGGTAATGTCAGCATAGTCAGAAAATTTGGCCCGTGGGAAATATCAACAGTAAGATATAAAACTAATAAAAGAAAACTAATCTGGACTCCTGAGTTTATGGTGGATTGATTACATGGATAATATTATTAATTTGTCTCGTGGTAAAGTCAAAAAGCTCGGAAAGCTGAGCCCACCTTATGTGTGCCCAAATTACCATTCAGACTGAAATTACCTACCCATAAACACAATAATACAATAATAATAAATAAAACAACAGCCAGAAAAATGCCATGGTCAGTCACGGGAAATATCAACAGTAAGACATAAACTAATAAAAGACTCTGGAGTTTATGATGGATTGACTACATGGATAGCATCATTAATTCGTCTCGCGGTAAAGTCAGCCCGCTTGGTAAACCGAGCCCACCTTACGTGGGCCAGGTTTACCTACTTGACATGTAAGTAGGTCGCGCATGCACAGTAGTACTATGTGGTAAACTCAGCCCGGCTGTAAGCTGAGCCCATGACACGGGAGGCACATCCGGTAACTTAGCCGCTGTGAGTGGCAGCTGCTGCGCTAGCCACTACGACTTTTCGTCAGACAACAATTTACATTAGCGGCTAGTGCAGACAAACGTGACGTCAATTTGTCCACTAGAAATGGCTGTTGCAGCTTGTAATAGACGAGTTTCAAGTAAAAATAGTAATTAAGAAAACGATTTTGCATTAATGTTATTTTATACTGTTCGGTGGCACATTTAAATCAGTGATTTTTCAACTTTCATCTAAAAACTGATACGTTCAGAAGCCCAGATGTTGGCCTAAACTGCAACGCAGCGTAAAATTTTTGTGGTACCATAGGCTCGAAGCAGCGTGCCGTAACCGTGTGTCCAGTAGCTTAGTAGCTGCGAGTTGCTCATAGCCGATAACTACCAGACACGCCTCGGGTCTCTATTAAACGCTGGGGTTTTTTTGTCAAATGGCTTTTATTAGAAGTTTTACAATATTTATCATAAACTGAGTGTGGGTAATATGAGTCTGGTGCGTCTAGTGCAATTAAGGTCAGGATAATCATCAAAGACAAGATCAGGGATAGTGTTACGCTCAAGATCAGCGTCAGGGCTAAGGTTTGAGCTGGTGAGGGTTGCGTTAGTTGCCGGTCAGTTGCGTTATTTTGAGTAAAAATAACAGAGACACTGGAGCCATGTCTGTTACGTTTAGGGCAGGTATTGTTCGGTTTTGAGTAAGGAAAAGTATCAGTAGCGTTAGAGATGGGGACAGGGTATATACTAATGTTAAGTGTTTGATTTGGTGAGTTACATACGTTACTAGACGAAGACGGACTTAGACGCACTAGACGTACCAGACGCATTTTACCCACACCCTATTTATCCAGGCCAGTGTACAAGCTTGTACATCAAATAGCTAACATCAACTTGATCTTCATCTTCTTGTTACACTACATTTCTCGCCACACTGACAATCACAATGCCCTTTATGGATATAGTACCAAACACAAGTGTTAGCGTAGTAAAGTTTATAATCACATAACAGAAGATATTTTACGCGTAAACAAACTCCGCATTGCCCGTCATCAATGAGGCGATTCTAAATTTAGCACAGTGCGCTGAAATCCAATCAGATTGTCGTTCGGTATCACGTGGTCACCGACATGCGCAGTAAGCAAAAATACCGACTACGTAAACAGCTTTTGGACTTTTTTGTATTACCAACATTCGTCTTCTTTTTTCTACAGTAATTGACATTTTAAAATGTTTGTGTTTGTTAGCACCGTATATTTTCCACACTGTAAAAGCAACGAGTCATTTCCAGAGTCGCGCACGATCTTATTTACTTATTATTTTTTTCTTGCAATTTCATGGAACCGCGACCTTGACCTTTCTTCTTGCCGTGTTTTCATTTGAAGTTTTGACTGAAAGTCGTGATATTTTTTCTCTTAGTTGGTGATTTTGAGTACTGTAGCAACTGCAATGGAGTTAGAAGTTTGGAGCGGAGATTGGGGCATAGCTTCAGTTGATTATAACTGTTTGATTGTCATGGTAAGCGTAACTGAATTTACCAGTCGTATTACCACGTAAATGTTTTTGTCAGCGTACACCTGCACTGACAAATGACTGATTTCTAGGCTATTATCAGTATGAGTGTGTTATTAAAGCACTCCTCTGTGTAGCTAAATAAGTATTAAAACCCAAGTAGCCGATCTGCCATATAAAGAAATTCCTAACTTATTTGGAAGAATATTATGTCACCCACCTTTAATACAAGTAGGTTATTGAAACCAGAATATAAGATGAGAAAAATGAACCACAATCAACATATTTTAATCTTTGTATACATACTGAAAACAAATAACTTGTAAGTAATAAGTTTTAATTATAGATTTATCCAATATAAATAAAATATGTACATATCGCTCGTCAAAAGTCGTAACAAAGTAGATGTAGTGGAAACTATATCTTAAAACATAGCATAATTATAATGCTTTCTACTTACTCTAGAATAATGACCTTTCTGTTTTAATTAAATTTAATAATATTTAACTTATAGATTAATCTTGATAAAATTAAATTTGCAAAATAAAACAATTAACTAAAATAAATAATTAAATTATGTACCTTTTGCATCATGGTTATACAAGTAAGTTTTACTATAGTAAACCCGAAACTTTGTGAGCTGAAAAGTTATTGTTTAGAACTAATTATTATTATATTGCATTATTATAAAAATAATTTTTTCAGGGGCTACATACCTGCCGTATAAAGAAATATCTAGTTATTTTTGATATTATTTAATAAAGAAATTATTAAAATAAATTGTAATAATAAGAGGATAAACTCTTATTATACAGCTAACATAAGAATAAACTAAAATGAAATAAATTTAGTAATATTTACTGATAATATATTATAATCATTTATAGTAATGGTAATAGAAAATTTATTGCTATAAAACAAAAAATAATTTGTTATAACCTATTATAGCAATTTTATTAAGTATAAATAAGTATCTATATATTATTTTATAAGGAACTCGGCAAATTCCAAGTCCATCTGTTTATCAAAAACATAGTTAAGAGAAAAATTTTCTTATTATTTTCTGCTCAGTGTTACAAATAAATAGCTGCAGTATTTTAACTGTGCTAAGGTAGTATAATCATTTGTCTGTTAATTGTAGACTAGAATAAATGAAAGAATGAGACTTTTACTGTCACATAAAATAAAATATAATTTTATATGTAGGTGAAGAAGCCTATATATTCCTGTAAGACAAGAAGACCCTACGAAGCTTAATTTAAATAGATTTATAAAATTTGTCAAATTTTTACTGGGATGATAAATATATATCAATCAATTTTTATTATTAGATAAACAAATCTATATGATGAGCCAAATTTATGATTAATGAATAAAGTTACTCTAGGGGTAACAGATTAATTTCTTTCTATAGTTTATATTTAAAAAGAAGATTAACACCTTGATGTTGGCTTATAAAAAATTTGGAGAAAAAGTTAAAAATAAAGGTTTGTTCAACCTATAATTTATTACATGAGCTGAGTTCAGACCGGCGTTCAGACCTGAGTTCAGCACAAGCTAGCGAACAGGTTTCGGACAGGTTTCGGAGTGTCACAGTCTCAGTGGTTTATCCATCTACGGGCTCAATGCTCAATGGCCGTAGAAAGAAGATGAGCACCCCACCTATGCCCCTTGTGGAGTATGACACGCTTTACCTTTACCTTTGGTAATTCATTGCAGATGACGTGTCAGTTTTGTGTGCTTTGAACGAGTGATTATCTTAGCATGTGTATGTTATGCAGGCGTATTGTCGCTTTGCAAATGCACCAGTGATTGTGAAGAAAACTAACAAACCATGGAAATCTTCCACAGGTGTCTTGTGTTTTATTATGTTATTAGATGGACACTGGACAGCTTAATTAGAAGTAGTTAGAATTAATGAAAATAGAACTTAACTGATGACTGTTTTTGTCTCTTTGTCGCTAATTTGATTTCATCACAATGTAAGTTAGCACCAGTTTTAATGTCGAGTGAGCAGAATGAACTGTGGTATTGGCAACAGGTAGAAATGTGCATGTTTTCCATTTATTTTTACGCGCGAAAGCAGAATGCTTCGCGTGTCTTTGCCGTCGTCTGGGCGTCTGTCCGTCCGTCCATCTGTCTGTCACACTCGTGGACTGTATCAAAACGGTGCAAGCTAGGATCACGAAATCTTCACTGTGGGCTGCCCCAAGGTCTCTAGTTTATCGTGACAAAATTTTGTGCCACTTGGTGCAGGGGTTCCCCTCGAACGAGGGCGTCAAAGAGGGGTACCCCCCTAAAAAGACGTCATTTTGCCGTTATTGGCTCGAATAATTTGAAAACAGTTGCAGATAGGTACATACATGCTGCTTATCATAACAAGCACTGGTGACAGGCTTTTTGGATTTATTAACATCAGTGACCTTGAACATCTCAAAAAGAGGTTTTTAGTAAATTTTTTGCAATTTTTGGATGCAGCGCACATTTCAACACTGAATTGCGACGAAATGGCTGGCGATAGACCAAGACAATCTGCGTACGAAATTTTCAGCATTCAACGTAGATTTTAGCAGTTCAAGTCCCGACCCCCTAGGTTCAAGAAGGCCAGCGCAGGCGTGCGTCAAAGACAGCTACCCTTTTAAAAAGTGGTTATTTTACCGCAGTTATCTCGTGTAGCGTGAACACGGTTACAGATAGGCACAGACATGCTAATTATCATAACAAGCACTGGTGACAGGCTTTTTAAATTTATCAACATCGATGACCTTGAACCCTAAAAATATTGATTTAACGTGATTTTTTGGCGATTTCTGGCTGCAAAAGAGTGAATTACGACGAAATGGATGGAGATAGATTACGATTACCTGTGAACAGGAACTGCTATAGGCTTTCGCGCGTCTCGTGAGCTTTGCTCAAATTACTTGTTTATTTTTAAATAAGGTGTACTTTGTTTGTGGTCTGCATTATGTACGCTACAGCTATGGCCTACCAATTTTAACCTCACATCTCACAAGTCCGACATGTGGCCTGTTGTCAAATATGTCTAAATATGTTTGTGGCAAAGTTTTTGTCCGGATTTCTGCATTTGGCAGATTTTAGGCTTTAAATTACTAGGTGTTTCTTCATAGTCTTTTGTTGGCATGCATTTTGGTGTGCTATTATCTGTCCAATAGTATAAAATCACTTGAGTGTCTGTGCGTGTGTTCGTCCGTGCATGCTAGTGAATGCTCAGCCAGTAAACGAAGACTGTTTAACTTCAGGTGAGTTGCCAGTGTTAAGACATGAGTCTGGTGCTGAAACAGACATCTGGCGGATGCTAGAACATCTCCGCAAACTTGTGAGTGATTGCAGCTTTGACCCTGTAGAATAGAATTAATCCGTCTTCTGGTGGTTGGCCTAAATCGCATCTAAACTAGGTCTTTGGTTTTGTAATTGGTGGTCAAGGTTGGGTGTGTGTGTGGTTTTGTTAATACACTGTATTATATTATTGTGTAACACTGTATGTAGATCATACATTATCGTTTTTGTTGCATTTGTTTCATTTTTTTTTAGTACCAACTACCAGTGCAAGTGATTGAGGATAATCTGGAAAGACTCATTTCCGAATTATAAGCATTTTAATATCCTTTACTGTGGTTTTGTTTTTATTATTTTATTTTTTGTCTTATTCTTCATTGTTGGTATATTGTAATGATCCGGACTGTTTGTACCAGTATATTGTGTGTTATAGCAAGTATTTTAATATGACGATATGATACAATATGATATGATATGTTGGAACTGGAAAGTTCTTCAGGTATGAATCATATGTTTTTATCTGACTAGTTGTTAATAATTGTGTTCATATGCTGTCTGTCTTTCAGGGTCACAATATTGATCAGACGTTGACATCAAAACAGTCAGCCGACACTCTGGCATTTACTGCTCTGTTGACTGAAAAACTGCTGCCAGCCATCGTACGTCACTCACTACATCAATTCTTCATTGGTCTGAGGTAGGAAACATAAACTAGATAGCATTGTGACAACACAAATTTTTGAGAAGAGTGGTTCTGCCACCTGGTGAATACATCTGACTAAATGCAGCTGTTGGATAAATATATAAGATCCAGGTCACGATTCAGGAAATCTGAAGCCAGATTGCCCCTTAGATCTGAGTGGTTTGTCCTTAACATCGGTTTAACACATTTATTGATAATATTCTAAGGGTTCGTCATTTGTCAAATTGTTAGTGCCTACTGAAAATTGAACCACTAGTGTCTGCATAGGTGGGACAAAAACAGAATTAAATGCTCAAGCGATTGTTAAAGTTGCAATTTATATATTCTACTCTAGATGTGTTATAATCTTGTCACTTTCGAGATTGTAAAGCACTTTTGGTCATGAGTCTAATTCATGTAAGCAATGCTATCTCAAATACTGGTGCTTTACTTTTATTTGACTTTTGCAGGCACCATAGCAGCAGCATTGATACTGAGAGTTACTTTTGTGTTGGCTGCTGACTGTTGTACAGTTATACCAGTGGTGGGTGGACAGTAGGACATTTGTTGAGCTGACACGGCCATGGTACGGCAAAGCAGTTGGATTCCCATTCTCATTGTATTTTCCACTGAGGAAACAGAGCACTGCACGAAGTCGCTTGGCGTCAGTCTACTGCAACAGCTGTTGCAATGACTCGGAACTGGAAACTCTGGTATTGATAGTAATAATAAGTAATAATAATTAACGAATTTCAATTTATATGACTGTGGAAATTTTAGTCACACCAAGTGTCTAGGTCCAAGTAAGTGTTTGCAGTAGCGGTTTGGATGCCTGATTTTTTTCTGGCATTATTATTATTCAGTCAACTATTATTGTTATGTTGTTATTATTTTTAGTATTTTGATAGCTCACCAGCTGTAAACAGGAATGTTGTAAGCAAAGCAAGTTGACTACAGCAACACTCAATTGGTGGTGAATTTGCAGTGCGTTTTTGGTATTATCATTAGTATTATTACTATCATTACCAATATCTTACACAAAGTACATAAAAAACCGTCTCTGAGCTGGAAACACTGGTGTGTTTGAGCGTGGAGAAAGTTTATGATCAGTCAGTGAATCATTCAATGAAGTATCTATAGCAGCGCAGCTGCTTGATCGAAGTGAGTGAGTGAGTGAGTGAGTAGGGTTTAACATCTCACTGTACACACGATATATGTCATTTCAGGATGGCTTTTTCAGGCAGTGCACATAGACATAATGATGGAACAGGAAGTTTAACCTTTACAATAATGGAACAAAGTCTAACCTTTGCAGAAAAACTTGATATGAAACACACACAAAAAACGATCTAAATCTAAAATTGTTAGTACTTTCCATTATGAGTGCATATATAACAGTAATGACAGGTCTAATAATCTTCTGTCTGATTTTCCAGACAGTCATCAATCTCAGAATGTTGTCTATTGGAGGATAGGGGTGATGGTGTTAGATCGAAGCTGGTTACAGTTATCTGAACATTTAGACCAATGACTAGACTAGGCTAGGCTAGTGACAAATACGTAACAGATAAAAGCACAGTTAAAATCAAAATTAGAAATAGTCGGGGAGCTGACAGGGGTTACCATGCACCCCCTCTGTGATTAAACCCCATGCATATTTTATTGTACTTTAGGGGCAAAGCTTTAGAAAAAATTATGTTAACAGGAACAAAAATTCATTACAAAAGTGCTTTTGTGTTGATTCACTTTGACCATTCGGCTGAACAACGCATGCAAATGTTTGGGACGTTTTTTTGCGCCACCCAGTATTTCTGCTGAATAGGCCGTTGCGATGGAGAATCTCACTCCATAGCAACTGTTGCTAAGTGATAAATACACCGTTGGATTCCTTGTAACTAGTGACTTATGAACAGTTTATTATAGCCATAATATTTGACACATTTATGCATTTATTATCTTTGTTATTAACACACTAAGCTTGTTGCTAAGGGTTTTCGGTTGTCATAGCAACAAACGGCTGGTAAGCACTCTGTATCCCAAATTTTTTCCTGTTAACATAATTTTTTCTAAAGTTCAGCCCCCAGAGTACAATAAAATATGCATGGGGTTTAATCCCAGAGGGGGGGCATGGTAACCCCTGTCAGCTCCCCGACTTAAAGGTACAAAGCTGTATTGTGTAGATAACACTGGGAAACAGGCGAGGTGTTACTGGTAATCATTGCGAGCAAATTAGATGAAGGAATGAAAGAATTGTGTTCTTGTTTCTATTAGTTTGATGTATAAGTAGAAAAACTTACTGCTGGAGAGATACACCAGGATGCTTGAACTAGGACGTTTAGGAAGTTTATGATGACATCTTGTGTTTGAACAGTGTCTTGGGGAATATTTCATGCAATGTCTGAAGGAATGTTTCTGTGACATGGTTATTTCTCGATGATGAGCCCATTAGGCAGGCTCGTCACGACAACAACAACAATGACGACAAGAATGCTGCAGAATGCCAGTGTATGTTTCGGGAATGTTTCGTGGACTATCTCGAGGAATGTGCAGTGTAATAGATGCTGAAAATTTGTGCCATGGAATATTTCAGTAAATATTTCAGGGAATACCTGTGTATGATGTGCTAGGTGCTGAAGAATGCCAAAGAGTGTCTCAACTTGCTCTCTTCCAAACTCGCTGATAAAAACTATTTCTTCGGTGATAGGTTCGTCCACATTACTTACCACTTCTAATCTGATCTGGCTTATTTACCGTGAGAACTGAGAATGAGAATTTATTAAGATTTGATGACATATGTGTTAAATATATATACAGATATACCAGGTGGCACTAGAAAACATCCTGAACTTTGTGTAACTATAAAGGTGCATATACTTTATGGAGATAAATATCATTTTGCACATTTGTAGATCAATATGTACTGTAACTTGTAAATTTCAGTGACCTATTCATTAATGACACCATTGAATGCTGCATAATGATGTAATGCTATGTTTCCACTATGTTCCCGGCGGTTGCAGCAGCCCCGTTTGCCGGAAACGTAGTGTGCTGTGGGATTTTGGCCATTTCCGCCTCCGTTTACAAGGTATGTTACGTCTTGTTAAGTTTTCTCGCAGTACATGGTATTCGTGACACGCCATTGTGGGAAATGGGCTGCTGAGTCCCGGAGGCTCAAAGGCGCACCACGGCAGTGCCCGGTTCGGCCCGCGGTCTGCCACGGATGCCAGTACGTTTCGTCCCGGCCCATCACTATATCTAATGTGATTCCTCACGTACTGGTCCAGTTCTCACACGTTTTTCATGTTATGTCAAGGCTTTCTGCAGATGAAACGTGGACGCCGGGAAGCTTTGGAGCACATTTATGCGCACGGTGTGAAAAGAAGGCCTCCCGAGCAATAGCAATCATTGTTTCCTGAGACTTCGACGAGACAGCATTATAAATGCCGAAAATGAAAAAAATTTGGTGTTTGCATAATTGCTTGGTGCATATGTCTAGTTTTTGCATCAGCAAGAAGAAGGCCGGCAGCAGTTCCACAGAAAGAAAGCCAGAATGCAGCAGGCAGGAAAAAAATGAAGAAGGCGGATGAGAAAGCCAAGATCCACGTGAGTGTGCGAATGGTTATCTGAAGACAGAAGGCAGCAGCTGGGTCACTGCTCAGCATTTCTTAACAGAAAGCTCTGCACGTAAGATGTATGGTAATCAGCCCACATCTTGGAGTACAGCGTGGGATTTTGCTAAATTTAAGAAAGTCAATAATAAGCTACTTTTCTTTCTTCAAAAAGTTAGTAACGATCCTCAGGCCTGCCCTTCTCTTAGCAGGTACGTTTTCATCAGCCTCCTCCACCTCAGGTTCAGCCTTCAGGTTCCTCCAGTTCGGTGAGTGAGTGAGTGAGTAGGGTTTAACATCTCACTGTACACACGATATATGTCATTTCAGGATGGCTTTTTCAGGCAGGCAGCTTCTCTACTGCTGGTGGTGGTGCAAAACGGGAGCCCTTAGTGCGTTTTGGCTTCTTCAGTGGCATAGCTTCACATTCACACAACTTTACGATTTTGATCAGTTGATCGTCTCACAACTCAAATGCGAATAAAAATTTTGCTGCCGGGCTCTGCTTTTATTCTCCGTCCCAGACTGGAACGTGCCATGACGAAACAGTTACCAACTACCTTAGCTTGCCGTGAGAACCGTGGCAAAACGGGACAAAACGCACAGCAGTCATGAAGAAACCGTAAGAAAACGCACATTAAACATAGAAGAACGTGACAAAACGTGAAAGTACCGTGAGATACCGTGGAATACATATGCTTCTTGTCCCACTACGGACAGCCTCCAAGTTTTGTTACGGCCTGTTACATACTGTCACGTTTTGTTGTGTTCGCCCCATTTTACTACGGCCTACTACGTTTCTCATGTCTACCGTAACGTACCGTGACTGCCGTGGCAAATTTTTTGACAGTTTAAAAATTTGTCCCGGCAACCATGGCAGTCACGGTGTGTCACGTTTGCTCATCTCGTCCCCACACATTGTCTCACGTCCATCCCGTTTTGACCACAGTGGCCTGGAACGGACTGCCCTAGTCGCCGGGAACCTGATGTAAACGCAGCATAAGGCAAGTTAAAAATCCAGTTTTGTAAAGACAGCGCTCCATCATGCTGCATCAAAGCCACTCAAAATTTTCTTCAACACAACATGCTCGATTTCGTCAGCTCACAAGAATGGAAATCGCATTCAACAGATTTGAGTCCACTACATTACTCAGTTTGGGATACCTTGCAAGAACTTGTCTATGAAGGAAGGCATGAACCGTTTGCAAACTCAAAGATCTTCAGAATGTTATCGCAGGCAAATGGCATGATGTCGACATTGAACAGTCATAATCAGAAAAGCCATATTGCAGTGGAAAAATGTTTAGCAGCAGTAGCAAAGGAAAATGGAGGACTTATTCAGCACATTTTTTGCCCATTAGTTGACTGATGATTCGGCCTACTGTGACGTTTTAGCGCAGCCTGCGTACAAGCGGCAACACATATGATGAAGCGCATGCAAAAATTGCATTATTGTATGTGATGCTATTTTGTTTGTAATACAGAATACAGGAGTGTTCTAGGCAAAAAGTCCTACACATAATCGAAGATGTTTGATTATTATATATATGCTTCTCCACTCATTCATTTCGACTACTCGGCTGAATAACGCATGCAATTGTTCGGGACGTTTTTTTGCGCCACCCGGTATACACTCATGGTGTGATATGTTGTAGTGTCAATTGTGTTAGTAATTGCTGTTATTTTTTTTGTTCATTTTGAGGTCATTGTCTACCATGTGGTAATAATAGTAGTTGTAATAGTAATAATAGCAGTGGTAGTTGTTGTTGCATGTCAGACCGACATCTCTTGATGCTGTGGTGTTTGGACACGTGGCATTGCTGCTGAAAGCTCCACTCAGTAATTCCTCGCTGCAAACTCATCTCAAGGCGTGTCGTAATCTTGTCGCCTACTGCCAGAGAATATCTATCGAATATTTTCCTCTCTCGGCAGAAGGTATTTTTTGACAACTCTGTGTTGCTGTTTTTAAGAACTGTGTTTAGTGCATGCAGACAAGTTAGATAAGTTATCAGCCGAAAAATGAACAATAATTAAAGTAATATGGATGAAGCAAGCACAGAATGAATGGTAAGTAGTTGAAATGATGAAGTTGGCCATTGCGCAACAATGCGTGGTTGCAAGGTTTGAAAACTATTTTCCAATCCAGCGTTCTTTAATGGGTTTTGCGGTTCAATTCAGATTTTATAAAAAAAAAACCAACTTGATGAAATGAAATTGAACAAATAAACAAAAATATTTTTTTCAATTTTAAGGCTTGGGCTGGGGGGCAAAGGCACAAGGCCACCAGGCTAAACACACCAGTTTGTGTTGCTGTTGACACAGAGCAGGAGAAGCTACATGAGCGGTCTGAGCGTGAACGACAGCAGGCCGCTGAGCTCGTGGAATTCCCACATCGACGTCGCACTTTGCTGGTTGCCGGGGTAACTGTTGCCACAGTGATGATGACGTATGCCCTTCTCACCGGCCTGTGGAAGGTCAAGGTCGTTGACGACATGGTGGACCAGTTTGTTAAGGTCGTTAAAGGTCAAAAGGACGAAGATGCAGAGGTTGAAGTGGAGTTTGCTGCACGGTATAAGTAAACATCGTCTCGCTAATGACAGCTGCGATCACTAGTTTTGTTCTCGCATGTGAGAATTACTTGAAGGCCAAGTTGCATGAAGAAAACGATATTGGTTAAATATGTGTAGAATGTAACACTAATTAAAAATATGCTGATTAATTGTAACAAAAACATTGCTTCGAAGAAAATTATGTTGTGCCAGCTGAATGCACCCGAACGTGCTACAATATCACGTGCTACAATATCTGATGACATCACTTGCAGTACACTTGGTTGACAAACTGACATTCGCATTTGAAAACATAGTAAATCCATCGGTTTTACTCAGACTAATGTCGGATTTGTAGCACAAGTAATGTTGCATAGGTGACATCAGAAATTACATCATTGTTTATCTGTTTACTACTATAGCCTATAGGTGTGCGGTTTGTAAAATTAAATTATTGTGGTTTTTTAATGGGCTAACTAGTGATAAAACATTTGGTTTTTTTAGGCCATTTGGCCGTAAATTAAGCTGCATTTGACCTCAAGGCAAAAAAATGATCATTCAAAAAATGATCACTGTTCAACAAAGCTACTTAGCAACCATGCTGCAAGTGACGTCACTAAGGTTTAAAGCTCCCGTAACGTTACCGGTAACTTACGGTAAATTATGGTAAATTACGTTAAGGTAAAATTGCAAAATTACCGGTAAATTACGGACTTTTATTTCGTCAAATTTTTGTGCACATCAAAGACTTAAATTAGACATTTAATTTTACACACATTAAGTGCCATAATAGTCCAATCAATTTGATTTTGAAACTAAAGTGCCAAAGTCTTTTTCAGCGGGATGCACTTCTGTTAAAGGTAAAATATAAAATATGGGTAATTTACCGGAAATTTAGTGGTAAATTACCGGTAATTTACGGTAACGGTAACATTCCCAATCTTATCGGTAATTTTCGAACACTAGACGTCACAGGTCCGAAAATGGCCGAAGCTGTGAAACGGGAAAGTTGAGTACTTTGAACCTTATTTTTAGGGTATTAAGATGTATTAGCAACCAGAAGATTACTGAATATTGACAAATTAGCATTCGATAAAGTCAATTGGCGCTTTACAGCAGTTATGTAAAATGATGTGACTTGGCCCTTAAGCGACGTTGGTTAATTGCAAGTTGTTGCACCATACGAACTGGCATTGAGTATGACAGTGACATATCTGCAACGTAACTTGGTAAACTGTAGACACTGCTACAAATTGCGCTCCAAGTCATCATAACTCGTAACAGGCACTTATCCGAACTTTGTTTTAAGAGTGCTTTATGAATAATTTACAGACTCAGTTGATTGATCAATTGATTGATTGATCGGTGTATTGCAAGAACAGTGCATTTATCTGTGCAATTTGTTTCATATTTGGGGTTTTCTTTTGTCACTTGTTAAAACGTGAGATGAAAAAGCTTTACATTCAGCTCGTTCATCGAGTTAATGACAGCACGAGCAGAGAAGATCTGAATCTTACGCAGCTAATTTAGGAAGAAGGTGTGTCAGTGTGACTTTTGCACCTTGATTCTTTCTGAGACTTTGGTGCTTTATAAATTATTTACTTACTTACTTACTAACGTGATGGGCTAATGATGGGCTGCAGTCTGCGGTCCACGCACAATTTTTTGGAACCCCGATTTGTTCAGTGATTGGGAGTCTTATGCTGCAAATTAGCAGCTTCAGTTTCAGAGAAAACTTGCTATCTACAGAAAAGCTCTTTTAGCTCAAAGTGCACAACAAATTGTTTAGCATCCGGACTTGCTAGCGTGGCTTGCCGGATGCTAAACAATTTGTGTCGCTGCCCCAGACACTAACTGGGTTAGGAGAAGGAAAGTGGAGAAGAATAGAATTGGGAACAAGAAGCCCAGCTGTCGCTAGGATAGCTGACCGCATTGGTTGTCAGTTACCTTCGTGGTCATCCAAGTTCGACGATTTCATGTCATTTGAAAGCCAATATATGATCAATAGTAACCTAGGCCCTATCTCGCAACGTTTAGCCACAATGGCGCGTAACGGCCCTCAAGGTCATCCAAGGTCAATGATTTCCATCTAATCTGACAGGGAGTATGTCACTTTCTATTAGCGATTAATTGTAACCTTGGCCTTATCTCTCGCCGTTTTCGAGATAGGCCTATGGCTAGTTTTCTGTTGGAAAACGCACATTTTTTCCTACCGCCTGCCATTTAGCACTCAATTTGAAAATGTTCCCCTTGAACTAGATGGCTAAAATTTTGCATGCCCGAGTTTAACACTCATGGCTAAATTATTCGGGTAAAAAGTTTTCGTTTACGCCCTCCGTTAGCCAGGGTACATCCGTTACAGACGAACGGACAGACGGACGGACGACAACCATGACAATAGCTCGACCGTTATTTAAGTACGGTCGGCTAAAAAGGAAACAATAGAACGAAGAAAGAATGTACTAGTATCACTGAGCGACCATGCCAAAAATTTAAACACGGTCGTCTGTCCTTGTCACAGGAAGCCAAAAATCGCGATGAAATGCGGAAATGATTAGTTTTGGCTGACATTGCGCTGCCTAAAAGCGCCGATCGATGCACGAATTTTGCTTTATCTATTATACTGATCAATAGACCTAATAGCAAATCTCTGGTTCAAATCCCAGAATTTGTATTACTAGCCAACGGGGATCGCTTGAGGCAATTTGAGTGATAAAATTGGCCGACCGTTTTGTATAAGAATTATGGCCTAAGTGTCGATGACGGTCAATCAGTTAGTTGATCAATCATGCATAGCAGAGCTAGACTTTTACTTCAAGAACAATAGTAGGCCTTAAAAGAAAAAAAACAGGATTTCTACATGATCATATTCCGGGCATTATTTTTTAATGAGCCAGTTATAGGCAGCTTATTTTCAAATACCGGTATATAAATTTCTGTTTTATGCGAAAATAATGCATTATTGGCAAAATTTGTACTTGGTTATAGGCTAAAAATGCATCCAGTAAATAGGGGGCGCTCCCGCCTTGAATCCGCCACTGGGAACAGTTATAATAAATTAATAATGCACCGAAAAAATGATTGCACTTGGTAATTTTAGTAAACTGTGCGTCGTTCTTTTAGGCTGACTATCTGAAGTAAAGTGATAATGTGGAACACATTTTCTGATCCTTGAAGATAACTGGGGGTCACCGAGCCCCCGCCTTTATGCTCCGCTACACACGAGGCTGCCGTTAGTCGAATCGGATCGTATCTGAGCTAAGATCTCGGCGGGCCGGCAGAGCATAACCAATCATTTCGCTAGTGCGTTTGCTAGCGGCAGTACGCAAGACTCACCACTCACTTTCTCTGCTATAGTCGGGACACTGCAAACGAGTGCTCGTCTACAGTGAAACAGAGTTCTTAGACAGTTTTGTTCTTAATACTTACTAGGCCTACTACAACAATGTACGAGCCTCGGCGTCAGCGTGGCCACAGACCGAGTACAATTTTCCTGCTGATCGGCATGATCATTTTAGACGAGGCAAGTCCGACCGACAGTCTCATGATAGCCGGACGAACGGCGTCTTACATCGGTCGTCATCGTCGACGGACTGCGCGCAACCAGGCACCCAGCAACAAGAAACGACTGTTCCGTTGTCCACGATCAAGTAGCTTGGATGATTTAGACCTGACATCATCGCGGTTCTGGAAATAGTGCTTATAGTTTAGGCCACGTTAACTTCTCACTGATGACGATGATGTTGATGATTACGAGGAGGAACCAACAAGAAACGAGTGTTTCGTCGTCTACTAGCTGACGACGTGGGTGACTTCAGTGACAGGGAGTTCGTGCAGTCCAACCAGCAGAGACATCGACTGCCGTACGACCAGCTGGTCCGAGATAGGCCTACCGGCAAACGGCAACGTCAGGAAAATGACGACGATGGTAATGAAATAACCCAAGGACGTGTAGAGGTCGTCGAAGGTGATGATCTGGATCAAGGACGACTGAAAAGTGGAAAAGAAGGTTCAAGGTCATCCGATCCGCTGGAGAACTATGTTTCTCTGGACTCGCGCGGTGACTTTGAGTTGTTCTGGGACGTGGATTCGGTCACGGAGACGATCCGGTTTCGACTTGTGGCTAACGTGCGCAAGGATGATCTGCTTGCCTTCGGTTTCTCGGCGTACGGCGAGCCGGAAGACGCCGACTTTTGTGCGATGTGGACCGACCTTCACGGTCGACATCTCTTCCAGGTAGTTAGTCAGTCAATCAATCAGTTGATCAATAGGATAATTGGCAGTTGAAAGAATGGTGCAGTTAGACCAAATAGGAAAATAAAAATACCTATTTACTATATTAACTTAACCAGTCTGATGAATGTGTCTAATGGACGTGATTACCTGTAAAATAATGCGCAAAACACTCGTAGAACATTAAAAAACTTTTTTTACATGTAGCCATGCAACTTTAGTCTTAAACTTTGACTCTTAGTTTTAATTGGAAAAGTTTGCACTTAAATTACATTAAACCCTGCAATGTAAAATTATTCGCTTTTGTTTCACCGTACGCTGCGTCAGGCTGCTATTGCACAGGTTCATTTTATTTGGCGCGGATCTTGCGTGTAATTCTATACGATTCGATATGATTTGCACTTAAAAACGGACAGACAAGCTGGCTGTTTAATGTATAGTAGGTCTACATAAACTAAAAAAGTGAAATATTTCAAATGGAAATAAAATAAGAGAAACTGACATTGAAGTACAGTTATGGTGTGGGCCCTGAAACATGAAAAATTAAGAAACTCAGAAGCAGGCTGTCTACCAGAAATGTGATTATCGCGTACTGGCTGAAATAACTGGAAGCCATCACACTGATGCAACTTTGGCTTTCTAGCTCCTACTAGTCACTTGATGGCACTATTGATACGGCTGCCGGATAAATATCCCGCGCCTTATTGTTTGTTGTGAAATTAATTACATATCATATTTGTTGATATTTTAATCGTGGTTTTTTAATTATTTCGTCTTGTTATAATTTATAGAAAACAATGTGAGTATGTGATGGACAGTGTAGCCTATATAAAATGTTTTTGGGTCATAATTTTGTGTACGGTGTTCATTGGACACTAATGCAGAAAACCTAAAAAAAACTTTTAAAACTAGAAAAAATCTTTTTAAAATCTAAGTTTCTTTCATTCCTGTTTGACGGGTTGCCCTTCTGAAGCTTATTCACTTTCTTATTTTCTCGCTTAATGTAGCATGACGCCAGACGGAACTGCGAGCTGCGACTTGCAACATAGACTACATACAGTTGAAACTTGGCGGAAATTGGGCCGGAGCTGACGTCATAGTGACGTCAATTATTGTGGCACAAGTGCCCGCTGATCGTGAAAACTCACTTTACAACGTCACGCACGTCGGACACTAGGCCTACGCACGCGGAGTAAAAAGCAAATCCCACGGAACTTAAGGGAGAGACGTCGACGCAAACTGTCCCTACAAGAACGACGTGTTTAATAATAACTTTAATTTGCTGATGACCAGTGAATGATTTTACCAATGTAATGTAATGGTTTTAGCTCTTGTTGTTTTTACACTGTTGTTTTTGCACAACTCAAGCAAAATTTCTACTTCCAGTCAATTTATCAGCGACTGCAAGCGTTGGCTTTGGTTTTGGAGCTCGCCACTTGTCATCATAGAGTGATGGCTTAATCACGGTGGCCTTTAATTCGTCTGAATAATACGCCGTTATTTCTGGGGCTACGTCGCCATAACTGTCCAATGAGTAGACCCGGAAATAAGGGACGAAACATGAAACGTTGAAGTTGAGACGATGCCCCATGAAGACGGAGAGTGACGGTCCGTTCCATAGACCGGCAATAAGCCTACTGTAGCCTATTAGGCCAGTATCCCATCCCCAGAATTTGTCTCAAAAGTTGAACTTAGATAAATTAAGTGTTGCAGCCCACACATTATAAGACGGGAGTTGCTAATGTATTCCCACCCGCCATAATTTGAAAACGTAATAAATTCGACAAAACTAAACTATGGCTATTATTGCAACTAATTTTGTCCAAATGATACTACACGTACATGTAGGCAGGCCTAATTCGTGGAATCTGGATTAAATTTCATGCCAGTTGATGAATGAGAGTGCTTATGCAGCAGTAGAGATGCAGAAACATTGCCACTGCATTAAATACCGCAGAATGTATGCCAATATTTAGTAACAATTTTTCAGTTTCGATCGAGTCATTCAAACCCCTACCAGAGCTTTGTCTCAGGATCCCGTTTGGAGGCTTTTGCCTCAGACCCGCTCCGGGCCGAGCCCCTACTTTCAGACACAGAGTGACACCTCTGCATCAGCGTTGCTGTTCAGCAGCGCACTTTCTGCCAATGAATGCTAAGAGCTGCTTTTAGTTTAGCCGTCATATTAATCACTCCGTGAGCCTTGCCCGCCACACATTCAAGACGCCCCTCCCCCACTCAGCCTCCTCGTCTTCGTGGCTGTCGTTTTCATTCACGTCACGTGATCTATCGCTGCTTATATCGCCATCAACAAAAAGTCTTCGTACCGCTGACATTAGCTTCAAACAGCCGTTGACATGTGTTAATCCTCGCATTGTACGGCTGGTGTAAGGAAAGCGTAGTTAGCTGTAATTGATTAGTGCCGATCGTGCACCGGTCTTTTTATTACCGTATGTTTAGAATTTAGATGCTCTGACTGCGGGAACACGTGCCATATGAGCGGCTTTACGTCATCGGTGACGTCACTGGTGACGTCATTGTTAGTTTTATTTACCATAAAGATTATTGATGGACGTGAACCGACTATGACCACACCTGATCATTTCAGTTTTTTCTTTAAGCATTTCACTAAACGGACAGGCCGTGTTGTTTCTGCACAAAAACGACACAAGACAGTACAATCGTGTATTGTTTGTAAAACTTGGTGATCGTTGATTAAAATTGCATGCCCAAAAAAGATTAACAAGTTTTGTTAACACGTCTGCTGGCAGTTATCAAACTCAATGCAGTAATGATGTAGATAGATGTACGTTTTTAAATTAATTTTTAACGCGATGATCATTATGTCATTAGGTATTGCATGCGATCTTGCCAGAGTGCAGCTTGCTGACAAGACCTATGGAACTACACGTACAGACTATGCGTCATCGATTTACACAGTTATCGCAGCGTTGCGACATCATATGACCGTTATGATGATTATAAGTCGATAATCTCAGAGTCCCAGTTTGTCTAATTTTTAACCTTAACGCTATTCCTAGTCTAACCTCAACCATGAACCTGAGCCATCATAGCCACCATAGCCATCATCCCACCACATAACAGTTGAAATCGGATTATCGAACCCTCTGATTATCGATACCTTACCCGTACGATTAATGCCATTATCACATTAACGATCGGTCTTTGATCAGGCACCTGCCGTGGTGTGACGTCATGATGATTGGCTCGCAGCGTTCCATTATGGAACAACTGCACACGGTGTCAGTGATGATGCTCCATTGCTGCAGCTCCCAGTCCCAGTTATAGACCGGAAGTCCGCTACTCCGCTATCTCTCACACCGGACGTGACGTCATCTGCACGTGACTGTCTGAGCATGTGCAGTTTGACATCTTCCGGTGCGCCGAAAATGGGTGAATGATCTGTTGTCGTGTTTTTTTCTAAATTTGTAATTTTGTGAAAATTGTTGCGACGATTAAGCTTATTGCGCTGTACAGGACGCGCACACTGACGACAGGGGTGTGCTGACGATCGACCGTCACCAGGACTACGACCTTGACCGCGTCCACGTGACATCGGCTGGTTCTCTGCTGGTAGAGTTTCACCGGCTGTACGACACCTGCGACACGGACGACTATCTCATCGACGTCAGTATACATGCGCCTCTACTCGCGTCACCGCATCAACACGCTGCGATAAGTGGGTGTCTATATGTGCGACGAAACCTCGCACACGACAAAAACGCGACAAAAAAACAGGGCGCGGATTACGTATACAGTGCAGTAGTCAATCAACTCGAGTTTGGCAGCGCCGTCGCCAGTGCACGAGTGGCGTATCTCCGCCAGTTCTTAGCACGTGCATGTCCTTCTCATTTTCTGGCCTGTCATACTCACTGATATAGCTTCGAAGTATTGCCGATCTTGTCAATTATCTGCATATTATGTTATGTACGAAAACAGATTTATGCACTTACTTATTATGCGGCCGTTCTAATAGGCCGCATTACCGCTGTTGTCCGTCCGTCCGTTTATTCGTCTGTCTGTCTGTTTAAAATTAATTTAAATGTTTTTTTTCTTGGCAGGAGTTTCAGCTGTGTCTACGTTTAGTTCTGTAGATCAAACAATAAATTACCGGACATCAAAAAAAACGTCTAGAAAAAATGCCGCATATTTTTGTAAGCACGGCTTCCGTAAACACGGTTTGACCTAATTCATCGCGAACACTTACACAAGCCGTATAAAAGCAGACTTTTATTTATTTTTCAGCATAATTATTTAAACTATATGAGAATAGTTAGGTGGACAACCGCATAATATGTCGGCACTGAGATATCTTAATTCTGTATACGTTTATCGGTCTGTTTGTGACTGCCCAGAGCGGAACGACTCACCTGCTGTTCTTCAGTGTCTCCGGCCGCCTGGCGAACATCAACGGACTTGACGTGGCACGCATCAGTCCACGTCTGCAGCGAGTTCAACTGATCAAGAGTCAGCTTCCCGACCCAGCCTTCCCACCCGACACCAAAACGATCGTCATGCATGTCGACAACGTAATCTATGCATTCGCTCGCTCTCATCTTTATACTCGCAAACGATGCATTGATTAGTTGCGTCTGCCGATGAAGAATTAAAGGCTGTGTCGGTTCGTTTTTAGCCGACTGTAAAGGTCGAGCTATTGGCATGAGTTGTCGTTCGTCCGTCCGTCTGTCTGTCTGTCTGTCTGTCCATCTGTCACGGATGTATTGTAGCTAAACGGTGCAAGATAGGGCCTATGACCACTTTATTTCGACACAAGAGTCAGAATAATAAAAACTAGGCTAAATGATGATGATGATGAAGATGAACTAAAAGTACAGATACTATGTTGTTATTGATCACTAATAGGAAGTCGAATATACTGGCTTTCAAATGACGTATAAATTATTGACCGTTGATAACCTTGAAGGGTAACGCACTATGGTAAGCCAATCATGCGGTATTGTGAGTCAACGGTAAGTCGTAGAGGGTCGGCGATGGTACCAGCGGATAGGGCGGTGGCAATTTTCTTCCTATAGGCTGCCAATAGTAACCACGTATCCATCTGCAGCGGTTTGGCCGCAATTTTGAATGGAGTCCGTAAAGCTATAAGTGGCATACGCCCTGTCAGATTATGTGGAAATCAGTGATGATTTTGTATGCCAAAAATATCCAAAAAGGCAAATGTTTTACGGAGTTATTCAAAAAATAAAAGTGGCACAGTTTTTTGAGACACGGTGTACTATTAATTAGTATTTCTAGAGAAAACTAATTCTGGTCCAGTGTTTCTTTACGCATCTTGTCACGTTTACAGTAAAATAATACTTGGACTTACTTATGCATGAAGTGATTTAAACAATGATGCTGATGATAATGATGAATATTAGTAATTGTGATGAGTGATGATTGACAGGTACTTATCCCAGCAGAGGAGACAACTTATTGGTGCGCCGTGCGCCTTCTACCCGCAATGAAAGAAAAGCATCATATTATCCAGGTAAGTTTACGCGCAGACGGCAGTCTATTAGTAGCTTTCATCTGTGCTAATAATGCAAACGATGCAAAACATTTTTACAGTCAGCAGCTGTTGTCACTTTGTCACTTGGAAACTTGAATCTAATTCTGAAAATGATTTGATGGCGTCATTGTCACAGCTGCGTCGCGTGACAGAAGCGCTCTGGCAATTACGACAATTTGAAATAGGCCCATGTAGCTCCAACGGACGATGCAGTCTTAGAAAATTATCTTCATCTGTTAGCGTCATTCGACTAATTTCAGCCGCTGATACCTGATGCCTATTATTGTTGCGTTAGGGCAACATAACTCCCGAGCTTTGGCGATAGCGCTTGCTGGCTAGTCTAGTCTTTCTTACCTGCTAGTGTCATAAGTGTTTATCAGCGACAGGTATAGTTAAATCACCAGACGTGCAGCGCCAGGGATTGAATGTAATAGTCATAGATATTGCAGATGAACCGCGGCCGTGGAATAATTTGACGATAAAATTTCCACAGCGAAACAGTTTAGGCGACTATTGAAGACGTTTCTATACTATACGTCGTATAGGCTTATACGACATCGGCGCATTGTGGCTTGTTTGTTGGCATACACTCACTTACTTACTTACTCACTTACAGCCGGTCGCTATCGTTGTGGAACTGTGTTTAGTTTCAAGGTGCAATTTCCGAGGCGGGACAAGGAGTCGTTCATCACTTGGAGGTTTTTCACTGCGAGGCGCCACCACACGTCAAAATCCCACACTACGACGGTCCATGCTCGTCCAAATCAGTGCGACCGAAAGGACTCGAATCGTGTAGAAAAGTTCTGGGAGCGTGGGCGATGGGAGCTAAGGTATAACGTACTTGATACTGATTTTGTGATTGTGATTAACTCATTTTACACACCGTTAACTGACCTATAGATCAACAGTTAATGGCAAAGGCTAACGTTTTATCAGTTTGGTGCAATTCGTGTCATTACAGTAAGCACCATGAGGCCTAGTGACTTTCCCTTTTAACCTTACGATCTCGAAACGACTTAGTCAATTACACATTTTATGGGGGTTTTGTGTACTTAATTTAAAGTTGGTGCAATTTTAGTTTTGGGAATTATGTAATAATTATATAAGCGCGTGGAAAAAGAGCGGACACGCGGAACAAACATATGGATTGCGCATAAACCCTAGCGTACTAGTATAGACCCCTATTCTATAGAAGTTCACGGACGAACACTGTTAGAGAGAGCTATAGAACGATGCGAAACGCAGCCCTCCCCATTCTGCAAGTAACACTCACCATTAGAACCTAAACGTGCTCATTGTTCGCCAATTCTGTTTTGCACACAACTTGTCACTGTGTCCGTTGCACTATAGCTTTATTGATATTTTTTTTCAAATTGCACGTTTTTATTTATTTCATTATTTGTGTACATGTTTTATACTCGGCTTTTATTGTGGTCTGTTCGTGCAGGCGGTATCGTATCCGGTCGAGGCAGGAGCGCCGCTTGGGGGCCACGGCTTCTCTCGCTACATCATGCTCGAGGTCCATTACAACAATCCGGACAAAGTTCGTGGTACGTTCGCCCCCTGACACTGGCGTGTCGTCTGCTAGTTCATTTGCACCACAAATTCTGTGTGGCGCCGCGCGGCACTTGCCACGTGAGGGTTAACGAAACGCGCGTAGTGACGATCAGGACCACTTTAGATAGGCCCTATTACGTCTGTAGCCAATACATGTGACGTCGTCAGCTATCAGAATCTTAATTTGGACAGCGCTAAACGTTTCCTCCCGTCCAGACAAACAGACAGAAGGACGGGCACGATTCGTATTACAAATTACAGCGGCCACATACATAATAAAACGTTTAGGTTTAAGCATAGTCAGACAAGTAGCCTATGGTTGGTGGCATTAAGTGCAAGAAATAAACCAAGCTGAGGTGGAGATTATACAGTGTGATGAGACATTTTGTGTCAGAGCTCCAACAAATGTAATCAGTATCCTATTTGTTTTCTGTTTGTACTGTTCGGACTGAAGGACGGCAGCAGTGTTTTCAGCGTTAAGGCTCTGTCAACACGATAAGTCATGAACCGCGGCGCTTAGTAAAATTTTGCATAAAGCAAGCTGTGGTGGTGTACCTACCTTGGCGAACTCTAGAACACTGGTAAATATCAAGGTCATAGGTCAAAGATCAAAATCACGTGGTTTTTTGGTTTTTTAGTGTGTGTATGATTATGAAACATGTTTGAAGCAGTCGGCCTAGATTCACGAAATATTATTCGCTGAACGGCGCCACTTCGACTACCTGAAAGGCAAACCTTGAGCAAGGTTTGACGATTTTGTTAGCAAATATATATGTATTGTATTTGTATAGGCCTACTGTTTTAGCACGACGCGTGTGCTGAAGCTTCCTGATGTGTCAGGTAAATTTGTTGCAGGTTTGATTGACAGCTCGGGGATCAAGTTTCACTACACCAAAACACTTCGACCGCATGACGCCGGTATCATGGAACTGGGACTTGAATACACCGACAAGATGGCGCTGCCGCCGCGACTTCCGTTCTGGAAACTTGTCGGCTACTGCATCTCTGAATGCACGCGCTTGGTGAGTGACCCTAGACACTGTTAGGTGGCATCACTGTTACAGATGTCGTCGTAGCGTGGTCTCCATACGTCTGTCCGTTCGTTTATACGTTTTAAAAGTCAAACGTGGTCTCTGACCGTATACAATTAGATCTAATGTAAATCTGGCAACTGTACAATAACGGTAACGGTAACGGTATGCATTGCACTTCGACGGTCACTTCGACGGTCTGAGATCTCAAAACTCACCCGAGAATAATTCTGCTACCTGGCTGATCTGTGTATCTGTCAAAAAATTTGCCGATTCAGATCAGATCGTGATCTGGCGATCACCATCACCTGGTTCTTGGGCCATGCCGTCGGAAAACGTTATTACAAAAATCGTCATAACTTTTTGCGAAATCTTGCAAAAAAGTAGCAAAACAAAACAAACACACCAACGAACAGACCCCAAGACATGACCTCCTCCTTCCGTCGTCTTAATCAGTGTCGCGTATATTGCATTTGTCATTCGTCTAGCGTCATTCAGCTCGAAATAAACGAACTTGATGGTGATAATAATGGTGGCGCTGCCGTGGTGCGTAGAACGTATGCGAGCAAAGCTGGAAAACATATATTTCTTAAAAAAATGTTGTAGGTTCTTAGATTTTTAACAATTTATTTAGCTTTTAAAGCCTTTCTTGGGTTTTAGCGTAGGAAGAGGACGAGACACAGATTTTAGAACTCAGGAAGAACATTCTATAAGTCTACACATGTCACATCATTTTTGTTGAGTGAATGACGTGACGTCAGAACGCAAAAATTACATTTATTGAAATATGAAATTATTAAATTTGTATTATAAATTGCACTGCAAATAAAAAACGTAAAAACTGAAAAATTGTACTGTTAAGGCTTTAACAACTTTTTAAACCTAGATTTATTTTAAACCAATTTTTTGACCCTGTATGTAATTGTAAACGGTATAGAGTTTGCCGGAAGACGGGATCAAAGTGTTCGCCTCGCAGCTTCACACGCATCTGACCGGGCGTCGCGCTTACACCAAGCACTATCGCAACGGCATCGAACTGCCCGAACTCAGCCGCGACAATCACTATAGTCCCCACTACCAGGAAGTACGCAAACTGCCGAGACAAGTTCACGTCCTGCCGGTAAGTGATCAGATCAGTGCCCGGGCTCCACTTGTTTTCGTTCGTTGCCGACTAGTCGTTAAAACATGCCGTACAACAAATCCACGGCAATTTGAAGTTACGGATTTAGGACTGAACTCCAACTCTACGATTTGTCGTGCACAAGGTGTTCCATTATAATGGAACTTGACGATCTTAATTAACATCGCCGTCACAGAACTATGTTTGTCATAAAAGTACTTATCGATATTTCATCAGATGTAGTTTTAGGCCTATCGTAAGTCACAGAAATAGTATAAACTGTAAAACAGAACGAAATATTATGTACGTGGCATTAATGACATATATCACAAAATAGCTTTGACAGCCTCTTCATGTTGTCGATTGAGTCGTCGTAGTTGTTCTAGTAGGCCTACTAGTAGTAGTTGTTGCCGCCATGGCGTGATGACGCAGATAATGTTGTGATTGTATGTCGTCCGTCTGTCTGTCTAGTGTGACGTTCATATACGCCGGGTAAGGTTGTCATATAAGTAGGGCTACGTCGAAAGTTATTACACGAATGATCGGTTAAGTAGCTTAACATCGGCGATCTAGTGTGAAATTCAAATTTATGGTCTATTGTGTCTGCGTCCAGTAAACGTAATGGTGTGTTAACTATTAAGGATAATAATAATCTGCTCCTGACGTGTAAACTGTAAATTGCATGGCGCGGGTATACTAGCAGTTATTAGCTTGCCTTTTGTTTGTTTTTGTGTGAAGGGCGACTCTCTGGTCACAGCGTGTGAGGATCAGACAACAGATCGTGCAAACATTACTCTCGTATGTAAATTTACGTTTGCGTCCAACGAATAACGCGCTCGCATCATGTGCATGCATTCTTTTAAACGTTTTGTCTTTGCCTCAAGTTCCACTTACTTCGTTTTGTTTGCCCATAGATGCCAGTGCTATCAACTTTTTCCGCTGTTTTCTGTTTTTAGCAATGTCACTCAGTGTCATTCTTCGTTTTTCTGATGTTTTTCAAAGTTGCGTGCACCGGCTGTTCCAAGGCATTTTTTAACACAATCCGTGCATCGTTTCGATTTTCTGTCGCTTGATTGTAATGCACAGATAAACTTGTCTGGCGATTGTGTTGTCTGTCATGCTTAGCGCTTGACCATTGCAAGCCACTTGAATCGTCTTTATAACATGTTGTAGGCTCCTGCGGACAGGTAAACCATTTAGGTACACGACTAACACCAAGCTCAACTCAGTTCCCTATCCGTTTGGGGTAGGTATATTGAGTGTCGGCCTGTCTCCCTCGTGTTGAGGCGGGACGCGTTTACAATTGTCAGGTGGCGGGTAACACTGTGTGATCCCATAATGGCAAATGACACTCCGTAGTTCTGCGATGGGTTTCCCATGAAGAGCTACACACGACCTTAGCCTTTTAACCGTGTAGTGGAGTCTACGCATCTGTATGCTGGTGTAGGGTGGTTTTGCGATATCGGACGAGATGTGCCTCAACTACATCCACTATTACCCACTGGTTGATCTGGAAGTTTGCAAGAGCAGCGTCATGACCGACGCGCTCTACGATTTCTTCCGCTTTCTCCGACAGTAAGTAACAAAACTTGCTCGCTCGGTCGTCGCTGTGGCCACAAGATTTTATTATTACCATCAACATTCAGCATACCATTCTTCGCTTTTCTACCTTTGAATTGAATAGCATGTTCTCTGTCGTGAAACAGATTGAGCGCAGCTAAATAGTTCTGTTTGCTTATCATTTACAGTTAGGCCAATTAGGGTTTTTTAGAATTGCTTGTAAAATTGTATAATCTAGCTGTGTATGATTCAGATGAAATAGGCTGTCAAGTATGAAAATATTGTAATTAGGATGTAGTAGGTCTAGTTTTTTGCGGCTTTGCAGTTGCGATAAAATATTTTATTGGTATATTTAGTTTAGATACAGAAATGCTTTGATTTATCTGCATATTATTTTTTCTGCAGTACACGCACTTTTGCTGCCGTTGTGATGCAGGTACCAAGGCGAGCGTACTTCGGACAAACTCGGTGTATCTGACAACTATCAGTCGATTCACTGGACACCGTTGAATGTACAGTTACTGCAGACGTTCTATGAGACCGCTCCGCTATCCATGCAATGTAACCAGTCGGACGGACGCAGATTCCCAGTCAGTTGCTTTCTTGCTTTATCTTCGTCTGAAAAGTGTCACGAATTACAATTTACAGGTTTCAGTGAGTCGAAAACCACTAATAACGACACCACAGAAGCTTACACAAAGGCCTAATAGTGCAGTGAGTTTGTTTTTAAAAACCAGAGCAAAAAAACCACCGATGACAGATTTTATCAGTTACAACTGTTACATGATAAAAAAAACTCGCCCGATTTAACATTTTTTTTGCACCAGATTAAATTGTATGTTTGTATTTTAACGTATTTTATACTGTATGTTTATGTACCTCTGCATCCATGCGACGTGTACGACTCTGCTTGTAAATCATCGAAACGCTCTTGCTGACAAGTAGGCATATCGACTAATACAGTACAATACAAATTATACAACTTAAAGTGAAAATCGCTATGACACTGCAGACGGATGACAAGCACTTTCGGCTAACAGCTGGATTAAAACTTTATTTGCAGAAGAGAACCGTACTGCTCAAACAGCATTCAGCAAACTGTTTGATCCAAGTAACGAATGATCAACAGTTAAAACTGTAACCGACTTACAGACAAAAACACTGTTATGTAATTTCTACGCCTGGTTTAAAAAAGAATGAATGTGAAGTTGTTATTAGTGTGTTTTCTCTAAATATTCCGATTTTTACGTACTTCAGGTGCACAGAAATTCGGCTATCGGCTACGGCTGGTGGCTCTGGTTTCAATGCACTGTAGTAGGCCTACAGTCGTCACATTGATTGACAGGCATAGGCTCTATGGCGAAATGCTTACGCGCATGTGTTTGTGTTCTGTCATTGCTACTTGCAGGGTGACTGGGAGAACGCAGACATACCGAAGATACAGTTCCCGATGCCTCCGGTCGAACGACCGTGTCTACAGTGAGCAATGCGCCAGCAGTCAGACAAATTGCTGCTGCTGCTGATGATGATGATGATGATTATGATTATGAGGTCGACACAATTAAGATGACGCGTTTTCATGGAAGAAAATTTTTTTAAAAGTTTATAAACGTTGAAACGCGACTGTGTTATGTGGGCCTTCTGTCCGTGTTTGACCGAATTTAGTGCTTCAAGATAGTTTTTTTTTCATATTTATCAAATTGTTGTCATCGTGTGTAAGTCACTTAATCAAATACGAAAATCTGTTATTGTTAATTTATATCAGTAACAATATTTTAGTAAATACTTTGAATAGTCCTAATTTTCAGACTGAGCTATTTAACGTATATTAAAAATCAATAAACACATCGGAAAGCTTTTTAAAAGAAAAAGTTAAAGCACGTTGTATAAAGCAAAAATTTAGAAATAAAGTTTCTAAACTTTTTATTACCGCTACTTGTGTGTAGGTGACAGTGTTAGGACTTAGGATTAGTGTTTTCGTCAAATATGTTGCTAGAACTCGAACGCGAAATCAATTTCACTCACAATAATGGATAGTCATCCGTGCGTGCAGGAACTGTAACCGATGACTTATGTTTATGTTAATTGCTGCAACGGCAAATGCCAGAGATGTTCGTGGCAACAATGTCTTACGTGTCTGCTTGATTTTACTCCGAAATAACATAAAAACGGTTTTAAATGTAGACAATGGTAGAACTAAAATAGCAATAACATAGGACTACTTGTCAGAATATCAGCATTTGTGACTCGTCATCGCCGACAATTTAAGTAGTTATACGATTGGCTGAATAACTAATTAGCTTTTTGTATTTAAATAAGAACAAGTAACGATTGCATTTTTGCTAAATAACTTTTCTTATATTACGACTAATTTATTATTAATTTTAATGAAAAAGTATTAGTTGTACTTTTGCAAGAAAATGTATGTTTTTGTTTAATAAATTTGTAAGTTACTCAGCGAACAGGTGTCACATTTTTTACACGAACGAGTTCAATTTCACCATTTATTTTTCATGTCGGTGAGAAGTCTTATTTTATGATCTTAGGCATGTCATTTGATGGCCAGTCATGCCAGAAATATTTTTACAAAATAATATTAAAATGTGATAATGCTTCAGCAAGTTACCATCGATAATGTCCGCGGTTTTTTAAACACAGTGCATATCGTAGTCTTACTGTGTACTGCTAAAAATTGGACGAAACTAGGGCCGATCTAACTACCAAGACAGCAGTTGCGGCCTGGGCACTTTTGAATTTTCGGCCCAACGCAATACACGCAGGTGATGGATCGTCTTACGACAGCAACCGTAAGCAGTGAGCGGATCGTTGCGTAATCCGGCTGGATGCTACGGCTCAATGATAATGTGATGGACGATCGAGCAGGTAGCCGGGCTGATGACGCAGCAGCAGCAGTAGCAGCTACGCATCATTCATCACGTCAGCAACGTGCTGGAGCGGGCGTCTTTTACACGTCCGAGAGACCTCACAACCGTCGCCATGCTGCCCACGCTAGCTCACACGTCCAGATCTTCCTAGGCGACATTTAACGCCTTCAGCTCTCCACTGGTGTACAGCGGACGTGCTAATAGCCTATGTTAACAAACTAGGCCTGACAGAATGACTGGCATGCTAAATAACTGTTTGAGACTACTGGTTTCCGACTTTTATAGGCCTACTTCGTGATAGCAGCTGTATAATATCTGCGCGCTATAAGACAAAAAAAACCAAGCTGTCGCTAAGGAAGACGCGCTACAGCCTATGCAGTTCCTGTTGCAGTACCGATCTTTAAGGTCATCCAAGGTCAATGATTTTTATCTCATCTGACAAGGCGTATGCAACTTCCTGTTAGTGATAACTTTGGCCCTATCTCTCACCGTTTTCGAGATATGGCCAGTTTTCCGTTGAAAACGCACACTTTTTCTACCCCTCTTTATTTAACCCGCATTTGAAAATGTTTCCTTTGCACTAAATCATTGAAATTTTGCATGCCTAGGTTTAAGACAGGGCTAATTATTTGTATAAAAAGTTCTTTCTGCGACTTATCGTTTAGCCACAATAAATTCATTACAGACGGCCAAAAAACCATAGATGTAAAAAAACATGTTTTAATAAATTATTTATGTTTTTGTGCTTTTTAGTGTCGTGTTTTTGTTGTTGTTAAAGCGCAAACGTACAAAGTGATGCATTTTTTATAAGCAAATTGCGTTTAGCGTCCATTTCCTGGATAGAGCGAGTGTTTTGTAGCAGTATTCTTGACAGTAGGCCAATTTGATTCGTATTGACGGTTCTTCTTACTTAAATAAATACTGCAGTTTAATGTTATTATGCACGTTTGTGATGTTTTTATAAAAGTGAAAAAACATGTTTTCTGATTTTTTTATTTGCAAATTAATCTATGAAAACGACGACAACCACGACAACGGACAGACGAAATATTGTGACATAGACGCCTTACAGCATAGCTGTAACGTGTCAAAAATGTGATGATGACGGAACCTTGTGCTGCTATGCTTTTTGTTAATATCAACATAAAGTTTTTAATAGGCTAAGATGATATTTTTCTTATAGTTTCTGTGCCGGTTAAACGGTTTGTTTTTCGTGTTAATAAAACCACATATAAATGTAACAATGCCATTCAGCTAGTCTAGATCGGTCTAGTAGTTTAGTGGCCATGATGGTGCGGCCGTAACACTGCAGGCGTAAGTGATAGGTCACCGGTTCGTTGATTAGCTGATTCTCGTGGAAGTAGCCAGCCAACCCGGCCTCCTATCCTCACGAGGAATGGCTATCAGCTTACTAAGATGCGCAGGCGGAACTGCGGAAGGCCTCAAGCGGCTGTGACTGGGGTGTGGAATGGCTGCTGCTGCACCGCGGTTGTCAGTTAGAGCTCGCTGATGACGGATGACAGATGACGTTGATGGCAGTTCCATTAATCAACTGCCTGCAATCAGCTGCCATCTAGTCAGATTGAAAAGTTTGCTGGTCGCCAGTCTTGTTCATTAATTGAATTGGTAGTTATGTATGGCGGGACGGCGAAGCCGTGGTTAGATGCAAAATTAAAAAAAAACACTTGCAAAATTTTTCAGCAAATGTTTGCGTTTTTTAACACTTAATTGCACGTCTAAAATATTTTGCACATACGTTTTAGACGTGCATGGTTACGTGTATTGTTTACACGTGACTGTAAGTGTTCTGACCTATCGCATGTCACGCGGCTAGAATTTTTGCAGTCGGCTCCGCTGCAGCTGCCGTAGCTGACCACATTTTATGCTTTACAAGCACACAAATGAACTGTATATTCGTCCTCGAGGAACAACGAGATACGGCCGTGCAGGAAGAAGCGTCTAAGCTATGCGTTCTGCACGACCATATATAGGTTAGTCAAAATGAAAACTAACTATGTCCACTTCATCAGTGTTACTGCTACCGTTATATTCTATTGTTCGACCATAAACCCGCATCTTATGCAGTGTGGCCTAACGAACGACACAGCATATTAGTGTACAGTGTATTATTGGCTACTGTTTTCCGCACGGACTTTGCTTTTCACAAAGTCCAACATTAGCTTATTAGCCTAGCCCCTACACAAGATTGATTAATAGTAATTATAAATTTCAAACAAACAAAATTATTACGAAAGTTTTAATAACTGTTATACAGGTTAACAGTTTTATAGCAAAAATATAGCGTTTACAAAACAAGTAATTTGAGCAAAGCTCATGAAATGCGCGACAACCTATAGCAGTGGGAGCTCGCAGGTTGCCTTGGTCTGACTTTACTCATTTGTCGCAATTCACTCTTAAAGTGTGTTCCACAGTTTAAAGTAGCAAAATTATTAATACCTCTTATTTTGAAAGTTCACAGTTATTTAATGTCATCGATGTTGATACTCTGAAAAGCTCGTCACCAATGCTTGTTATGATAAGCAGCATGTCTGTGCCTATCTGCAACCGTTTTTACGCTAAACAAGCGAATAGCGGTGAAATAATCACTTTTAGGGGAATATCCCTAATTGACGCCCGCGTGCGCAGTTTTCTTTAAACCTAGGGGGTCGCAACATAAATTGCTAAAATCTACGTTTAATGCTGAAAATTTCATGTACAAGTTGTTTTGGTCTATCTCAAGCTATTTCGGCGCAATTCATTTTTGAAATGTGCGCCGCAGTCTGAAATTGCAAAAAGTTTTAAAACCTTTACTTTTGGGGCTCAAAGTCGTTTAAGGACATTGATTTTGATGTAAAAACAAGTGCGTATAGGACTTCCTATAACCGATTTATAGCAATACAAGCGGACAGGTCGCTACGCTTTTTGTCCGCTTGATCTTGGCCATGTTATCGGCTTGTGGTCTCCATTATCGGCCCTTCGAATCTTAACTCGGCCTGCGGCTCCGATTTTTGACCCTTCGTTTTTTAACTCGGCCTGCGGCCTCAATTTTCGGTCTTTCGGGCCTCAACTAGATCCAGGTTCTTCAGCAGCATTATGGACGCTTCAGTAGGGTTATCAATAACGTACGTCCAAATTTTTAAGATCTAGACGTCACGACGTCCAAATGAAACTGCCTTTTTTCATGTTTATTTTTTAATAGTAAACTGGGAATTGACGTCAGAATCTGTATTCGAATGTTTCTTTAGTCCAATAACATCCGCTGAATGTCTTGTTTCTGCATACTTCGTTTCAATTTTTTTAGCTTGGAAGTCATGACGTCTTGAAAATTTAGGTCTATCGAAAACACGGCGCTCCAGTTTTTTTTGCGTTGGTTTTCTCGCGTTGTTTAATTCATCGATTGATTGCATCGATGCATCATGACGTCACAAAATTCAATGCTTCAGCATGGACATCATGAATATTCATGTGCACCGATGCAATCAATTGATGAATTAAACAACGCGAGGTAAGCGCTGATGATGCGTCACCATGGTGACGACGTCTATATGACGTCACAGCTCTGCTGCGGCTTAAGAGGTGTGGCTGCAAAATTTTAGAAAAGGTGAAATTTTCTGAAAGGTACAACACCTCAGCGACATCTCACTTAGCTCATGTGTAGGCCACGTACGACATGGGTCTGCGTGCAAAATTTTGCCGACTTAAGTCGTGCCGTTACAAAGTTATTGGCGATGGTAACTCTCAAATATAGTATAAGTGGGTCCTATCTCTCACCGTTTCTGAGATACGGCGACTTATTGGCTAAAACTCACCAATTTTTCGCACCCCTTCTTATTTAGCGCCCTAGATCGGAGTGACCCTTTTCGAATTTATGGAAAAAATTTAAACGGATCCTAAAACTCGAGTTTTTGTGGCAGCCATCGTAAAGATTTTGTGATCTTAGCTTGTGTTGTTTTGACACAATTATTATAGTTTAATTTTGAGTGTGGGGAATTTGATTATTTATATATTTCACCGCCCCAATCTGACCTTTAATCCCGCCAAGCTTTCTCCCATTGTTATTGTTAGTTTTGTTGCGTTTAATTTAACCTTTTGAAACTGTTGTCAAACCTATATTTTAGCCCTAGCTCCGAGATGGACTAAACTTCATTCAGTCCATCTGGGAATAACGACAACTCGTAAGACAGTTGTAAATCGATTCCAAAAACGTTTGTTCAAATTCCATTAACCATCAATGTAGCGAAATAACGTGAAAAACGATACATAATTTCTGATCACCCAAATATTGAAAGAACTGCGACGAGAACTATTCTATCTAGACATCGGTCCGCAAGTAAACACGAACGGCTACAAACTGCTGCTTGCCGCTGCAGTACTGGTCTTTTATACAAGAATGTCACAGCTCTTTCAATACAACGCTCGGCGGCTGCGTCTTGCTAATTTATCCTTTACCGCGGCCGCCAGCTATCCAGGAATTCTTAAGATATCTGGCGCCTACACAATACCGCAGTGTGACAGACAGACAGACGGACTTACGGACGAACAGATGATCTACGACGCTCGAAGCATTACATGCTGTCGGCATAATTACAACTTTTTCAACCTTTTCGCGGATAGATTAAAGAACTGAGATTTGCATTACGTTTGTAAAGATAGACCTATTGAAGATGCTGCGTATAGCTTACAAGCTTTAATCAATAATAGAATGCATGCAAAACTTGCAATATTAAGTTAAGACGTTAAGATGAAAAAACTAATGTTTTCCTAACCGAACTGGTACGCCGTTGTCCGATTCTAACTGTGCGGAGTTTTTGTGCACAGAAGCCGTCACTCAGACGACTCGTGCATAGGGTTTCGGGTCGACGTCGGGTTGCAAGAGAAAACCCCGCGGTGAATACTGCCGTGTACTGTTGTATGTAGTTTACACCCGAGTCACGTGACAGGAAGTTAAACAGACGACAAGAGGAAATTGACAAGGCGACAGCAGCCTGTGTTCTGTTTTGTCTCCGACTACTGAATGAGCAACGCAACGCAAGATATCGACCGCACCCGTAGTACACTTCCTGTAGCTTGTCGACCAACATTAAAGTTTTATTTTGCCACGTTCAGCTTTAAATGTCGTGTTTATTTTTACTAGATAAAATGTATAAGCTTATGTTGTTTCCGTTCATTTTTGGCACATCTTTGTTTTACTACTTTATGTTCTCTTTGTTTATTTCAACAAAACAAAAACAATTATTTTAATTTAAGCTGAGAAGGCGAACAACGGTTATGAAGACAAACACGTATTAATTATGGATAAAATATTCAACTTATAATCTAATAATTAAAAACTACTGAAAGCACCGTTTATTATAAGAAACGGAAATGGTAAACATATTGATGACAACGGCTTCACGGCAGCTGGACCGCACGAGGCAGTGAAACAATCTCAGATTTCTAGACTGAGATACCATACACGAATTATTAGAACTACTAGATTTACACAAGAAAATTAAAGTAATCGTCTTCGTTTTCAAAAAATATATAGTGCAGATTTATTCGAAAATATCGCATTGCAGGGTAAAGGAAAACAATTGGCAGGAAAAACACTTTACAGAGTGAGAAAAAAACACAGAGACCGTAGAGAGCTGCAGATAGTAGCGTGCAGCTGAATACAGCAATGACGCTGGAAGCGATGGCATAACCGTCATCATCCGTCAGAAGTCGTACCTATTATAAGTCGCCGTAGGCACTGAACGGTCTTCATCAGGCAACGAGCGGTTGCTGCATTTTGCCATGTACCTCTCATTCTCACCAGTCGAGTCGGCAATGTCTACACGACATAGCGTCAGCAGTGCATGATAGCGGCTTCGTGTAGTGGTTAACGGCTTGGTCTTGATGAACGAAATTTTGCTGTACTCCGAGCCCGGTTACTTCTTGGATGAATTATACTGGGGACAAATAATTACCATGCCGATATGTAGCCAGTCAGCCATGTGAAGTTGTAAACTCCATTTCTTCGGGCTAGGTAAATCGAGTAATACCGGCCTGCCTTATGCCACTGTTTTTCAGTCGTTTTGATGTTAAATATTCTGCATGCATTGGCTGCGCTTACTTGTCCAAAGTGACAACTTGTAAATAACGAGTTCTTTATTGCTAATAAGTGTTTTTAACTTTTTATGCGGCTGTCCTAATACTCCGTATTACAGGTCATGTTGGTTCGTTCCTCCGCCTTTGTCTGCTTGCATGTCCCGTACTGGCTCTTGACTCAAAAAAGGAAAAGGCGAAAAAACCAACACTGGTGTAAACGTTTCGCAGAACAGGAGTAACAGATGTGTCAAATTTCAGCCTCAAAAGTCCTGATTAAATTAAGTTTAAGGTCTTTAAGTGTTTTTATTAATAATACAATACGCGTTTCTGCGACGCCGTCAGCTTCTACTATGAGTGGAATACAGACGTCGAAGGATATAATACGGCGGCTGAAGCCCTGACATCTGCACGGTTCGATGCTCTCCCTGCAAAACACAATCTTGCAGGCGCCATTGTCGTTAGCGGATGCCGTAATAAAACTGGGCGGCATAAACTGGTCGAGTTTTGCAGCTGCGCTGTCTAAGCACATTCTACAGCTGAAGTGTTTGACATTGCCTATATAGCAAACGTGGACAGTCAGTCCAGTTTCTGCCATCACTCGCCTCCGATTCGCTGGCGACATACGGCTGGCTGTATATAAATGAGTTTTCGATTGAATGATGGATCGATTATTAACGTGATTTATCCTGGCACGTACTAACAGGCGTGCAGTGACAAACAGACAGGTGCATTACCGACTGCTGTCGCTGCTGCTGCATCTGCTGCTGCTGCTGCTGATGATGATGACGCAGCGTTCACATGGCAACGTCTCTAGACTGCCACACGCTGTCGCACGTCAGTGCCATTTGCATTAACGTTAACTAAAACTTAATTTACACCAAGCTTTTTTCTATAATTAAATTTCTAAATAAAATTATTAAAAGACGATGTCATTACGTCAATTTTAGTCAATGGCGTAAAAACCAGCAGCACTGATAACTTTTATCTGTTGTCTGTTAATAAGCTAAAATGCGGTTAAGCGGAAACTAAAACAAACCTAAAGTATATTAACCTAGTTGTTTTTGTCATATAATTTCGTGGTAATATGCAACGTTAAAAAGCCATAAGTAATTAATTTTTAATATTTTATGACATGCTTTGTAATACACAACAACACGCAAAACAAAGTGACATATCGAATAGTACCCATAAAAACTAAAGCAAAAATACTGAAGCACAATAAACTAGATGCAAACAGTTTTTTATCAGAACTTTGAAAACAAACATAAAGCTGCACCAAATGTCGATTAACAATTTTATGGACGAAAGTTTTTCGAACGACGGACGGAAAGCGGAAGCACAGTAGTTTTTACGCCCTATCTCCAAGCGTTACGCTTTGCTAGTGACTGAAATATCACGGCTTGACGCCTGGGCGAGGCGCGACGTAAAAAGCGTAGTGACTGAGTGAGTAGGTTTCTGCTGACGAGTATCACTAAACGACGACTGACGGCCACTCTCTCTACTCTAGCGCTCGCACTGTGACAGACAGGCAGACAAGCACGTCAGAGACGGCGTTCGTTCTACGGTCGCTGACTGGTGTGGTTTTCACCCAACGCACGCACGCAACGCACGCGACGAACCCAACGTTCGAAACGCACTGATAGAACATAGAAGCGGTCGTTGCGTCGGCTGCGTTTGTTGCGTTGTGTACGTTGCGTGCGTTGCGTTGTATGAAAACTCCACGCTTGACGCGGTCAGCAGCGTGATCGCCAGCGTGCTGCGTGCATTCTACAGCGACGACTCACAGAGAACTAGGCGCCAGCCGAGAAGTACCGTCACTGTGTCAGCAGCAAGCAGCATTACATCGCTATAAACCACACCTATAGATAGGCTACACGACGTGTGGCCATTCTATGCGGCACTGGCTTTGAGTGACGGCGGAATTTTCCCGGTAATCGTTTCAAAGCCTGCGTATAGAAAACACCGTGCTGAAATCGGCGGGAAATCGCCCGGCATCGATACTCGTAAAGAAATGGACGATTCTCTATCATCTGTCTCTTCGGCTCGCTCTCAGCGCGGTTGATATTTGTACTTTTCACCCACAATGACGCCAAAACACGTGCATAGTCAGTGACCTCATCACAACCAAGTAAGAAAATTCGAGTTTACTTAAATGTTAAGCTATTTGGACATTATGTTGCGCGATGCTTTGTATTATATAGCACACTATCACAGGCTGAACGGTAGTTCAAACCCTGTGTTAACGGCGACTTCTCTTTCTTATTGGAAAACCAAAAATTCGACCCCCCACAGAATCAAAACCCCTGACCCGATTGAGATAAAATTTGGCACGGTTGATTACATTGAGGAGGGGACCCGTCATGCAAAATTTTTTCTTCAACGCACCCACAGGTCTAACCCCTTAAGGGATTTTTACGCTTAATACGTCAAACGACGCGGTTCTGCACAAGGAAGTGCCTTTTGGGGGTTAGAAAATTAAAACATGATATTTAACGTATTTATTCACAAAAATCCAAAAAAAATTACAATGGCGCCTATGGGAAAAATTAAACAATTCTTTAAACGGTCATAACTTTGGCTGTGTATAAGATGGAGTCGTAATTTTTGGTTTTATGGTATGGTTTCCGGAAATGGCCAATCTAATAGTGTTAGTCAATTTTACCCCGGACCCTCCCTGGTTGCCGTGGCAACGAAATTTGGGACAAAAAGGGCTATAACTCAGTCTGTGTAAGAGATATTTGCGAGATTTTTGCTTCTATTGTGGGAGGGGCGGGTTCGGGGATGGGCCATTGAATGCTGCTAATGGCATTTCCCCCGACCGACCCCGTTGCCATGGCAACGAAATTTGAGACAAAATTGGCTATAACTCGGCTTGTGTAAGAGATATATACGAGATTTTTTGTGTCTATACGGGGGTTTGGGGGCATGGGCCAATGAATGTTGCCAATCGAATTTTACCCGACTGACCCTTGTTGCAATGGGAACGAAATTTGGGACAAAATGGGCTATAACTCGACATATGTAAGAGATATCTTAGAGATTCTTGCATTTAACAAGGGGTTTAAGGGTGGAGCAAATAAATAATTTTAGTAAGTCTACCATGGTTGACTCTCGTTGCCATGGCAATGAAATTTGTAGAATTTTTGCCAAAAATTGGCTAGAAGTCGGTTAACTACGAGATGGGCTCAGACTTTAGTGTGACTCGACAAGTGTATAAACTGATGTTTTGTACATTTATCATAGGTCAGAGATGATGATGACGACAATGATGATGGTTATGCAGTCTACTTCAGTTTGCCATGAATTTTTGATTGTTTGTTTTTGGATTACTGAGCACTGTCGTTACGTCTTTATTTAGTGTTTTACATTTATTGTACGAATGTGTTAAAATTCTATCAAGTATCATTTTTGTCGGCGCCCGGTAAACTTGTGAGTTGTTCTTCAAGTGCTTCATTCACAGACAAGCTATAAAGTTCGTTCTGTAAAACAAAACGCTTTCCTTCTTCGAAAAGAAAAAACTGTAAATTTAAAGTTAGAGTTTAGATTACTTCCTTTTATTACCCACAGCTATTTGCCGAGTTCCTTTTTACGGAAGTTTTGCAATTATCCACAAAAGCTTAAAGCTCTGCCAAACAGCTGGCCCGGAAGGATCACATCGGTTGCCAAATAGTCAGCACGGAGACATGCAATTTGTGGGCAGTGCCACAATATATATCTGACAGTGAAGGCGTCTACGGTCGTATGCTGAGCGAGAAAGGTCGTTCGTGGATAGACACAGAGAAAGCCGGGTGTCTGTGACACTGACGACTAATGCTACGACGACGAGCGACTATAGTCTGCTGTTACTGAGACGGTGCTGCTGCTGCTGCTGCTGTTGGTGTATTGCATAATTAACGAGGCACGGTCGACATCTGCGACCGCAGCGCTTGAACATAGTCAGTCAAGTCACCGTGTGACTGTCAGTGTGTATTATGTCCACAACTGTCCTAGTCCTGTTTGACTACAAGCTGCTTGTAGACGTACACGTAGTCACCTCACGTTTCGCTGGATTCAGTGGCGTATAGCGAGGACAGAGCTAGGTGACGACGCCTACAGCGCGTAAGATAAAACTACAACAAAACTGAAACAAAATCGCACGCGATAAATCTAGTTCGCGAAATCTTGTGGTTGCCTAATAAGAACGATTTATCTGCAGGATGATTTACTCAGTCCATTATCCGGTGGTGCTGCAGCCGCACTCGTGATGGAGAGAAATTTAAAACTTACAACTATGTTTTGGTGCTGATGTTGACTTTGCATATATAAACTCGCACTGTTGATATAATTATAACTGCTTTTTAGTATTATAGTTCTATTTTAGCTTTCGTTTTATAGCGGACGCAAACACTACTGTTTTAGTCTACGTTTTAAGTTTTGTTCCAGTTTTATATTAGTTGTTTTTTCCCATTTTATCGATTCGAGGCAGTGTAACAATTTTGGCGCCAGCTCCAAAGCTCAATGATGTTTTTTTCCTAACAACTAGAAAGTTTTGACGGAAGGACGTTTGTATGCTATCTTAGGTCAATTTAGCCTTCTATCCTCAGCGGGGTGGAAATGAGTAATAGTTTACGGGCATAGTGTAGCTGATTGGGACGCTGTTATGTCTGCATGCTGCATTGCAGGTCCAATTGTTCGCTGATGCGGGCAATGGATGGCCGCATAGTGCTCTGCGGTATTATTAGCTCATGCCAACCAGCTGCCACTTTTAAAGCGCTTCTGGTCAAGAGTCGTAGACGCATCGTGTAAGCAGCGCCTACGGAACCTTTACTTTTCGTTTTTTTTCTGTCGCAGTTCTGTAAAAACAAGTCGAACGTCACGCTACGTATACGAGCGTCTACGCGCGTGTGACGTGTGTGTATTCGCATGCGAGCGATGTCTGCATTACGCTCGTTTGTCATCGTTACTTCCTCCTCGTCGCGTCGCTCGCGCACCGACTGTCGCAGACTGTCCAGTGCGTTGCCGTGACAGCACGGGCACTAACTAACCTTGTTGATGGGATTGACATCACACGGCGCACCTGCCAGCGGCAGGATCAGTTTATCGCTAACAGGAACAGCATTATTGGGCGGAATCGCTTTTGCAGCGCCAACCATTGCGACTTCCTACACACTTTTTCATAGCGTAGTCTGTCTGTCTGTTTGTCTGTCGTCTGTCACATTTGTGCACCTTGTCTCAACCGTTCCAACAAATCCAGATGGCACATGGCAGGTACACCTGTGAATCCCAATGGCACTTTGTGTTACATCGCAGTCAGTGACCCCTAGCGGAAGGGAAGATTTGGAAGTCAAAACCCCAGCCAAACCGTGAGTCTTGTGCTGCCACGTGGCGAATACAAACGAGCGATTTTGCTTTTTTATGGTTCTTGTTTGGTGGTTAATGCTAAAAGCGACCAGATCTATCAAACCTTCGCCTAGGCTTGTGTTTATTCTTCGACGTTTGGATAAATCACTTCTGTCTTGGGCATGCCCACTGCCTAACTTTTTCAACTATCGTAATACGCCGTAATTTGTTTGTATCTATTTTTGAGTAAGTCAGGAGACAAATAAGCAGCAAACAAGTGAAAGGACAGATGCAAAAAATAACGTTTTTTGTTAGTGAAACTAGAAGCTCTACGGATGTACCTTGCAGACAGTAAGTGGCTTGTATAATGTCACGACAGTTGAAACGCATCGTGTCACAAAGTTCATGATGTGAGCCAGTCCCAACAGCATCACACAAGCGCAATGCGCGCCTGCATCAGTATCTGCAGTCATCAGCTCATAAATCATCATTGTCATCATCACGACGCGCCACATCGGCTTACAGTCTCAGCAACCCAATACGCGACTGTCACTTCCGCACGCACGCTGCACGCACGCTAGTCCGCAGTTCGATATTAACGACGAAGAAGACTTCGGATACACACCATGCAGACAGCTAAGTCCATTGCGTGGGAGCTCCTCTCATATTTCGCCGCTTTGAACCGGCGAGGGTTAAACCCAATTTAAAACAGTGCAAGTCGGCCGGATTGCTAGCTATATTAACAGCCAGGGCCTTTAACCGACTGGGTCAGTTGGTCAGTATGCTAACAGTAATGGAAACAGGGCCTAAAATTACGCAGAACTCGCCGTTTCTTGGCCAGTGGCCGCAAGCCGCAACCATTGCCAGACTGTCTGCACTCTGTATGCAGTAGGGTCTACTCATTTTGCCTACCCACGGAGGGACGGCCAGGCTTAGTTGGCCTAAGTAGTCTGATATTTTTAGTACAATACAGTGTCCGGTAGGGTGCAGAAAAACACAGGCTACATGTCCATAGGTGAGTGTGTATTTGTAAGTAGAAGTAATCATTAGTAAGCGACGTTGTAAAAACTTTAAAATCTCGTCAAAGGTTTATGTGTGCGAGTGCTTGTAATTTGTCAGTCAGTCAGTCACTCAGTTAGTCAATCAGTGCACGTTAATTTAAGGCGCCGAATGTCTTGTGTGAGTCGGAGGCGTGGTGCATGTCTACCGATCATCATTGCATAGCGACAAATTCAGCAGCTGCACGATCGGAGATGATTCTACGACTCGGCTAAGAGGATCGGTGACTCTCTGTCTGCGTGCATTCGTGTGTGTGTGTGTGTGTGTGTCCTCTGCGAGTTTCCGTCATCAGTTTATCGACTAACCGTCACATCTGCGCGCGCTGCGAGTCTGTCGCTAGTTACCCATCAGTCCGCCCAGGAGCCACGACGCATCGCCGCTGCTTCTGAGTCATAAAGGCGCCGCGACTTCATGGCATCACCGTGAGTGAGGGACGACGTCTCTTTTTACCTTAGTACGCAACTACCATTCTTCTTCTTCTGTTCCTCGTTTTCCGTCCGTTTCCTTTATTTCTTTTCTTCTTGCCACCCTCACATCAAACTGCGGAGTCTGGGGAAGCTGCTGCAGCTTAAAATACTGAACAGTGATTGTGCAAAGCAAGTGACAAAAAGTGCCCAGATTTGTCTCTCAATTAAATGTAGGCCTACGCTACCAAAAATTGTTTGGCGATCCGGATGACATGTAAACATTGGCTGAAAGTGAGCATTTTTGTGACGTCCACGATGACACCTTTTTTTGCATTTTTTGCTGTTAGTTTGAATACATAAAATGACGACTTGCATTGAGATTGAACAAGTCGCTGAAATACAATAATTTTCTCATTCAGCGGCTGCAAAAATCTTCAAAAAGCAAACGTCTGTGGGGCGTCGTACCCGCAGCGATCGCCGTCATCGCACCCCTTCATATAGTTGCGACTGTGGCGTGCGTCGAGTCTCGGCTCGGGTTAACGGTGTTTTATCGGTGACACAGTGGCGAGGTCAGGACCGCCGGTGATGCGTCTTCAGCGAGATTGCTTTTCACGAGACGACACGTGATGGTAGTTTCGGCCGATTCCGCTCAACGAGACCATTAGACGATATTGTGATACAGAAAACGGCGATGCATAGTACTCGAATAGAACTTAAGTTTTTATTTTCAGAACTCGGATTCGGACTCGGGGCCTGTCCACTGGACTCGGATTTCGTGGTCTGTGACTGGCTGATGCGATTAACATCACATGGGGCACCTTTATGACTTGGAAGTACCTGCGACGTAGGCCTAGTAATTTACATATTGTAAGCAAATGTTTCGCAATCTCCGTATCGTCAACAGACAAAATGTTGTCTTACTTCTAACACATTTACTTCACCAATGCATACACACTCGGGTTGTGGATAGTGAATACCGAGTTTTACGACGAACATTTTATTTTGTCAAACACAATTTGGACTCGGTCTAGAACTAAGTGGACTCAACTACCCGGTACATCACTGGTGGAAGACGGATTTTGTGGCATCTAAAGATTTGTAACACTTTTATCATCTGTCATTTCGGTCCAATTGGCAGTCCGATTGGCAGTTAACTTCAAATAACTTTTCAATTTACCTTCAGTCTTCACGGTGACAATATTACACTATTGTACAGTGCGTAAATACGCTTTTAAATGTACTGAAAAATTGACCACAAGGTACGTTTTAAGGGTTTGAAACTATGTTTTTTAACGTTTAGGCCTATTAGATTTCTGCTGACAATTTTGCCGTCTTGTGACGCAGTGCTCTCTGCCGTGAAGTGATATAGTGGCCTCCGGACAACGGGCGCAGCTGGCGGAACATGGCAAAAATAGTCCTATTTATCGTCCGTCTGTCTGTCGGTCCGCCCGTTCTGACATAAATACAGTTTAAGTCATACTCCAGTGCTGGAGCCACTGTGATGGACGTCATAATCCGTTTTGGTTCGCTGACGTGTCTCGCTCAGTAACACGTGCTGAGAGCCGTTACTTCCACTGCACGTTGACCCAGCAGAATAATGATGAGTTTGATGATTACCGCGAGTCATATAAGCAAGACACCAAGCTGCTGTCTATATCTTTGCCAAATATCGACAGATTTTCGAAATTTTATTAGTGTTACACGTAGAAAAAAATATTTGCAGTAAGATAACGATTACAGACTTCATTACACCGTAATTGCGTTGCTACACTCTGAGAAATACTAGTATTCAAAAATTAGCGATGACTGTCGCGATATAAAACTGTTTTTGTGGGTTTTGTTCTTACGTGACGTTGTAGGTTGTAGTCCGTTGCTAATCTGTTTTTTTGGCGGGATAAATCATTTGACATTTTTTGGTTAAAGGAAGAGAAAATAAGACTGATAACCTCTCACGTGATTACAAGGCGCCAGTTGTTATTCGCTCGTTGGACGAATATCGAATTGTGTTGAACTACGGATTACTAAAACGGATGTGTGATACCGTGCACAGTTAAAGCACGAGGGTGAGTCGCATAGCGCAGACTCAAGCTGCTTTGGCAGCTATTGTAATCAGCTCGGGGCTTGTATTTTTTCAGCCACTCTGGTTATCCTTATTGCGCATAAAACGATGAGATTGTATGATAGTCAATGACGCGCTGTTTAGACAGCAGGCTGCAGAACACTAGACTTGTATTTCAGTCACACTGCAGGCCTATCGTCAGTGATAAACCGAGAATATTAGAATCCCGCGCAACTGATGTATCGAGTATTATTTTTACAATATTTACGACCAGCGCCAGGTTACGCCCACTCCATACAATGACGGGCGGTAGCAGCGTCACGAAGGCGAGCGCGCTGATGAGGGACTGGATTCATGTGACGCCGCGCGGTCCAAACGGCTAGTCGAGCGGCGGACCAGACGAGCGGCATTGTCGACGCCGCACCGTCACGGCCGTACTCGTTGCCGGGGCGCCGTCCAGTCTCGGTCCAGTCGGGGCTAAGCGAGCGGTTGTTGCTCACCGCCGTGCTGCCTCGTTCTACTCGGTGCCAAGGGTAACGCGGTAACGCGGGGTACCACGAATTATCGCGAGTGCCGAACGGGATGTGTCGGGATGTGTCGATCACGAACCAAACAGTGCAACAGAATTTATGGCGACGTCGACAGCATCGAAGCGTCAGCAACAGTCGACATCGAACTTGAACGATTTATCTCGTCTTCACTCATTTTTTTTCTTTCGAAAATTGTTACACAGTGACGCTTAGTGGTTTTCCCAGTGTGTTTGGCGATATCAAACATTATAGAATTAAAGAGCAGCCAAAGCAACGTATTTTTGTTACTTTTAACGTCAACGTGTTATTGTTGCGATTTTTAATGGGTGTTTTATTGTGCAGTTTTGATGATGTGGCGATTCGGCACATAATACAAATAATTCGGCAACTAGATGTAATTTGCGGATTGTGTGTTAATCACTGTGAACAATTTTAATTAATGTTGTGCATTTTATCTACGTTTAGAAGTTTTTCGAAATCGATCCACGGCATGATTTTTCGGCCTTCAAGATTGATTAGGGGACCTAGGCTTAGGGTTGAATTGGTCGATGTTGC
>Ga0056128_1000108_pt1 | contig 51248 bp, 31 predicted proteins | sample WorMetLIZISLAND2_FD_71113 | JGI IMG/M metagenome (GOLD analysis project Ga0056128, IMG submission 71113) | Marine gutless worms symbiont microbial communities from Max Planck institute for Marine Microbiology, Germany - Olavius geniculatus... ... | reverse complement strand
TATTGGAACCCCGCCCCTGGCTCAAATGTAGGCCTAGGCTTAGACTCTTAGCCCACAGCTGATCACGTGTTATATAGGCCTTTCAGTTACAACTTGCCCGCCCTCCTAAATTAGCATGCTAATTACCGTAGAACGTCGAGCTAGCTGCTCGATGTTTGCTCGATCGTGTAAACACCCCATAAGACAGAGGCGCATAGGCTTTTTCAGCTGCAGTGACCATGCGTAACTGTAACGACCAAACACCAGTTGTTGATAATTTCGGGCTGGGCGTTGATGTTTCTCGGTGTGACGATGTGGTTATGGAAAAAATAATAACTTTGTCGCAGTTGAAGCTGATGTCATGACGTTTGAAATTCCTCCGTCAGTATCAACAGGCTACAAGTGTGCAAAATACCTCTCGTTAACGTTTTAAGCAATTGCTCAGGATTAGTCAGAAAATGGTCAAACAATCTTTGGGGATGATTTTTGCCGCAAGCTGCATTGTAGGCCCACGCGCGTGCGTTACGTGATGAGTAGTATTCGATTCTTCGCTGTGTGTCCCAGTTTTTGTCGTCGCCTTTTTGTCTTTCGTGTCTTCATCGCACTTGGACGTGGCAGCGCGCTGACGTCCGACGTGCGTAGGCCTGCTACAAATTTGTTAAATACAGATTTGTTCACGGCCGGTCCCATTTTGGTTGGCTACAAATTTGTTGTGACGCGCCTGCGAATAGACGCTATTGCCGCGTGTGACGCATTGGCGCCTTAAACGCACTCCGCAACAAGAACCTGCGAGTATCGGTATAAGGCGACAATAATCGATCACAAAGAAGATGCGTTGGCTTTCCAAGGCTTCTAGCCATCGATACTCTTCAAAGGACGTGGATGATTATGGAATCGTTATACATCCGTGCACATTGTTTAAATCTAACTCAAAATTTTTGCGGTCGAATAGCCTGGTGCTCGATTTGTCTAACCAGAAAGAAATGGAAGGCTGAGTTAGTCAAATAATCTGATAAGCAGTTCGATAAAAATTTGGACAGTGCTCTGAAATGCTAATGAACTAGAGAAAGAATGTTGACCGTAACTAAAAAGAAAACAGCATATTTTCAACTGTTATTATTATTTTTCTTGCTTGTTACAAACTATGACGCCAAATACGTTAATTTTTGTATCTCTGGACGAAATGAATTCATTGTGCATTGTATTGTTTCTTGCTGCTATATTGCAGCCGTATTGTTTCACTTTCTGAATATTAGAACCCCATCGCTGTGCTTTCTCGTCATTACCTATGGTCAATAAACCCTTCAGTCACTCACTCCTCTCTTGTCTCCGTCTTCGCGGCCCTAATCATGCTGCCACAAGTCAGACGTTGAGGGGAATTGACGTGGGGAAAACGACTGGGAAGGGGAATTTACTGAAATCATTGATAAATACGCACGACGGACAAGGACGGACGGACGGACGGATGGCCAATTATGGCTAGCTACAGCGACAAGACACGACGACGGTAGACGGAGGCATATATAAAATGAGAAAAGTGGGCATATCTAGAAAAACGTAAAATTCTTTTTTAGCCATAAGGCCACATGATCCCCGTTTTTAGCCTTCAGTAAGACGCCAGTTTACGCTGCCAGACTGTGGATACGAGCAGCGGTTAAAACTTAAAATATAAATACAGAGGTGAAGGAACGCTAGTTTGGCTTCGGGCCTCATCTGTGGTTTTGGGCCCATTGCTGCATCTTTTGGAAAGTTGAAGGCAAGGGAACGCTTTGGACTAAAAACTAGGGGTGGGGGAACTGCGTTCCCCGCGTCCACCTATACTTTAACCACTGGATACGAAGATAGTGTTTCGCGCAGTGTGTCTGTTTATGCCTCAGCTTTCTCTGGTATCTGTTACGTTTACCCACGGAGGGATGGCCAGGCTGAGTTGACCTGAGTGGCCGGTTACATACCGAGATGGTTTATCCGTCTGGCGATGGTCATCCATCCACGTACTAACCGGGCCCGGCGTCGACTAACTTCGTTGATGTGACCGTGACGCGACACTAAGCCGCAATCTCAACGGAAATTTGTTTTACGTTAGACCTGGCTTACTTTATTCTACTTACGACTAGTTTTTTTACTTTCCGTTGTTTTTTTTTAAATTTCATTTTCAAAGGGGATCCAAACATAAACCCCCTAAATAAGCCACTAGCCATTAATCCCACATACAGACGAGCACACGACGGCATCGTAAAATCATCTTGGCTTGGATGTCTTTTTGTCTTCGATCGTGTTCAGCAAAACGCATCCATAATAATGACCACGACGACGACGACGACGATGATGATGATATGTGGTAATAACAGTTTTTAGGCAGCAAGACTTTTGTGTTCCGTCAGTCATACTCGGACTATACTCATTTGACATTTACACTTACGTGTTTCTAGGAATAATGCTCGTTATTTAGGCCGCTTCAAACCCCCGATAATGACGACAGTGATGATGATGACAATAATAAAATTGAGAAGAGAACGTGTCGCACTGATATATCAGAGTTTCTTCTCCCTGACACGATGTCAGATTTTTATTCTAGACTTTGACTTAGGCCTATGAGCGAGATATCTGCCAGCCATTTTCTTTCAGCTCCTTTTTACCTTAATCTTATGACCTCGTCTTTCTTCCTATGTCTTACTACAGTGTCTGGATTGCTATAAGAGTGTTTTGCTTTAATTGGCAGTGGTTGAATTTGACTTTTCAAAAACTTTTTTGTTTCCGTGTTACATGTAAAAGCTTATACGAGACAGACAGGTGGATAAACAAGGCGGGCCTGTAACGGCGCATAAGCAGATTAGTGCAAGAACTGAGTACATGCCGAGAACGAGCACATTGCTGTCGTAAAATGTAAACTTAAAGTTTTTTCCCAGCTATAAGGTTTAACAGGCGGCGCTGATTTTCGTTTTTTAACCCTGAGTCAGACGCCAGCTTACACTGCGAGACCATAGATTCTGGGCTAGTGCATGGACTGAGCCTGTTTACACGAACGTTTTTGCTAGTACGCATTGCGCCTACCCACGGAGGGATGGCCAGGCTGAGTTGACCTGGGTGGCTGGTTATATACTGGGATGGTTCACGCGCCTGCCGACGGTCACCCATCCAAGTACTAACCGCGCCCGGCGTTGATTAACTTCTTCGATGCTGCCAACGACGTTACCAACTAAACCACTGCTGTCACCGCAGCGTTATGCAAATAGTTGAATTTCGGTGTTCCCGCCGGGTCGGTTTACTGAAAAAAACCAGAAACTGCTGTTGCTATTATAACCTTACAGCCGATGTCTTAAGCCAGATATACACTTTCGGTGACAGATGACAAACGTCAAAGATCGCCGCGACGATCCCTTCGTGTATTCACTGCATAAGTTTTCATCCAACGCAAAGCAGGCAACGGACGCAACTGGTAAAAGCTATACGCAACCGCAAAAATGCAAAAAAAACAAAAAGTGATGTCGATCTCTGCGTTGTGTGCTTTGCGTACGTTGCGTTCGTTGCGTTGCGTTAAGGCGCGTACATAACGACGTAACCGAACTGAACTGACGCGGTTTAGTTTTTGACGAATTGACCAATGGGCAAGCAAGACGAGCCTATTGGTCATCGGTTGACGCTTTGACGCGTACGTGAGCATATTTACGTAGTCCACCGACGCCGTTAGACGGTGCCTACTGTAATGCATTGCTGCTTGCCCATTGGTTAGTTCGTCAAAAACTAAATCATGTCAGTTCAGTTCAGTTTAGTTTAGTTACGCCGCTCTGTGCGCGTCTTTAGATGGGCACTAGGCCTACGGCAGGAAGTAATGGAATTCCCGGGCGGGTTTACTGCGCGTGCAGATGTCTCTCTTTTCCCCACTTTTCTGCTACACACCCACAACGTCGGCATCTCAAACGCAGACCTTTGTGCCTCCTCTCTCCGCATGCGCTAAACACGATAGAGTGATTCTCTGGCGGCGCATCCTAATAAGCCGGATTTACCGTGCACGTCGTCTACATCCATTTCCATGCAGTTGAGCGCAATCTCCACTCGCTTCGGTTTGTTGCCGATTTTTTTCCTGTACGGGGTGGTGTCCAACAAAGTCGCAATAGTTTGAAAGCGTTGGACGTTGTAAAGTAAGTAAGTAAGTAAGTAAAACGTGAATTATTTATATGACGCACAACGTTAAAATCAACGTTTATTTTTAAAGTTATGCGCTATATGAATTCACCTATTACTTATTACATACGAAAAATGTTGTACAGTTTGTTGAACGACTTGTTATCAAGCAAAACTACACAAATGTTAGATGCACTCATCTGGGCGGTGGTATGTCTGCTGGATGCTCTGCGGATCCAAGTGTTCGCTGGCGTGGGCAATGAATGGTCGCATAGTGCGCTGCGGTATCATTAGCTCACGCCAATCAGCTGCTACTTCTGAGATTGTAAAAAAGCTGTAGGCCGCGAGTATGACTGTTGTAAACAACACTATAGCAAGTACCAAACTTTAGCTTCTACATTTCCACTGACCACTGTTATTTATTCTATTTCCTTGAATCGATACAGTGGAGGTTGGGTTTAAATCGGCTTTGCTACGGCTTTGTTTCCATTTATTTCCCGTTTGTCCTCGGTCCACATATCTGATTTTATTTTCTCAATTGTATATTTATTTCAAAATAAATAGGCCTACAAACACCATTCGTTTATAGCCAACTGCTTTAACATTTTAGGTTTGCATTTAGGTCATTATTATTTTTTTCTTTTATAGTTTTTTGTGATCCACATAACGTGACTGTTTGTTTTGGTTTTTACTTAGTAGGCCTACATAGAGTATACACGTTCTCTCTCTGCCATTCCGGTTTTTTTGTTTCATTTACTTTTTACGTCCTTGATTAAACCGGCAGCTTCTAGCGCAAAACACGAACCATTGAAGGTTCCTAATAAAGGGGCCTAATGCTAGTGCGCCCCAACTCACACGACTAAGAAAAAAACAACCGTTAAGTTTAGGATTGGGACGAGGAGAGGAAAGAAACAAAAGTTTGAAAGGTCACTTAACATGAAACTGAATATGCAGGCCTACTTACTGATTCTGCCAGCAAGAGAGGCTTCGTTTACCGGGCCTGCAAAACGTTGGAAGGGCAGGAAGTACAATTTATCGACAGAGAAAATTATGGATGCTCAAAATGTCAATTTTGCTTGTTAATTTTTCCAAAATGTGGATTTTTGGCCTTAAATTTTGTATTTTAGGTACGAAATTTTCCGACAAGTAAAAAATTTAGATGGGAGACATTGCTCCCGCCCCTGCCACAACTCTACTGTGCAATGGAGTCACTCGGGGCTTTTGTGCCTCAATTCCCCATGCCGTAGCATCTAAACATTCGGGCCAATCCCTCTGATTGTTCGCAGAATAGCCGACTGTCCTCGGTGGATCTTCGGCGTAACGGTAATTTACGTTTACGATGTGCGACGTGTCGCACGACTGGTCACTGCGACAAGTCGGTCCATCTACAGTACTGGCCGGTCACTTTGCGTAGCACGTGTGACGTCACGACAAAAAGATGTAAAAACCCACCCTCGCTCCCTGGCGTGTTTGTAGTCATAAATGGAAGTGGGAGGGAAACCGGAAAGTCAGCAACGTATGAGGCGGAATCAACTGAAATTTCTGCATTCTAAGGCACGGCAACAGAGCTAGAAAACCTATAGTTTCCTGGGAAAAGTTTGCTTAAATTTTCTTAGGTTTATAGGTTGTTTACTGAAAGTTTTATTTTAGGTTTTTTTGCTTTAGTGTAGACCTGACACAGGCAGAACAAGCGATGTACCTTGTTTTTCCGTAAATTGTAGCATAAATCAAAAATAGCGACATTAATATGATACAGTATATAATTAAATCTGATTTGTAATATAATTGAACAAAAAATTGTAGAATTGTAAACAAAAAAACATTTGGACTTTTGGGTGTTTTACACGTTTTCAAACTAATTTTCCAGCCCTTTACGGCACACTTTCCGGTCTCTTCTAAGCTTATATCATCACAAGAGTAGTTGCAGCATTTTCCTAATAATTAACAAGTCAAAGCACTTCTTTGAAATAAACTACGGAGCTCGCTGCAGTGAACAAACTACAAAACTCGGTCTACATCAGTCTGTTGAGGTTATGAGCGACAAGGACATTGCGACTTTCTTTTCTGTACCACTCGGTATCTTTGACGGCAGCTATTTTCTCGTTTTTTTTCTCGGTCGGTCTACGTAAATGCCGAGACTCAATTGTCGCGTCCATTTGTGCCAGTTGTCCGCGCGTTCATTGAAATTTCGTGCCCGACAAAGCCCGCATCCGCCGGCAAATTATCGGCTTTGTTACGCTTACTTAGTGGTCTGATTTTGAGCAACCATGCCGTTTTATATTGCGTTATTTTGCAATTATTCGCCGGGTATAATTATTCTCCGTTTTCGTGCACATTCTGTATTGTGTGCTTATATCACGTATGGTTGGGCTATCGGAGTAGCTTAACGAATATGCCAGTACTCCTTTAGTAAATAGTGTAAGTAAGTAAATGATATGAACCTTCAATAATTGCATTTCTGCATGTCGATCGTAAAACTAGAAAAATTATGTTAAGGGGTGTACAAACTTACAAGGCGACAAAACTGAACCGTTCTAAAAGTTCAGTCCAGTTTCGTCACTTTGTAAACACAAACATGGTTGTGAAAAATCAATCGATGATGAAAATATATTGCATAATAATAGGCGGTCGGTTTAAACGATGATGGCTAGGAATGCATCTCACTTAGGCCTACCTATAATCTCAACCATCGAGTATATAATATATTTTAATAGATACATCTTTTAATGATAATAGATTTAACAGACACGTATGCATATGACACGCAGAAGTACACTTCTTGGAGTTAAACAAGCACCAGTATTCTACCAAAAAATGAACTTAGTTGTCATTATTGTTGAAAAAACAGCCATGCTTATGGTCGTAGGATGCCCGTCTAAGTTACTCGTGTCTAGGGAAATGTCTCAGAGACATGTGTTCTTTCGTCTGGTCAGAACTTACTATGGAGTGATTTAGTTATTTAGTCTTGTCTGGTGGCCGAGCGGGCGCAAACCGATCCATTGTGCAGTTCTGTGCATCGCGCTTTGTCCGACCAGTGTAATGCACTAACTTGCACAATTCGTAGCCGAATCCATGTGCGACGATGCCGATTGACCCACGACCAAAAACTAATGGGGAGACTCTTTCGAAGGCTTTGAAGCATTTTTTAAATAGTAGAGTATGCCAAGAAACTAGTAAAATGACGAATTTTGTAAAGAATTTGTGCGTACACAAATTGTGTGGAATATTGAGTTTAGTTGTCTTAGCAACGTTCGGTGACAATAGCTTTTTTCACGCCTACGCATTATAGAGGAATAAGCATTAGGCCTAAGCGTTTGTGTTCGTGTGACTTAAAGTGAGCGATAAGACAGTTTACCATTAGCAAAAGAACTAAGCAAGAAGATTATCGAATAAACCTCTCAGAAACCTTGGAGGCAGGCATAGGCTGAAAATGCACAAGCGCTTGTCAGGGTTACTGTCCGTGGCAGGTGGCGCCACTTTATTTTTTCCAGTTGTTTCTAACAAATTACGAGGCGGTGTTAAGAGTGAAATAACGTCGATTTTTAATGCTAAAATTAGTGCCGATCTGATCAATATCTCTAATGTTACAAGCCGTTAAATAAAATGGTCCCGTTTTTTGACCATTTTTTTAATATTATGATGTAAAATCTAATGATGATGATTCAGTTTATATTAATGCTGTTGAACACAATGCACAATAAATAGTCTAAGTGACGAGAGCGTAAACACCGTTAACGCTGATTCGCTGTCTTTTCCATAGACATAAGCTCATTATTTCGCCACAAGCTCAAAACGTAGATAAAAAGCTATATGCTGCAATATATCATTCATACAGTTTGCTATTTAATCTAATGCGATGTCTATAAATGCAACTGCGTGGTCTTTTCAGACGCCGCCTTAAAACTGAACTATTTCGTAAAGCATACTAAAGGCTTCCAAAGCGACAGAACTGAACATTTTGTTCGCTTTGTACGCGCTTTGACGTTGAGTCTGTTAGAGCTTTTCGACGTTTCTGGAGAATGGCGCTTTATAAATAATAATGTTATCGTATTGAATTATACCCCGTTTACGCGATGAAGCAAACACGAAGCAAACTTAGAGCACACGTCGCGTGCACGTGTACATCGAATGCGTTTGCTTCATGTTTGCTTCATCGTGTAAACGGGGTATTAACTAATAATAGAGACAGCTGCAGCGTTAAGTTAACTTTGCAGTTCGTTTAGTTGTAAGCCCTACTTTGTTTTTAATTAGTCTTTAATAATATCAATAACCTATTGATTCACTATTCGATTGAAGCATGCGGCCGACATATTGCACCGTGTAATGCAATGCGTTAATTCGTATACTAATACGGGCACGCACTACTAGTTGCAGAAGATAAGAGATATACAGTAATTATGGAGGAGTCACTAGAAAGAATGACAACGTCTAGTAGAGTCAACAGTACTAGGAATGCACCAAGCGCCGACACTTTCGACATGACAGCAGTGTGATTTTCGTTCTGATTTAACATGTAGTTCTAGTTTTGGCGTAATTTTCGTTTCATTTTTTTGTTTTAAAATATTTTGTTTGCTTTATTTTAGTTTTTGGTTAATGGTTACCCGGAACAAGAACGCAGCAAAGCGTAGATCTGTAGCAACTTTGTAACATTATATTGTGAATTTTCACTCGTTTTCTTTCATTTTCTACCTTCCAGCGTTAGTTTACTTTTTATTTTTTTTCGTTTTAGTTTTGGTCATCGTTGACAAATACGTTATTTTTTGTTATTGGTAATTTTCGTTTTCTTTAACGAAAATTAGGCTGCACAGGAGCAGCACCAATAATGAACAAATATACACCAGATGGCGCTAGGAGGCGCCCACTATAATACTTCCGGTCCGGTCTTGCCGTCTCCGATTTTCAGATATTATTTATTATCTCAGGCAAAACCCCACTAACTTTGACTTGTTGAGGCGCTGTTGTGCAACGTACTGTGCAATAAGTTGTACAACAAACACGAAACTAATTTGGTAGAACGTGGAATCGCTTTTTGTTTCTATTCGCCAGGTGGCACCAGCACTTCGCAATTGGATGCTTTGGCTGGGGTTTGACCCCGAATCTCTTTTTCCCCTGAGGGCAGGGACTTCTATCTAACAGTGCGTAATTCCCCCCCCCCACAAGTCCACCTGCCAAATGGAATCTAAATCTGTCGAACGTTTTCAGCAGGGTTCACGAGTAAGACAGACGACAAACCACGCTACGGAGAAATGTGTAACTATAGGCAGAATTGCTTGTCTAACAAACCAGCAACAAGTTATAAATAACTAAGTAAGTGAGTAAGATTATTTTATAGCGCATTTTAAGTGCTAATGAAATGACGCACATTTTTTTTACAGAAATCGAAAGGAAAAAAAACGTACGTAACGTTTTGATATGTCATGAGTTATCCAACAGGTGCAAAACTACACGGTGTTTTATAAAAAGGACCTCTTTTTTCTTTCATAATTCACTTAAATGATGCTTAATTTACACGAATTTTTACCAATTGTAGGCGAAGAAATACTAATAATCAATATGAAAATATTTTAACAAAATATGGCTGCTGATAAAATATGCTTTGCTGGTCGTGACGTAACGCTGACGTCATAGTGTGTCGTGAGTACAACAAGTTTGCCTGTCAGTTGCTATTTTGCTTCAATGGTGAACTTAATCTGGTTTGCTGAGTGAATTATAAAAGGAAGAAAAAGGACCTTTATGAAACATTGTGTAGTTAAAGAGGAGCTAATAGAGTTTTGGCTGTATTCAACGATTTACTGTAAAAATTGGGCGCGGCGTGCAAAGAACCTCTGGGCAACTTCGACGATATAATATGGCTGTATCGATTGTATTTGCAGTCAGTTCTCTATCTGTAAGCATATATTAGCGTAAGTTGGATCCTGGACGTATAATGTGTCATGATTTATCTGCAGTAACTCAATTCAGTAAGTGGCCTACTGATAACGTCGTCGCTAAGATAGTTGGCTGTGTTTTTGGCTCTCTGCCTATGTATTTTTTTACTGTACAAGATTTACTTGTCGAAGATACGTCGTGACGTGGTTAATGTGCAGTTTGCAACAATATTGTGACCGTTGTAATTGGTCACATAACGGATCTCGCCCGTCCGTCCGTACTCCGTTTGTCTGTTAATTTGTCTCGTAGGCCTATGGGGTCCTAACTTGGAAACATAAAAGTGTAATAAACCGAAAAAACGGCATAGTTACGGTTATTTTTGGTAAAAATACGACATACATGGGTCGTGTGTGTTGTTGGGCTACTTGCAGGCGGCGTACCGCGACTGGTTGTGCGCGGTCAAGATGCCGTACTATGACGACCGGGGCTCGCTGGTTTGGCCATGCTTCTACTATGCAGAACTAGTGGCTAACAGGTGTCCTTACATGTCTCCTCACGGTCAACACCAGTACGCCGGCGAACCGCTCTTCCTGTCCTCGCGTCAGTATTATTTACTTATTCATTCTCTAGATAATATTGGTGCCTAAAACGAACGGAGAAGTGCTGAGGAAAGTGCAAGAAAGCAAGCACGAATGTCTTGGACTCAGTACGGAACCGCATAACTGGGATGGATAGGCGTCGTGAGTTGACTAAAACGTGATGGGACAGACGGGACGGCTAAAACGTGACAGCACACACTCGTCTGTACTCGTAAGTGCTGGTAACTATTCAATTAATTGTCCACTAATTGTTTAGTAACACGAAGCAAGCGGTTAAATAATGATAGCGATCTGGATTCTTTGGTAGATTCAGGATTATTTTTCAAACGACTGAACTGGTCCAGGATTTGGGTCCATGATTCTGTAATCCGGATTTAAGGCTGGATTTCGGAATCGTTTGACGAATTAGTTCATCGCTGTATTCGCCAGGCGGCCGCACCATTCTCGGCGAAGGTTTTGGATCTCTGTTCGCTTCTAGTTTTATTGCTTATACGGTTATTTTTACAGGTGTAAACCAATCTCAGAGCTACCGAGCATCATCTACCATATGGAATCACACAGTGTTACTTGCCACCCGACACAGGTAAACGCGCCCCGCCTTAACCCTAGCCAGACACTGCAGGCCAGTACTCGATTCACCCACCCCTGAGGGATGGAAGGCTGAGTTGATTTGGTCGTATGTTGTCTATGTTCGACAGGCGACGGTGATGTCTGCAGTGGTTCGGACCGCTGCTGGTCGTACGACCGATCGGTCGTCAACACGTCCGTGTGCTACATCCCGTGCAGCGCTTCGACCTCAACGTTGAGTTCCGCCGCCGCCACTGCCGCGCACAGACATCAGCTCTGTGTCGCCCAGCTGGACCAGGCGCCTACCGCTGAACACACCCTCGCCCTCAGGCAAGCCACCATGGAAGACGTGCCTTCCTTCGAGGGCCCTGAGGGTTTCGAGGCCGTCCGTTCGCCCCTGGTAGCCGCGTCGTCAGACGCTTCTCGGCCCAGATGTTCTACTGTGTTTTGCCTGATCATCGCGCTGTTGGCCGTGGCTGTTGTCTGGGTCGGGCCTAAATTCGAACCTACTTTCCTCGAGGACTTCGAGTCTACCTCTGACGACCCCGAAATCCTTGAGCTATCTGCAAATGGCCATGAGCCTTCTGTTCAAGGCATAGAGGCTTCCCACGATAATTTCGATGCTTCTCTTAAAGACCATGGGATCGAAGTTGTTTCCAAAGGCCAGGGAGCTTTCTCTGAGTTCTCTGAGACTTCTGCCGAGGGCATAGAGTCTTTTCGCGAGGGCTGTTCGCCCCTGGTAGCCGCGTCATCAGACGGTTCTCGGCTTCAATCTTTACCTCTGGTCTGCCTCATCGCCATCGCGCTCTTTTTCGCTGCTGCTGCCGTCCGCGATCGAATTCGAAACTGGATTGGACTTTTCGGGACTGGATTTTCCGCGTCGTTGTTGTGGGTTGGAGACGACGACGACGACCGGGATTTTCCGGCGGCCGCCGAGTCGTCCCGTGACGCCGCCGTGGAATTCCCGCCTGACGTCGGGGAGTTTCCGTTTTTGCTTTTGGTTTCGGTTTTAGGCACGACGGTCGCCCAGGACTGCGCGAGTAGCGAAACTGCGAATCAGAGCACTTGTTCCTGTTGTCGTAGTTCTCGGTCGTGTCGCAGACGCACGAAACCGGCGCATAGAACAACGATTGAAACGTAGCTATCAACCACCGTCTCCAGCATCGCTTGCATCACGTGATATTTAGCCGGGAAAAAATTCTTGTGTTTTCGGTTGTCGTCAGTCCCTAGAAATCCTCCCAAAATTCTCAATTTTTTGTCGTACCCTAACATATTGGTGCAGTTGTTTTGTTTGTTTTGAACGTTTTACTAAGTATAGTAGCCCATTATTAAATAAACTGTTTGCATCTGGTCCATTGGTGGAGTATTTTACCTTGGTTCACCTGGATCTATTCAGTGTGTTACGTTGTTGTTTATGAGTTGTGTGTGGTAATATTACATGACCTCTTATGAAATTGAAACAAATAATGAAGAGAAATTGTTTTTTCGACTTCCCTATTTTTCAGACTGCAGTCAGAAGCACAGGATTTTTAGAGCTTTGTTGGTGTACGACCGTGTCGTCTCACGTGTAAAATAGGATAAAACATTTTCAAAACGTTGCAAAACAGTTTTGCATCACGAGCACGGCGTGGTAGAGAGCACGTGGACATATGCAAAAAAATGCTGCAACAATTTTTTTGCAAATCTTTCGTGCACAAATTTTTTGCACGTGTTGAAGATGAACGTGAACATTGACACATTTGCAAAAATGTTTTTTTAAATTTCACCTGTGTGTAAAAACCGCGTGCTTAAGCTGCTACAACTGTTTTGCAATATAAGCCAATATGCACGTATATTTTTATTTTACGTGTATAGTACGTCTTGGTCGAATATTAGGGGTACAGGGGTATTAGGCGCAACTAGGCCTACCTAAGAGGTGTAAACTGAGACATATTAATTCGTAATTTCGTCTAGCGTTCCAGCTCAGTGTAATGTGTGTACGGATATTCTTCGTGTACATAATACGCAATTTATTTATTTCAAAGCTCATTAACAACTTCAATACGTTTCCGTCTTTTACTAATGCGGATTATGTTTCTCTATTACGGGCTTGCGGTGACATTTTTTTCTTGCGGGAGGGGGTACTGTAGGGTACAATGTACGTCCAAACATGCAGTGCAAAGATAGTTTTCGTTTTAGTGCTTTGTTTCTGCTCAATGAAATTTTTTCGTGGATACGCATAACGGCTCGAATTTCGGACAAAATCTAATGTAAAATATATTGTTGTGGCATTCGTAATAATGTGATGTATTTGTTTGAAAATCGGTTAAAGGGCTTCGCAGCTTCAACGACGGAACGACTGAAAAATGCAAGACTGTCAGATGGAATGGCATGAGAATGACGGACCAAATCGCAGGGGCCGCAAAATGCAGGACCAGGTCGATTTAATTTTTTTTAATTTTTTAGATATTGCAAATTCCAGGGGTGCAATTTGATAAGCCATTTTCTAAATATTACATTTTCCAGTCATTGTTTTTTTCATTATCTGCCATTTTTAAGTCCTGCAAATTCAGCGTTTCCAAACAGACGCATAAAACGGCATTAATATTCTATACGTAACCTTCATTGCTCTTACTACAGTAGTACTGCACTATGACGTCTGCAAACAAAGCATGGTGTAATTCCCACTTTCGTTCGTGTCAGGAGAGGACTAGTGCAGTGCCCCTTCTACCCCCTCTTCTCGGCGCCCACCCACGATTTCAATCATGTAGACAGCCTTGCGCCTGTGTGGTCCGTCTGTCTGCGTGTCTGTCTACCTGCCATCGCTTCTTGGCCACCCACGCAGTTGACAACACCAACACTACTATCAATTAATTAGTGCTATGCTGCAGGCCTACGTCCGCTATATGTTCTGTAATGGGGTTGTGCCGTTTGTGCGGAGGACGTTATGAAGGTCGTGGGATGAATTACTCGGATGCTATGAATCTTCGAGCCGACTACTAAAGCAGCATTTTATGGGTCACAATGTATTACGAGTCTTACCCGTCCGTCCGTCTCTTTGTCCTATACGGTATTTTAACTAAAAAACGAAGAGGCGTAGAAAGTCCAGGGTCAACGTAGACGCTTTCTGATGCGTGAAGAACCAGTGTGCCAATTTTGATGTTCTGTGCTAAAAATTTCTTACGCCTATGCAGGTTGTCCAGGTTTATCTCCAACCATTTCGGCGCAAATCACTCTTGAAATGTGCGCCATAAAACACTAAAATTCAGTATCGTTCAAAGTTTAAGGTCATTCAAAGTCATCGATGTTGACACCATTCAGAAACTCGTCACTAGTGCTGTTATGATAAGCAGCATGTCTGTGCCTCTCTGCAACTGTTGTCACGTTAGATGAGCCAACAGCGGTAAAATAACCACTTTTTAAAGGGAAACCCCTCTTTAATGCCCGCCTGCGCAGATCTCCTTGAACCTAGAAAATCGAGGCTTGAATTGGTAAAATATGCGTTTAATGTAAAAAAAAATCGTATGCAGGTTGTCTTGGCCTATCTCCAGTCATTTTGTCGCAGTTTATTGTTACAATGTCTGCTGCAGCCGAAAAGTGTGAAAAGTTCACTAAAAACTTCTTTTTGGGGGATTTACGGTCGTTCAAGGTCATCTACGTTAATATGTCTAAAAAGCCCGTCGCCGGTGCTTCTTATGATAGGCAACATGTATGTACCTATTTGCAACCGTTTTCACGCTACACGAGCCAATAGCAGTAAAATAACCACTTTTACAGGGGAGGGTACCCCTCTGACGCCCGCATGCGTAGGCCTCTTTGAACTTAGAAAATCGAGACTTGGACTGCTAAAATCTATGTTTAATGCTGAAAATTTTATATGCAGGTTATCTGGATCTATCTCTAGCCATTTTGGCGCAATTCACTCCTAAACTATGTGTCGAAACCCAAAATAACCAAAAAAAATTTACGAAAACCCCTAATTTTGGGGGTTCAAAATCGTTCAAGGTCATCGATGTTGATAAAACTATAAAGCCCGTGACCAGTTCTTGTTATGATAAGCAACATGGCTGTACCTATCTGCAACTATTTTCACACTAGACGAGCCAATAACGGCAAAATAACATCTTTTAGGTGGCACCCCTCTTTGACGCCCTCGTTCGATGGAAACCCCCACACCCAGGGGCACGAAATTTTGTCACAAAAAAACTAGAGACTGGGGCAGCCCACACAGCGAAGATTTCGCGATACTAGCTTGCACCGTTTTGTTACAAATATAGATTGTGACAGACGGACAGACAGACAGCGAGACAGACAGACGGACGCCCAGGCCATGACTAAAACGCGCGAAGCATTCATAGTTAGGCGGACGGCCGCATATTTCGGCGTTAAAACGATGAGATTTAGATTTATTTTAGAATGCTTAAAGCGACGGGCTCGGCCTATACCTGGAAAAAAAATCGGCAATTTGAACCCCCCATAGCGGAAAATCCTGTTTACGCGTTTACGCGCCAGCATTCAGCCGTTATGATCAATATTATTCAATTCTGTTACTTACTTAGTCCCTGCGTTCACGCACCTGTGCGCTCATATCAGATTTACAGCCCTGTGTTATTACGCTCTTGCCACATACAGTACGTCAGACTGCCCGATGTACTGTATACTGCAGACTGACCGAATAAGAAGCAAAAGCGCCTCGAGTTTTTCTTGTCTTGGCTGCAACTATTGACCTATTTTCGAAAAATTTTTGACCGATATAGTACTCTGCGATAAATTTGGAATATTGAGTGATCGCTAAAATCTCATCTACACTGAACTGGAGTGCTTATTTTTACATTCAAACTCTGTTTCGAACTAATATTACTTGACTATGTCACTGCCCTCGATACAGCCTAAACTTGTCGCTACGCTACCTTGTAAAATTTAGTCAACTTCAGAATAAATGAGCTAAAAGGTCGCACTGCCTTGTAATATTTTGTGTGAAAGCTGACTACATAGGGGGCCTACCTGGTGGCGCATAAGCAATGGCGCGTACAGAGCAAAGCTACTGATCTGAACTGGACCGACGTGATTTATTTTTTGACGAACTGACCAATGGACAAACAGTAATGCATTTCAGTAGGCACCATCTAATGTCGTCGGTGGCCTACGTGACTATACGAGTACTTACGTACGGGTCAACCAATGACCAATGACCAACATCCTGCTTGCTCGTTGGACAGTTCGTCAAAAGCTAAACCGTGTCAGTTCAGTTCAGTTACGATGCGCGGTATACGCGTCTTTACGTAGATCGAGCAATCAGACAGTTTTAGAAAAAAACAGCGTCGATCACTGCAGTGAAGGGCGGTTATGTTGAACATTTTCCTTTCGCATTTTGTACACCTGTGTGCCGCAAATTTCATCCCAGTCTCGCATTTCTATTTCTCGCCATTTCAGCGTCCCCATCACTGCTATTAGTTCGTATCGCATTTTCTCACTTTATTTCACAATCATGCTCGTACTGCCTATGTTTAGCACAATGTCTGCAGTGGTATAAATGCTGATAACTCTACGGGTGCAGTCAAGCGTAACCAAACGAACGGCAGTGTAAACTTATACCCCGTTTACACGATCGAGCAAACATCGAGCAGACATCGAGCAAACGTCCAGCAAACGTCCAGCAAACATTAAGCTGGCTCGTCCAGCTGACATATAGCCAGCTCGTGGAATCAGCTTGATCGTGTAAACGGGGTATTACACTACCGACCGTCGGCGACCGTGGGAATAAGGACGGTTAAACCGCTGCCTGGAGTGTAAGTTCGTTTAGCACTCACTCAACCTACCCAAGATTGCGGTCGTACGTTCTTATAACCACTCCGTGAAGCGATCGTTTGTTTCGGCGGTTAAAATAGTCTCACCTGTCTTGCCCGTCTGTGCGTGAGCGAAATGGAACGTTAATTTTGATATCTCGCGACATTTTGTTTGTTTTTTTGCCTGAAAGTGCAAGTCCGTTTTTGTACGGGTGTAAAAGTTTTGAAAACAGTATCGTTGCTGTAAGGAAAGGAGGCTTTGCGCCTGATCGTTCTTCGAAAGTTAAAAATTTAACGAAAGGAGAGCAAAAATGATCACAATGGGAATGTCAGGCCTAACGTATAAATATTTCGGCTATATTCATGTGCTTCTTTTTGACTTTAAAATCTAAATACACCATTGCTTGACGCATTGTTATTTGTGGTCGCCAATTGCATTTTTCACGGTGTGTGTTTGTTTAACTTAATTTGTTCGTTTCTTGATGGTTTGGTTTGCAGACAAAATACTTGACTAGGGTTGTGCTATCCAAGTATTTTGTTACATGAGTAGTTACTCGGCACCGCCCGATACTTGATTCTGTTCTGTGATCGCTGTGATGTTGTTTTCGCACGGACGTAGGCATAATCAGGCTTTACGAATATATTTTACGTGTAACCACGTCTAGGTGTTCGTGTTTTATGCATGGTTAGAGAAAACCTTAGAATTTTTGGTAAAAGTGTTCAGGTTTGGGGGTTTTGATTTATTTCAAGTTTTTAGGGTTTTATTGTAAAAAAACCAGACACATAATTGACTCAGATAGAACACTTTATGCACCCCTTTTCTCTATCACTTCGTTTTCATTGAGTGGACGACGTCACATTAAAACTCGACATTACTGTTAAAATGTGCGTATATAAAATACGATGCGTGTTATAAATTTCAGAAAAATTTAAACTGCCCAAAAACTTAAAAGTTAGAATTTTGACTTTTTAAAAATTTTCAAGGTTTTCAAGCTCTAAAACCTAAGTTTCGTAAATCAATTTTTCGGTTGCGTTTTATGAAACATTCGCACGGATTTTAAAAACATGTCGGGAGTAAAATGTGATGGACAAACCCATGCTCATGTTTATGTTTAATTGAAATACGTGTTTGTCTGGGCGACTGACGTACCCGATGTTTGTAAAAAATAAGCTCTTAATTTTCGTACATTTAAATATTGACCAAATTTCAAATTCTTTCACTGGCTAAATCAGTGATAAACGTAAACAACAATGATTATAATGATTCCGTCACGTACAAAACGCCTAGCAAAATATAATCCTATGTAGAATATTGAAACTTACACTGTAACTTGCTTATTCTGAAACTGATTACATTTTACAAGGTACTGCATCAACATCTTTGTGGTGTGATGAGATTTTTAATATCACTTAGTTGCAAATTTATTGCAGAGTTTATCGGGGAAAAAATCGTAAAAGTCGTTGCTATTTGCCATGACGCAGTTATGACAAAAAATAAAGTGCTTATTTTCTACTAGGAGTCGCTTTTTCCAGTGCAAACGATTCCAAGTATAACGATGCATTTCTTCGTAGCGTGGTCTGTCATCTGTCTGTTGTCTGTCACATTCGTGCATCCCAGATGCCATTTGGTGGTACGCTTGTGGGTTCAACGACACTTTGTGTTAAAATAGGGTTGTTGACTATCAAAGAAAGGCTAAAACTAAAACATGCAATTGCTTATTTATAATTCACCAGGTGGCAGCATCGAGCAGCGATTTCGCTTATTACCAGATTACCGTGGTGCTTTTTTATTAGGCGACAGATATGAGCTGCCACTGCATTTGTATTGTACAGTCTGTGTATGATATGCTGTCGGTTCTATTCTGTTATACGACGCTTGGCCGAGTGTGTAATATTGATAATAATTATAATTATGCCGCGTCACTCATGCGATAATAAGAACAAATAATAAATATTGTATATTTCCTCTGTTGGCGTGTTGGCGTGCTGTGTTTAGCAGATGTGTTGTGTTCATGCACTTGCAATGTAGGTCTCAAACAATTCCAATCCAGCTACTGGCCAATATAAGCCCCCACTGTATTTTTCTGGAAAACGTTTTGTTACGTTTTTCACTTAAGCTAGTTGTCTCAAATTTAAACACCCACCGTGACAGCCTAATTATTTCCACACGGTTTTTAAACGACCGTACTGAAGTAACGGTCGAGCTATTGGTGTGGTTGCCGCCGTCGATCTGTTTGTCTGTCACGGATGTATTGTGGCTAAACGATAAGTCATATGGGCTCGACGACTGTAGCATCGGATAGAGCGCTGGCGACTTCTTTTGTCAATAGTAACCATGTCTGCATCTGTAGCGGTTTGGCCGCAATTTTTAATAGAAAATTTTTAGCTAAAATTGGCTGTATCTCGGAAACAATGAGAGATAAGGTCAAGGTGCTACTAATCACTAATAAGTAGTGGCATACCGTATACGTTCTTTCAGATAAAAAAAATCATCGATATTGAATGACCTTAAAGGTCACTGACAACTTATACGGTCGGCTATCCTAGCAACAGCTGGGCTTCTTGTTTTGAATAAGTTTGCAAGAAATTAAATTTGGTGCATTTTCGTCTTTACAGATGACACCTGGTGGTAGCAATTTTGAAGATTTTCCTTAGTATTTGACTGAGTATTTCACAATAGGTTAGTTTGCACCAATGATGCAATAATTTTTAACTAACTAGGTTACCGCATTTTTCACCTAAAATCGGTCATACTAGACTACTTCATTGCTAAACTGTCGCTAGGGTGGGGCCGACCGTACCGCCTACGCCTACGCAACTTAGGCCTTATCTTGCACCGTTCCTCCACAATACATCCATGACAGACGGACGACAAACGAGTGGGCAGACGGACACAATCACGACAAAGGGCCGACCTTTAAGCTTACAGCTTAGCGGTCGGCCCGAAAATGCTACATTCATGTAAGATAAATTCTTATTACACACTCGCTATGGGGTCGTCCATAAATGACGTCACGCGATTTTAAGGAAAAAATTTACTTCCTTTCGTCACACTTTGTCACACTTCCCTCGACCCCCCCCTTAAAGTATAAAGTCCCAAACGTCTATTCCCCCCGTCAGCCTGTAATGTAAATACTGTACAGATATGAGTTTCAGCATATTCTAATTCTAATATGTAAAATAATTTTATATATTAGAATTAGGATATGCTAAAACTCATTATATCCATTATCAAAATTGTCTACTATCAATTTAATGCATACAATTGTGTGAAATTAAGCACAGTGTTCCTAAATGTTCCTCGTCCTGACACATACGGGGGTGTTGGCAACATGAATTTGGCTGTTTATTGCGCCTTTCCACAGATGTGACGTGTGTGACGTCACACTTCCTTTAACCTCTCTCCCCTACGTCAGATCGTTACAATAATGTAAACCCCCACCCCTCTCGGCGCGTGACGTCATTTATGGACGACCCCTATTTTCTACTGCAAATTTTTTGTCAGAAAAACACATTTTAAACCCCGTTCGATGGTAAACTTTGTCTGAAAACTTTATCTAAAAAATATTCATCGTGGTTTATCCAAAATGATAAATAAAACAAAAAAATAAATGTCACGTAACTATGGCCACGCTCCCTTGTTCTTAAAACTTTTAAAGAATCATGTCTGTACTGTGTATGCAAACATGCATGTCAAATTTGAAATCCATAGCTTTTGAGGTTTTGGAAATATTGATTTAACACTTTAAAATTTAGGGGTCATGTGACCTTTGCTACGTCCCCTGGTCCAAAAAATTCAAGGGGCCATGTCCGGACTGTACACTGGAACAAACATGCAAAATTTGAGGTTCGTAGCTGTGACCGTTTTGAAGCTATCTACGGATCACAGCTCAATGACGCCATTATTATCGTGACGTCTCGTATTATAGGCTACTACACTGTGTACACACAGAACGACAGACAGAACGACATGATGGAGCGAAAACATTATGTTTGCCAAGTTCACTAGATTACACTTAGCGGAAGTTGTCAAAAATTGAGAACAGCATAATAATGTTTCAAAAATAGAGCCTTGGAATCTGGCACCTCTCCGGTGTCCCTTTTAGTGCCCCTTTGGCGCCCCTTTTGAGCCGGTGTCACCAGCCCCCAGAAACAATGCCTCCGTTTGCCTCCCGTAGTAACGCCACTGCGTAACGGTGACCTTACTTCACGTTGTTCTGTTCGCAGATACAACCACGAAGATGTTCAATGTGCCCATTGCTTGACACACTGGGGGATTAGTCGGGCTTCGCCGAACAAATTATAAATCACATTAGAACACACGGAAAAGTAACTAACGTTAAAGCCGGTTGACGTGCTCTAATCAGCTTGAAGGTTAACAAAAAAAGTCGTGTTCTATTGGGCCACATTTCTACGTATGGATATGCCTACTGCTTTGCAATGGACCTAAACCAGTCTTTCATTTTAAACGAGTTACATTTAATTAATTATTTGTTTATTCCATTATCATCGTCATCATCATCATCATCATTATTTACAGGGTGGGCCATAAAAACGTGGCACTTTACTTTGGTTCATATTTTTGCCATTCACTGTATATCGTTCTTGCTTTAATATAAATTTTATCAAACTGTATGCGTTATTGAGCAAGTGCAATCTAAGCCACACAAGCAAAAACGTAACACGATAATAACAAACAAACATTTTGGTAAAATTGAAAAAAACACTATAGATCAACATTGTGGTGAATGATCTGTATAACACTAGACTGTGTGGGTCTAACACAGTATAGTGTCATACAGATCATTCACCGCGATGTTGGTCTAAAGTGTTTTTTTTTCATTTACTTAAATGTTTGTTATAATCGTTAGGTTTTTCTTACATCTATGTTTCACAAGGTAGTGTTCAGACGCATTTATGGTTTGATGGGATATATAATAATTCTGTTATTGCAAATTGTCTGCAGAGTGTGCCGGTGAAAAATTGTTTTTTGAATCGGTCAATTTTGGTGAAGATATGGACAAAAGTGAAGTGCCCCGTTTTTATGGCCAACGGTGTATTTGTCACAATACAGACAGTGACAACTAACAATGAAAATACACTGCACAAAATACTAAGACCTGAAAATGTCTGTGTTTTTAGTTTCAGTCTGGCAAAAACGTAGGGACGGAGAAAACATTTTTGCTTTATGACATTCTGTGTATTATTACACAATGTTCGTAAAACAGTGACACGCCGACTATCACCAGTGAAAAGAATGTATATACTGCATATGCTATGTACTGCAGCACAAATTGCTAACGGTTTTGTTTTTTTATTTGTGAAAACAAATGTAAAAATGCACCAATGTTTCAAAGCGTAAGTCTTAAATAAAAATGTTAAGGACGGAGGTTTTGAAAGACGGACGGCAACCGAAAATACAAAATTGTTTTTACGCTTTAGTAAATCTTTTCCCGTTTCGCCACTGTCACAGTGCGGTTAGAACAAAAAACTCAGCTGTCGCCAGAATGGGCCGACTGTACCGCATCCCTAAGCCAGTTTCCGGTTGCGGCAAGAAAGTGATTTCCCAGAGTGAATAAAGTCCCATACACGCTTGGGTGACGCTGCTATATCGAACACAACATTCCACACTAGATAATTTGGCGTACATGAGTAATGACTGAATGTAGAAACTTTGCATTAAAAATTGCGGCCAAATCGTTGCAGATAAAGACATGGTTACTATTGACTGCCTATAGGAACTCGTTATCGCCTTATCCAACGGTACCATCGCCGACTTCCTACGACGTACCGTTTAGCCACAATACACGCGTTGCAGACAAACGACAGACAGACAAACAGGCACATCGTACTCAAGACTCGACCTAACGGTCGGCCAAAAACCGTATGCACAATACGCTATAAGAGGACATGTACATTACAACGGCGACTACAACTGTATTGCTGCTGCTGCTACAGCTGACGTGCACGGAATCTTGGGATGGAAATGCAAATAAGAACGGACGGTCTGCTTCTATGAAGCAACCTATTGAGTATTGACTACCAGTTACTTCGTCGTCGTCACAGTCGTTACCATGGCAATGTTCCTATGACAACGCCTACATTACTGTCAACGTGTTTACACACAATAATATAAGAAAAGATACAAAAATACGCTCGTGCCAGGCAGTTCTTCCGTGTGAAACAAAAAAAAACGTTATCGGAAAATGTTCCGTGTTCTATAAAACCGCGTGCAAAGATTTTTTTTACAAAAGTTTTACGCGTTTAATTTTTAAAACACTACAGCGCGCAAGGCTAGAAAACAAGTGGATACGCAGTCCTAATCGTACAATTACGGCATTTTGGTGTTTATACCGCCATTTTCAACCTCCGAACCATGCGCGCGGTCAATAACGGTACCCATTTCCACAGTCCAAAAAAGTCTGTGATGCGTGTATATGACATGCATGCATAATATCGTGACATGTCGAGATTCTTTACGCACATCTTTTCTATAGCGGCGTCGTTAGTTATATGGTGTTTACACGATAAAGCAAACGTGAAACAAACATGAAGCAAACATCAGGCAAACATCAAGCAAACTAAGAGCACACGTCGTGCACGTGTATATTCAATTTTGCTTCATGTTTGCTTTATCGTGTAAACACCCTATTAAAAATAAGAGAGTCAAGATCTAGCAATTTTCCGACAAACCGCTACAAAAGGATAGGCCTACGGCAGTACGGCTGTTCGTAATTTCAATTCTGTTAACACATTTGCTCCAGTGGGAATTTTCTCTCCCAAATTGTGCATTTTTTGCCCAGAAAAAAATTACAAAAGGCTGAAATTTAGTTGCCGTAGGCTCGGCTCCCTGTTACGATGCTACAGCGCTTGTCATCGAACGAGTTCTGAACAAATCCCAGTGATGGAGCGTGCGCTTGAGTGTTCGCATTTCGCCCTGGAGACCAATAAACGACGTGCGGTGAATGGGTGACAAATGTTTCGACAGTGACCAGATTGAGCAGTATAGCCAAATGGCAGTGCTGAAAAAAGCTACTCAAAGTGGGGGCCAGGTCGAGCGCAATGCACTTTTCTCAAAAACATTGAATCTGTCGATCATGAAATGGCGTGTTATGGGGTATACAGTGCGGCGCTGCATTCAGCGTTTTGGTTGCAACCAAAAACTGTAAAATCACGCATTAAATGCACGGGGACCGAGAAGGGGTTTGACAAAAAGAAACACACACCTGTCGCTCATCTTTTGCTAACTTTGCCAATAAACACTAAACTTATACAAAACAATTGAATCCAGTCTTTCTATCAGTAATGTGTTTAAAAGACTATTACTATAACAGTCCAAGATAAAAGTAGGGGGACAAAATCGATACTGAATCCCTCTGGCGTCCGGTTGCGCTGACACTGAATAATTTCTTCACTCGTCTTCAGTTGTTTATAAGTGTGAAAGCTGACACGATTGTAGGCCTACCGACTAGACTTCGTTATGCAATACAATTTTACTTACTTATTTAGAGTCGTGCTGTCCAAATAATTCACTATTCCAGTACTCCGCGAAACGAGTACACCTACTCGTTTAACAGGTTAGTTGGCGATTAACTTATATCCATCCCGTTTACACGATCAAGCAATCATCAAGCAAACATCGAGCAAACATTAAGCAAATATGAAGCATGCATAAAACATAGCCTACACGAATCAAACGTGTAAACGGGGTATAAAGTTGTTATAGCGGCAAATAAGAATAACACACATCGATGACAGGTTTATTCGTCTGCGAGATCTTAACTCAAAAAAACGTGGAAAAAAATTTATGTCACCCTTTCCCACGGCAGGACTAACCGGTGTGCCAATTTCAGTTCATGGAGGTCATAAATCAAGGTCACCGAACGTCAGAAATCGCCGGAAAATGGCGCATCCATCTCGTGTGAACAGCGAACACGGCTTGAGTAAATGCGGCTTGACCCAATTTATCGCTATGACAAGCAATGTAAAAATAAACTTTTTGTTGAAATTTAAAATAAGAAAGCCCAGCGTGTGCCTGCACAGTTAGGCTGTCGGCCGCATTTCGCGTCGGCAGCGAGGTAAATGGCGACAAATTTTGCGTGTTTAACAAATAAAACAAAGATGGAAAAATATTAGATTGATGCAGTTTATGACCTGTTTCGTTGAAACTGGAGTCATGTCCATTCACTGCGGTGTTATGTCTATCGCGATTCGTCAATCAACCATGCAGATTCTGCACTGTATTTGCATGCACAGTGCTGCTGGCTATTTGACGTAATAAACCATTGATTGATTGGTTCTTTACAAGAGTACTTTCACTGGCTACACAGGCGTGGAAATTAGATTACGATGTTGTGGTAATATAGAAACAAACATCGCTATAATACCAATGCCACCATGTCATAAATTATCCATTATTTCTTTACTCTATCAATTTTGAATGCAAAGTTTCTGCCTGCAGTCACCACTCACGATCGCCGAATTACCGTATAATATTCTAGCATTGATTAAAGCGTTCGATATAACAGCGTCACCATAGCGTACACGAGATTGCACTAACACTGAGAAATCGCCTACTTTCCGCGACAGAAATGCTGGACTCTGTTTTTATTCAGTGCAGTGACTAAGATTGCAAAGCGAGACAGTTTCAAGGTTAAATCGTTAAAGCTCAAGCTCGCCACGTTTCATCCGAAGGTCGTAGCCTATACAAAGCATGACACAGAATAGAAATAAACAGAGACAAAGCTATAAGATGTGTATTTAATCGGGCACATAGATCAATACTAAAAAACTGATAGTTTCAAATGAAATCAGAGAAGCTGAAATAGAAGTACTGTAGAGTTATGTAAAACATAAAAAATAAACACAAATGATTGCGGAAAAAGTAGAAACCTGAGATCAGATTATGAGAAAAGCTAACAAAAAGCCCAGCAGCCGCCAGGATAGGCGACCGACGACCGTACTCGTTGTCAGTGACTTTCAAAGTCATCCGAGGTCAATGATTTTTATTTCATCTAAAAAAACTTTGGCCGTATCTCTCGCCGTTTCCGAAATATGGTGCAAAGCCTAACGTGAAGAAGGCCAAGGTTAGGGTATCATTCTGTCTACATCAGCGGCGTACTGTGGAAGATCTGGTCATTGCGTGATGGCTACCATGTCTACCCGGCACGAGCCGCACGACGACGTTTCCTGCCTTACTGTTTCGTATCGCCATTCGAGCCCCTCCAGGGAGCCACGTCGCTAACAGAAAACCTATTTCACGTCGTTGGAGCTATATAAAAGCGTTCTTAAACGTGGGACCGCCTAGGGAGTGCACCCGCATGCGACGTATGTACTTCAACACGCAGGGGTAACGTGGGGAGAGAAGATAAGAAGACAGCATTTTCCACTCTCCCCCTTTTGAGTAAAATCGATGCAGAAAAGCTTACTTACTTAATAGCACCGAGGTTCTCTGTCTCTCTTGTCTGTAATCGTTCGCTATCATTGTAGCGCAGAAAAGTGCAAGTTTGCAATAATTTAAACGTAGATCTATCACACAGTTATATCAGTAATGAAAAAACACAGCTTAGGTAAAAAATTGAATGCATATGGTGAAAATTATTGCACAAAATCAGAATACTTGCTAAACTTTTTGACAAAAACAAGTTATTATTGTTAAACAGTGCTGGCGACATTTTTATCTGTCTTATTAAATTCGCGACATTGTTCTGTATGTTACGTCCGTTCACCAGAACTCACCATAGCCAAGAAGTAAGGGAGGTCTTTAGACCTAGCAGTCGGTTCGGCCGGTAAATTTGTTCTAGCGAGCGAGCGACTGCACGTAGGCAGGCTGCAGTTTGTATACGTAACGGTTGTCATGCTTGCGCTGTGCCTCCAGCATCAATCTGTCCTATTCCTACTACAGTACAACGACTGCCACTACGACTACAGCACTACGACAACGACGGCAACAACATCAACTAGTAAATCTTCGAATAAGAACTTTCCGCTCAACAACAACAAAATGAAGTACTTCTACTACTACTACTACTAATACTACTACTACAGTACAAGCGCCGTCCGCACTGTCGCATCAGACGCGATTTGTATGCAGTCGGAAAGACGGACGTACGCAAGTCCAGAGAGGGATGGCCAGGCTGAGTTGATTGGAGTATGCTATGCAGTCGGAGAGACAGACGAACGGACGAGCGGCCCGTCGCCAGCTGGACAGACCTACACCCATCCCCGCCATGGGCTCCGTCCTGTTCCCTGCATCGTTCACCCGTCGAACGAACCCTGCCAACAAGATTAGGCACGCAGCTAATGCTAGCGGAATATGTGATTCTGCGCGCGTCGGTCGGTCTTGCAGTGAACGCGTCCGTCTCGTGACAACCACACACAGAGAACGATATGATGGTGCCTCGACAGCGTTATTAAACAAGACGATTTGGCATTGACGTAGACAAGAAGAGCAAAGGGCTCAACCCCCAAATCTCATTTTTTGTTACAAATAGATATTAAAAACTCACAAAAATAATCAAAATTGTTGCCAACAGATGTCATATTTTGAAACTATAATGCACCAAATTTAATTTTAGCTGGAACTCTGCCCCAGACCCTGATCGGAAGCTTACAGCGCTCGTTCATACCGCTTCACTAGAATTTAGAAATCCTACTGCTTGGGGCAAAAATAAAAAAAAGAGAAAAAGGGAAAAAAGGGAATGAGATGAAATAACGGGGAGAAAAAGAAAAAGAAGAGAAGGAAAGCGAGGCCCCACCCCGATTCACATTTTAGGCTACGCCTCTGCGCCTAGGTATTAATACGGCTCATTTCAGCCTTCCACTGTCAGCCAAATGTAAAGAAACTATTACAGCGTAGTAGATTGCGGGCTGCGGAATAAAGGCCTGATAGTGGAGGTGGTATGTCTGCTGGCCGCACCGCGAGTCAAATTGTTCAGTGACGCGTTCAATGGATGGCTGCATGGTGCGCTGCGGTATCATTGGCTCCTGCCAATCAGTTTCTACTTTAGACATTGCAAAGCGTTTTTGATCACTAGTCTAACCCACGCAAGTAACGTTACGTCAAATACCAATGATATAAATTTATATAATTTTGCTTTCATTGCAGGGCGATTTTTAAATTTTGATCACATAACTACTGGCAATCAAGGCCCACGAAAATGTAGCAGATTCGTACACATAATGCCATCAGTTTTCGTTTTCGTTCCGCCTAAGTTCCCAGTATACTTCCGAGTCGTTCCAAGCTGAGCATCAACATAAGCTGCTAGCCAGTGCCAACGTCCCAACCGAGGAGGAACCTATCCCCAGCACTGCAGCAGCAGCAGCAGCACGATCCGCGGCACTACTGGCCCGCCATTCCGACAACCGATCCGCTGCAGATGATTTCAGATCCTATATGCGCCGAGAGACAGACCGTTCTCTCGTGACACGGGACATCGCACCAAGTAGCAAACCATTTCTTGACTCAAATGTCGTCAATCACTGGAACGTTGGCTACAGAGACTTGTCCGGCTGCTCATCTTCAACGGCTCCAAATCCTCGGTGTCACAACTGATCCGCCACTGGACATTCTGACAGCCGATCCGCTGCAGGTAATGGTGTACGCGCTGTGAGAGACCGTTCTCCCGTGACACACGGGACGTCACACTCAGCAGCAGCAGCAGCAGCAGCTACATCGCATCTGTGGCGACACACGGACGGACGGCACACACGGCACCGTTGTAACTATACGACTGAAGACAGCATTAAATAGGCTCGGCCAGGCTGACTCCACACGGCTTGCAATAACGTCCTCTTGTAATATTCTGCCGTATTTGAAAGTTGGCAAAATAACAGACTTCGGCCGGGCGCAGGTTGTGTACGGAATCTAATGTCTGCATTGTGCATTTCTTGGCATTTGGTGATTTTGAAAACACCATCTGTCGCGAATAACTTGCTCGACAAAATTAATGGCGCTTCCAACTGAAAAACGCATACATTTCAGCTCTTTTATATCGATCTTTATTCGGCAACTATTTAACAAAACTGTCTTTAATTCCAATGATTTAGTTACGCCACTTAGTTCGAACTGTTAGCGACTGAGATGTTATTAATCTTCAAAATTGTTGTCCATCAATATTAACGATTAATCGTTAATTTTGACAATTCTACAAAGCTTACGTTTGGACAACTTGAATTGTTGCCATAAATAAACGAACCTGATGGCGATGACAATAACGACCAGTAATATGGCGGCATTTACAGAAAAAAAACTAAATAGAAATTTTAGGCCTGTACGCGAACCACAAACATTTTCTTGTTTAGGCCTAGCTATTTGCTTTTTAAATAGTAGCAAAATTACCAGACGACTGTTTGTATAATTTTGCAAATTTAAAAACAAATATCGCATATTTTTTGCAAAATTTGCTAAATTCTGTGGGTTTTCATGACAAGCACGATATGACAGGTGACCTACATCAATCATAAACGTCATTTTGCCAAAAAATGTAAAAACAAACAAAATAAAAACAAACAAACAAAAAACAAGAAAAAGAACATGCAAACATGCTAAAACGTATACAAGAAATCGGAGCTAATGCTCATGAAATGCGCAACAGCCTAATATTTAGCAGTTTCTGTTTGCAGGTTGTATTGTCTACATATATGTTACGAAATAGCATACGATGTACGCAAAAATACGAAAAAATGTCACATATAGTACACAAATAACAAATTAAAAACTCGACATCAAAACACAGCAAATTCCGGAAAACATAACCCATTTCTAATTTTAAAAATCTACTCATGATTGTGTGCCGCAGCCGAAAATGGTAAACAAAAATCATTAAAACTTCTATTTTAGGCGATAAAGGTCGTTCGAGATCATCAATGTTTATACCTTTTAAAAACTCTCAGCAGTTTATGTTACGGTAAGCAGCAAGTCTATGTTTATCTCTACAAACGTTTTCACGCTAAACGAGCCAACAACGGTAAAACTGTGGAGTTTTTGCATTATCTTTTTTGTAGTTTATTTTAGCTCAGGTTGTAGCACCGCTGGCAGTCTTTCATCATTTTTTCTGAAATAAGTACACAATATTATCTAATTGTTTTATCCATTCTTCATTTTAGTCGTCACTGACGAGTTCGTCGGTCTTTATAGAGTGTTTACACGATCGAGCAAACATCGAGCAAATGTCGAGCAAATATGACGCATGCATAAAGCATAGCTTATACGAAGCAAACAACAAGAAACATCGAGCTGGCTCAAGCAGGCCTATTGGAACCCCGCCCTTCGGCTCAAATGTAGGCCTAGGCTTAGACTCAGCCCACACCTGATCACGTGTTATATATGCCTTCCAACTGCAACCCGCCCGCCCTCCTAATTAGCATGCTAATTACCATAGAACGTCGAACTAGCTGCTCGATGTTAGCTCGATCGTGTAAACACCCTATTAGTGACGAGGTCGTCACTCGTCACTCGTCGGTGACGAGCTCTTCGGTCGTCAGTTTATCGCGACGAGGTGACGAGGCCATGGGTCAAATTTCACTGCGTTCTTCAGTCGTCAGTGACGAGTTCGTCGCTCGTCTTTTCATTCGCTACTCGTCACTTGTCATTCGTCGCTCGTCAGTGACAAGGTCATCATTCGTCAGTGACGACCTCGTTGCACTGTCCGATAGGGCGTTGGCATGTTCCTATAGACTGTCAATAGTAATCATGTCGCTGGCTGCAACGTAACACTGTTTGCTGTGGGCTAAGTTGACTAAATTTTGTTCGAATTTTATTCGATCACGGAAAAAAAAACTTTAATCAAGCACTTCAACGATTAGCCGATCAATCAATCGTAAACTTCTCGAGCAGCCGGCCCTAGAAGCTATTGTAATAGCAGTGCGGATAGTTATAGACGCCAGCCTGGCGTCGGCAGGTTGCCCTGGTTACGGCCTGGCGTCTGTTATAGCATTGTCCGTTGTACCAGTGCCGGCAGTACGAGACCGAGTCATAGTAACATGTTCGGTTGGCATAAGTTCCTCTGACGTTGAGACAGCTGGCGCCGGTGTAAGATGCAGAGGTGGCGGAATAGCAGTGACAGTTGTACAGATGATTGGGGCTGCTGCAGTTGGCCGGCGTGTTATAACAGTAGCCGTCTGTATGCAGATAGCCACTGTCATCGCACGAGCTCGAATTATCTGCAGCTCTCCACCTGGATCCACAGAAATAAAGGTTAAGCGGTGGGGGAAACCCGTCTCAAAGCTACTAAGCGTCACCTGCGATATGAAATCACGCAGTGTTACCTGCCACCCGACACAAGTGAGCGCCCCTCCCCGGCTTTAATCCCAGCCAGACGGGCCGGTATCGTGAGAAATTTGTCGCACCTGGAAAATTCTTCCCACCTCCATATTATCATAATGTAACTAACGCTAATCCTAACCCTGATCTTAACTCTAGCCCTAATCCTAACCCTAACCCTAAATTTAACCCTATCCTTAATCTTAACCCTAACCCGAACTGCTGCGTGTGGGAATAATTTTTCGGTGCGACGAATTTTCCACTACACCGGTACTCGATTTACCTAACCCGGAGGGATAGAAAGCTGAGTTGACCTTGGTGACTGATTACATCCCGAGATGGATTAACTTTCCGCAGGCAGACGGACAAGATCCATAATACGACCGTATACTCAGTACACAAATTTATACATCAATAAGTAATTAATGCTCAATTTTTCCAAAAAAACATAACCCCATTTTCTGAGTCCAAACTGTGACCATTCCAGATACGATTTTTTGTTAAATAATTTAGTCAATCAATAGGCCAAGCAATCAATCACTCAAAAAAACAAAGAAACAAACAAATTTAAAACTAGTAGTTTCCAGTACCTGTTAGTGTGACACTGTCCAGGCACAGGATAATAGGGGCAGTCACTGGAGTAGTAATAGCAACCGTCATTGACTGACATCAAACCGCCGATGTTATCGCACGTCTCGCAACCCAATGACCGTGACACGTTAGTATAGCACTGGCCTTGGTATACGTAACCAGCGCTGCAGTCGAACGTATGGTAGTAACACCGGTCGACACCCTCAGTGGTGAGTATAGCTGGTAATGATGAAGCTATTATGGAAGTTGTTTGCGACGAGGTCGAGTTGTAACTGGTGTTACTGGCGTAAAATCCACCGATGTTGTCGCAAGTGCCTCGCGTTAGGCGCGTTTCACTCTGAAATTGCGACACAAATTTGCTGCAGCTTACTTGAATATGCAGAAAATACACTCGCACAGTTAAAATACGGACAAAATGCTGATCATGATAGAATTATAATCAAAAGTCTGCTTCAAAAACACACAAATAGAGATAGGCCTACTGTACTTAAATTAAACTGCACTCAACTCGCACTGGCACTGTTTTCGTAACTTTCGGCTACAGTCGTTCGTCATAAAGCAAGTGACAATGTAGTCTGTACGATCTGAACGTGGTTTAAATATGTTAAGCCACTGTCTAAAGTGGGATAAGTTCGTACAGCGTATTCGCTTACCCACTCTAGCAGTGCTCATAATACTTAAGCACCACTTTAAAGTGTGCGATCATCCGCTTTCAGTTTCATTTCTTCTTGTAAGCCTCTTAAACTTATCATCCATGCAACATGCTGTAGACTTTTGGATTTTCTTTACCTTTGACAAATCAATCAGTCAAGAAGCAACCACTTACACAATATGACCAGTGGATATAACAAGAACCCAGCTGTCGCTAGGAAAAGCCGACCGTACAGCCTACGTCCGAAGGTTAGCGTCTGACTTCTGGTCGCAGAGAGAAAGCAACTTCCGGACCCATACACGCTTAACGCTGCTATCCAACGCTACAGTCAACGCTAAAATACGGTAATTTGGCATATGCGCATAATGATGAATTCAGACAGCAACTTTGTGTTAAAAATTGCGGCCAAACCGCTGCAGATTGTCACATGGTTGCTACTGACGGCTTATAGGAACTCGTCATCGCTCTATCCAACAATACTATCACCGACTTTCTATGACGTACCGTTTAGCCACAATACATATGTGATAGACGTACAGACAGACGCACGGACGAATGACAGCTTGTGCTATAAGCACGACCGTTATTACGGTCGGCCAATAACCTAACGCGAAGCTGACTACAGGAAATAAAGAATAAAACAAAACTTACACCACAACTAACAACACGATGTACACATTTATCTACCCTGGTATAACACTGATCGTTGACGGCGTATCCGACACAGTTGAACTGCATGAAATAGCAGTAATCGTCGGTGTAAAAGCCGCCGATGTTGACGCAAGTGCCGTTGCTGTACGCTGAAGACCGGTGTGGATAACACGTGCAATTGCGTAAGTAATGGTCGGCACTGCAACTGCGTGGCACCCGGTAATAGCAGCGACCTATACGCAGGGCAAATAACTCCAAAACACAATACACCAAATTCAGACCGCAAATAAGACATACACGTATAAAGTACACAAATGAAAACGAAAGTAAAATAGAATAAAATAGCACAATAGTGGATGTTAGGCGAACTTAGACTTATTAAGTAAACACACCTAAAAACCCGCCAAAATACCCCCCCCCAAAAAAAAACCGCCCAAACTTGATCCAATTTCAGTTTTTTGCTTCACCACACTAAAAATAAAATATTTTATCACGGTTTAGTTTTTGAAACATCTAAAGTTATAACTTTTAAACTTTTTGGATATCACCTGCTCTGCGAAGCAGGTAAAAACTCAGCTAAAGTTCAAGTTGTGCCTTTTCAAAAAAACTTCAAAACCTCATAACCCAATGAAACCTCCAATAAAACCCACCGGGTTGGTTTTTGTCAACCCGCCTACACAAAATGTTTCTCAGCATCAGCAACAGCAACGTCAAGAAGTTCAATGTTTGCAAATTTCTCACAGATGTGATGATGGATACTGAAAACTGCCTCCAAAATATCCGGAAATTATGGGATTATGAGCCTCAAGTCGTGTGTTTTGAGAGAAAATTTTCTGACAACAATAAAGTACCATGAGAAGCTAATATTGAAAAAGGGGGCAAAAATACGCATTCAGCGTATTTTTTTCTTTTTTTCCAAAGGTTTTAGAAATGGTATGGTAACTATGGTTATAGAAATCTATCGCCAACCTTTGGAGAAGTAGCCGCCAAAATCCGTTTCACACGTGGACGAAGTGCCGGCTGCCGTCGTGTGTCTCTCGTAGCATTCGCCGTCAACGAAATACTTGCACACTCGTGATGTGTAGTAGCAACTGCAGACGCAACACAACAGATCAACCATGTGGAAATCTGTCTCGGCCCGGTACCGACAAATTGTGCGGTCGTCCGTCCCATCTGACTTTTGATATTTCTCGGAGTGTGCCACTGAAAAAATAATGTTAAAGATGAAACTTTCATTTACCAGACAAGAAAAAAGTTTGATGGCATGCTTTAGGCAGAATCGTTTCTTGCTTCGCCAGCAATCCCGCCTATTTCTACACATTTCTTCGTAGTGTCGTCTGTCGTCTGTCACATTCGTTCGACGGATTTAGACGCCATATGTGGCTGGTATACTTGTGCGGTCCATCCAATGGCACACTGTGTTAGATCGGATGTGCCTTATCCCCATTTTCTTATTTCCCAGATAAAGAAAAGATGCGGGGTCTGACCACCAACCAAAACGTGCAATTTTGCAATATTGCAAATTGCAGCTGAACGGTCAGTCTTATAGCGCCATTTGAAGAAGCTGGCGATTGCGCCTTTTGCCAAATCACTTTGATCATCGTTTGATTCACAACGTATTACCATCTCGTTTTCGGCTCGTGGTAGCCGCCGTACAATTGACACGTCTCGCAGGAAAACGCGTCGCACGACACGTTGGAGTAGCACTGGCCGCCGAAGTTATAGTAGGGACAAACGTGCTCGTTGTAGTAACAGGATTGGTTGGCTTCGACGAATGTTCCGTCCAGATTCCTGCACGTGTCAGCCGACGCCGTGCTGGTCTGATACAGGTGACATTCGTCGTTTATAGCGTACCTGAACAAAAATACAACACCAATTTTTGGCTTTAAAGATAAGCCTGCACTGTACGGAATACATAATCTTTTTGTATCATAAGTTTTAATCGTTCGTTTAAGCTTATTCTTTCAGTGTCACCGATATACAACAGTGATGTCAACAGGAACTTAAATGACATTTGCCAGAACCAGAACTTCACTATCAAGGATAAAGGCACGGAGAACTTTTTTCATACTGTCTGTCAAATAGCAAACATAAACGTTTGGAGACTAAATAATTTTTTTAAATATTTTAAAAATATTAAAGATATTAACATTTTAAAAATATTTTAAAATGCAACTCCATATGACTGCATTTCAAAATAACTGCGTTCCTCCCTATATAGCTTCTAAGGCCTGTTCCTCGACCAAAACTTAAATGCTAAGAAGTAAGACCAGAACTTTACTGCCAAGAATAAAGACATCACTTTGGTCGTTGAAATGTACTTTAAAACCATGACAAAAAGTAAAACTCTGCGGAGACTCAAAAGTGAGTCGTACGGTGTCGTTTGGCTTAATCGACTTAATGCAGTTTGTATCGTAAGGCTACACATTTTGTAAAAAAAAGGGTAGGAACAATGTAATAAATATCATGACGAAACGTCGTAACATTGCAGACTTGCCCAGAACAGTTGAAGGTGTTGTAGAGACAATGGTATGTTTTGTACGGGTATATTTGACTGCCGGCAGATATGTAGTCCCTACCGGTGTACACGTAACCGTACGTACCTCCAATGTTCCTGCATGTCTGTCATAGGCATTAGCATTTATTGTTCAGAACGCACATAGATGTAGAGTTACAACGTGAATACGATAGAAGGAATACCGATCAGTGTTCCAAATGATGGAAAAGCCACTGGCAGTTACAAATGTTCATACACGATACACCAAAAAAGAAAATAGGTTTAAACTAGTCAAAAAAATTCTATTTTATTATGAGATCTATAGTAAATAAATATAGCTCGCTCAGCCGGATCCACTGCTTCTTTCCAACGGCCCTGAAAAAAACATTAGCGTCATGTCTTTAGCTGCCCCGGAGACACGTTCTCTGTTTCCGAAATCATTTCAGATATGACACTTTTTATTAAATTAATCATGCAGTTAATAAAAAATACCAAATGATAAATAATAAATAAATAAATAATGACCTGTCTGCTGCTCGTCGTTAGTCGATTCATAAAGCACTGAAGTCCGTCGAGAACAAATCCACGGGAACAGTCGAAGGCGTTGTAGTAACAAGTTCCCGACTCGTAATGTCCGCCTATGTTTCGACACGTGGTCGACGAATACCAGGTGTTGGCGCGACGATAGCACTGTCCGTTGATGGAGTGGTAGCTGTCCGGACAGTGACTCGAGTTATAGTAGCACGTCTCGTTGACCGGAAATCCGCCAAAGTTCCGGCACGAATCCGCGCTGTATACCGAAGTCGACCGGTGGCTGTAACACTTGCAGTTCACATAATGCTGTCCCGACCCCGTACACGACCCGACCGAGAAATAACAAAAGCCGACGCCGCCTTCGTCGTCGTAGAACGTTATCCCAGGCATGAAAAGTCTACATTCGGCTGCGGTGCCGACGTCGGTCCGGTTTTCGTAGCATAAACCGTTGCCGGCGAGGTACAGCGGTTCCGGACAACCGGTGACGTTGTAGTAACAAGTACCGGAGTGCAAGGACCCGCCTCGCAGCCGGCACGAGCTGCACTCGGAAGGCGCCGATGAGTAAGAGTAGCACTTTCGCTGCGCAGCCACGACAAGAGGGCAGTAGTAGTCGGACGTGAAACAGACGAAGTTGCTATAGTAACCGCGCGCCGCTTCGCACTGGCTCCTGTACCAGCCGTAGTGGTACCGATCATAACACTGCCCACCTCTCAGATAGTTGCATGCGAGCGAGTTGTAGTAGCATATATCCTGGGAATAATAGCCCCCGACGGAAGCACATGTGCCTTCGTTGTAGGTAGACGAAGAGAATGCGTAGCACTGCTCGTCGAACCAGTTGCTGCAATTGGCTCTGTTGAAGTAACACACGTAACGCTGTCGACCACCATCAATCTCATCTGTCTCGTTGGAGTAATATCCTTTGATGGTGGAACAGGTGATTCGCGAGAAATTGGCGTTGCGGTACCGATAGCACTGGCCGTCGTTCCTGTCGTAGTACGGACAGTCACTCGCGTTGTAGAAACATCGCCTGATGCGGACGTCGTAATATCCGCCGATGTTCGAGCAGGTCCCGGCCGTTTTCTCGGCCGAAAAATTCGCGAAGCACGTGCAGTTCTTGTAGTGCGAATTTCGACCGCATTTTCCGGTGTCGCTGTAGCAGAAATTGTCGCGGTACTGTCCGTCGATATCGTTGCATTTGTTGGACGAAAATGTCCAGAACCGGCTGGAGTAACACTGTCCGTCGATGCTGTACGCGCTGCAGTTGTTCCGGAAGTAGTAACAGTAACCGTTCTCGTAACGTCCTCCGATGTTCTGGCACGTGCTGCAGGTTAAAACATCGGAACGATTCGTGTAGCATTGGCCGTTGCTTGTCCTGTACAACTGGCAGTCGGGCGAGACATAGTAACACGTCTGATTCGTGTAAGTGCCGCCGATATTATCGCACGCTGACTCGGTGTAAGACGAATCGGCGTACTGGTAACATTTCAGGTTCACGAAATAGCGACAGAAATCGTCGTCGTCGTCTGCTGGTCCGTCGTAGAAGCAAGATTTGTCCGCCAGGTTGTAATGTCCGTTCAGTTCCGCGCACTGTTCTTCCCCGTAGACTGTGGACCTAAAAACACACGGAGAAATTTTTCACTAACAGGCTCGTCAAGAGGGGGGAGTTGGGGGTAAGTTACCCCGTACCCCGCGACGTTGGGGGACGCCGTCGCTCAGAAATACCAAGTACACCAGTATGCGCCGTTTAAGAAAAAAAATTTTTTTAAACATTTTTTCAGAGGGGCTCAGCGAGAATGTTTTCCCGAGCCCCACTGTGGCTCTCGATGGGCATGTTCACTAAGTTCAGTTAGCATCATGACATTGTAAGCCTATTGATGTCGCATTCTCGCTATGTGTAACGGTATAACTGATACGTTGCAAACACGCGCAGGACGTCCATATACACCGTACAAAAAGCCCAGCTGTCACTAGAGTAGACCGACCGTACCGCCTATATCCGAAGGTCAGCGTCACTTCCGGTCGCGACAAAGGCGATTTTCCAGAGTGACTGCAGTCCCATACACGCTATGGTGACGCTGCTATATCGAACGCTGCAATCAATGCTAAGATACGATACGACGATCCAGTGCATGCGAGGATGACTCCAATCAAAAACTTTGTTGCGGCCAAACTACTGCAGATAGAGACATAATTACAACTGAGAACCTATAGGAACTAGACATCGCCCCTTATCCAACTTTCCGAATGGTCGTTGCCCTTACCGACAGTACCATCGCGGACCCCTTACCGTTTAGCCACAGTAGATGCGTTACAGACTGATGATGGACGACAAACAGACGACATATTGCACCAAGACTTGACCTAACGGTCGGCCAAAAAAAAGGATACGAGAGGAAAAACGGATAAGAAAGTTTGTTATAGTGGCTCGAGGAAAACTGGGGAGATCCATAATGCCCCTGCAAAACGCAAGTGAGCCAATTTCCAGAAGTATGTAATACGAGATAATATGTGAACATTAAGCTTACAATTAACCTACCTGACAAATCAAGATTTTAGCCAGTAGGCTACTGATGCTGACGTGTGGAAAGGAAAATGAAAGCAAAAACCCAATGATTATAATTACCGATAGATGTAGCAACTGCCATCGTGAATAAATCCCTTGCATTTTGTTGGCCGAGAGCTTTCGTTGCGAGAAACTATCTAAACAAGCAACCCATGCACGACAAAGTATAGCTTGTAACAAAAATTACTTGCCGTCCTTTCGTCAGTCTCTCCAGATATTATTATAGCATAAAAATTGAAATAATTTATTGCAATTGAAACAAAACAAAAGCAACCAGAAAAAAGATGTATTATTACGTCAAAACGTTACAGCTTTTTTTCGCTCTTCTCACAAGTTTAGAAATTACGAACTACATTAAAATGTTACTACTCCAGTGGCTTGGTAGTGTAACGCTAGAGTGTCGGACTTACGATCGCGAGGTCATGGGTTCGACTCGCGGTCGGGTCGCTATTAAGTGATTACTACTTGGATAGATCATTGTTTGCGGATAAGTACATTATCCAGGTGTGTAACCAACACCAAGGTCAACTCAGCCTTCCATTCATCCGGGGTAGGTAAATATGCGACCTCTCGGGCTGGGGTTAAAGCGGGACGCGTTCACTTGTGTCGGGTGGCAAATAACACGGTGTGATCCCATAATAGCAGGTGACGCTCCGTAGCTCTGCGATGGGTTTTTCATAAAGAGTTATACACCACCTTTTACTGTAAATATTACAACGAAATCGTCGAACGAAATCTTACTACAATAAGAATGACGAAGACGATGATAAAAGCAACGACGACGCCTGCGAAAGATGCTACGTACGAAGCTTTGCCGAGATGATGCGCCTTCTTAACGTCTTCCGGCGTGCCAGCGGCAGACAGCTTACGACGCGCTAGCACTGCGTTTAGCATACAGCGCAGTCGAAACACACTGGAAGGATTAATCAGCGGTAATAATCAACCACGATTTACTTGTAGCGGTAAATAGTCGTTTTCGTCGATTCTCTATCAGACTTGCAATTGCTGTATTTTTTTGTTTGTCTAATGCAATGCATAGCATTGCACAAAGTATAAATCATCTGAGCGTCCGTCCATGAGTGCGTCTGTGCGTGCGTCCGTCCAACTTTTGAAACGCCATATCTTCATAACGGTGCAAGATAAACGCATGGTCACAATGGACCACCCACAATGGACCACCCATAGGAAGTGACCTACCGCGAGTCAAATGTTCACGTGACCGATGACGTCACGTGACCCCAAAAGGTCAAGATCATGACCCCATTATCTATGAGGCGCCATATCTTCGTAACAGTGCAAGATAGACACATGGTCACCATGGACCATTTATAGTAAAGCGCTGGTGACGAATCAAATGGTCACGTGACTGACAACGTTAATTGTTTAGTTATAATAGTAGCAAAGAATGACAATAACATTGCTGCTGTACAATTTAAAATTAAATATTTTGATTTTTCCAGGGCCTACTAGTCTATACAGCTCACTGATTATATTTATACGGACATATGAAATGCATTGGACAGACTCCGTGTTCGTATGAACATTATCTTGTCATTTACGCTCTGGGCCCTGGGGTCAGCTGCGTCTATATAGTGGGCGAGGGAAGGAATGGAAGGCAATTGCCCCCTGAAAATTATTGTGTGTCGCAAAATTGTAGCAAATTTTGTTTCGTCTGAAAATTGTCGTCCGAGTGCTAAATTTCGGGGTGGCATGAAATATCAAAATGCGTTTTAGTTATTCGTATTCATTAGTGCTCGATATAAGTGTAATTGGACGTGATTTACGTGGCCCTGTTTTGGATATCCTGAAGGCGCAACTCGTTTTCTGCTCTAATAATTATATAAGCTTATTGCGGGAACGGGCAATCGCCCTCACGGATATCCGCCCGTACGGTCAATTGCCCGTATGAAATATGGCCTGCTACCGCCGGCGAGGATGCAGCATAGGACAATAGCCCGTAGACACACCAACACGTTGCTTTCGTTTTGATTGTGAACTCAACTCACTCCTGTCACAGAACCTATTGTAGAATGTATGTCAAAAATGCAAAAGTGCATTAACTTAATATTTTTGTCAGCATAGTGACGAGGTATATTCATTTCGTTGTCGTACTTTTATTTATATACGCAGTATTTAACCAAAAACTGTCTTAATCGATTAACTGACGCAAGCAAAGTACATAATACATAATTTTTTCACGGAAAAACGACTTTCTTACAGTAAATCTATAGCAACACATCTAGACAGTTATTACATTTATAGTCAACATATCAATGTCATTGTAAACAGATGCAATGTCCAATAGCTCCGGTAAACTCGCCGACGGATTTGGTGCCATTGGCATTGGATAATTGCAACAGCAGCCAACATGTGATCCCGCTGAAGAGCAGAATTCTAGCAGAATAATCATTCAGAATAACCACTTCTTAGAAGTAAACTCTGTCCAAAAGTCAAATTCTAAGGCCGCTAGATTTCGCATAAGCCTCGACTATGAAGTTGGCTGTCTGCGGGGCGGGCGTCTGTGGAACAGTCTGCTCTCAGAAGTGACATCTTCAAACACTTCAGACTAAACCTAACACTCACCTGTTCTAGATACTCTTCGTTTCCACAGTTAACTGCATAGTAACTGCCGTGCCATAAGCATTTTTCACTTTGAATCGTATTGCATTGTATTGTTTCACTTACACGCAAGGATGAGGGCGACAAGACCGAACAGAATGCCGCACAGCCAAAACACAAAGCACGACAGGATGATGTGCGGTGTGAACGTTTCTTTGCCATCTTCTGCGTTTACTTGGCGACTGTCTGCAGTAGGCGTACTGCTGGTGACGGTTGGCAGTACAACGTGTCCACTGTTTGCGTTCTGCACCACGTATATGACACCCGGTTGGTACGCTGGAGAACTCGGTGATGGCGAACCGTCGGCAAACTGCGCATGTCGTCAACAGAATATCAGCGTTTGCAGAGCGTTTGTCAGCACAAAATACAACGATCACCAACGTTATACCCCGTTTACACGATCAAGCTGGCTCGACGGGCTGCTATATGTTAGCTGGACGAGCCAGCTCGATGTTTGCTTGACGTTTGCTCGATGTCTGCTCGATGTTTGCTTCATTAATGCTTCGTGTAGGCTATGCTTTATGCATGCTTCATATATGCTCGACGTCTGCTCGATGTTTGCTCAATCGTGTAAACGGGGTATTACTCAGTTAAACCACATTCAGCTAGCACTCGCACTGTTGTCGCAACTTTCGACTGCTGTCTGCATCAGAAAGCGAACGACTGCGTTGTCACTTTACGCGATCTGAGCGTGGTCTGAGTACGATACCACACTGTCTGGAGTGGTTAAGCTCGTACTGCGTACTCACTTATCCACTCCAGCAGTGGACATCGTGTGCAAAGTTACAGCACAAAGGAGAGCTACAAAACTAGGCCTATAGTTAGGCCTAAATGAATAGGATCATTGCCATCATCTGCTAAGTGTTGAATCTTTATGTAGGCCTATTGAAACTCACAACTCTGGAGAAGCGAAGATTGAGAGGAAATCTGACTGAAGTAGCGTACAAGTATATACAGGCTACTTACAAGCAGAGAAAGAAAATAGGCTCTTCTTTTTCTGGACAAATAAAAACGCAAGAAATACAGGCCATATTTAGGCCATAATTATAAAACCCTTCTAAGATAATGACGATAGGCCTACTTACTTTTTCATCCTGCAGCGGTATTGGTTCAGGTCCTGCGCTTGGACCTGCGTCATAAGCCGGAGGCGTAAGATTACCGAAGTTTGCGTAAGCCATTCTCTGTGTAAATAAGCCTGAACAGACTGCGAACTATATCGTGAGAACTTTGTTTAGCTAGGGCTGCAGGCTATGCTTCAGGCATTGTGGAATGTCACGGTTCGATGACGATAAAGCGTGCGCCGTGCGAACTTATTACGCAGAACAGTGTAATATTCTTCCCTAGGCAGAGATTAATGTAGGCCTACGTAAGTTGTAACAAAAATAGCAACGCTATGGGTGGCGCGTGTGTAGGGCCCCTGTCTTAAAGTTAAGGTATTGGTTTCATTAGCCTTAAAAATCTTTTTGTGCTTCTTGTTGCAGCCAGCGAAAAAAGTAAGGACGGCGTGCGAAACTTTTTAGAATGTTTATTTTTAGCCGACCGTACTTAAATAACGGTTGAGCTATTAGTATGGTTGTCCTTCGTAAGAACAGACATTTTTAGTAGAGCTGTCGAAACGTTAATTTTTTAATGCATTGACACACTGCGTTAATTTTTAACGCATTAATTAACGCGTTATTAATGCACTCAGGCCTGTCGAGAAGGAAAGTAGGGGGGATAGGGTAAGTTAACCCGGGCCCCGCGACATTTGGGGGCCCGCCTGTAGAATATAGGCAGTTAGAAACACATTTTAAACGCATAATCAACAATAACTGCCATCATAGCTAACATAGAAATCCATTAGCCTGTCGTCGAAATAATTATTTATTTTCAGTAGTGATGAAACGGCAACTAGGCCTACAGTTTAGTTAGGCCTACTTGAATTCATTCGTTTGTCAAATAACCACAGTTTAATGAAATATTGGAACTTTTGCTTCACCGAATTGAGTAAATTAACATAAATTCACATATGTGCGTAAAATTTTTTAACGCGCGTTAATTTATTAACGCATTTTAATTAATGCGTTAATTTGACAGCTTTAATGTTTAGGCCTTAGCTATTGGCCTAGTATTTTAGTGTACTAGTTCAAACTTTTATTGCCAGGTTGCTGCGTTTTACTGAGCAAAGAAATCACTAACATTGTGAATTGACTAAACAAAAATTGATCCAACGTTGGAGCATTCTTGAAAATGAGTAGGCCTATCTGAAATATACAACGCCCCTTTGAGGCCTATATTTCGCCACAAGCACCTGATAACACGCGCCCCAATTGTATTGTTAATAATCTGGTGAAAAGCCTAGATGCCATTTCTTATTGAAACGCCATGTAAAACTGCAAAAAGGATACTGGTATAGCTTACTGTAGTCCAGTGTCGACATAATACACCGTGGTCCATGAAAAGTGGCACTTTACTTTTGTCCATATCTTTGCCAATTATTGACCGATTTTCAAAATTCTTTCACCGGTACACTCTACAGACAATTTGCAATAAGGCGGTCATTATATATTCCACTACACCGTAATTGCGTCTTCACACTACCTTGTAAAAGGTAAATGTAAGAAAAAAAACTAACAATAATAACAAACATTTAGGTAAATGGGAAAACACGTCAGACCAACATTGCGGTGAATGATCCGTATGACACTAAACTGTTAGACCCACACAGTTTAGTATCATACAGACCATTAACCACAAAGTTGGTCTGAAGTGTTTTTTTGTTCATTTACCAAAATGTCTGTTTGTCATTATTGTTGTGCATTCATATTTCACTTATATTTCACAAGGTAGTGTAGAGACGCGTTTATGATACGGCGGGATATATAATAACCACATTATTGCAAATTGTCTGCAGAGTGTACCAGTGAAAAAATTTTGAAAATCGGTCAATAATTGGTGAAGACATGGACAAAAGTAAAGTGCCACGTTTTTATGGACCACACTGTATAGGGCCTATGCAACGATACCCTAACAGTATAAACTGAAAATTGACACACTGGTTACTCGTGGCCCAGGGAATGTTCACACTAATATTAATAAGTATTATTGCGGTTCCTCTATGCCCTTTCATTTTACAGAGATAGACGGACAGACAGACAAACAGGCAAAATCCGTAATGCAGCTTATTAAGAGTGGCCTATGGCAGCACAATAAATAAAGGACCAACTGCATGTGGAAAAATCTTCATTCCTTAACAGTTTAAGTACTACACAAAACTGTGTGTACAATAAACAAGAAAAGCCCTGCTAACACTAATGGGAACGTGCAACAGCGATGCATGTTTGAAAGCCTAGTAAAACAAAGTCTAAGTCATTTGTCAGAGAGTGCGAGACGACCGGTGGCTATAGTGTTTTACTCGTACTCACCAGAGGGTGTAACGTATCTCGCTCGGCCAACGCCGCATCGGCTGAAAATCGCAAATTTTTCCCACCCCCTCTCATTTAACACCCTCGTTTGGATGACTCCCTTCGAATTTATGAAAATTCTTTACGGTTCCTGAAACTAGAATCTTCCAGGCAGCCGACGGTGAAGATTTGGTGATCCTAGCTTGCACCGTTTTTGACTGATCCACCCGTGTGACAGACAGACAGACAGACAGACAGACAGAATTGTGATGGCTAAGATGCGTGCTGCTGTTGCGCGTAAAAACTATCATGTCGTACAATAGGCCTACATCTGCAATAAATGAAACTCAACAGCAAAATAATGAAATATTCTCAAATGACTACCTGGTATACCAGATATCACAGTTCAGTAGACAAATCAACAACATTTTTTAAAACATTAGCTACATAATCGCAACAATAAATACTTCACTCAAATCTGTTGGTTATTGTTTAAGTAATCTATTTATAATGTTATGCAAAATAAGGTTACAGTCACCAAAAACATTACAAAACATTTTTCAAACATCATTTTAAATGCACTAGGCCTAACCATTCACGACCATAATAAATAAAATAAAAATAGCTCATATCAGCAAGCTGACTACTCAAAAATCTACACAATTGAACTATTAAGTGTAAAACATAAAAAGTTAAAAACATCTGCTACATAAGTGTATAAGTGCATTCATGACAGCTGTTAGCTAAATGAGTTATAAAATTGATAAAAACGTGCACTTTTCTTGCACAGTAACAACTGTTAGTTTCAACCGAAATTAATGATCAATTGATCGTTAATTTTTGAAAAAAAAAATTAACTACTGATTTTTTTCAATTGTTACCAGCTCTAGTTATCAGGTGGGTTTATTCAGTGAAACCCAATGGGTTTTTCCTGGTATGTGGCGGGATATCTAAACCCTGAATGCCAGCCTAGTGATCTCTTTCGTCCGGAGGCCGGTAGGTCAGACCAAGATGCTGAAAGATTGATTCTTCAGTCGGAGTAGAAAGAGCTGTTCCACTTGTTAGCTTCACCCCATTCTGAAAACATTGTACCGATAAAATCCACCTCTTCAATCAATGACTGCAATAGTAACAGCAGTAGTGAAGGACAACAATGTTTATGGTGCTATCATCATGGCACAGCCATTACGAGAGTTCACTCGGTTCATTTGACTGAATGCAGCAATGACCGCCAGCTGGCTGCCGACCTTTGGACCAAGCCAATCAGCCTGAGCCAGAGATTTGTCTAAACTGGTAGCTGTAATACTGCACCAAACACTGCCATTCATTACGACTCAACACAAAAGCTGATACTCGATTCCCCCATTCCACAAAGGGTAGATGGCTGAGTTGACCTAGTTGACCTAGCTGCAGGTTTTTTATGGCCCACGCTGTAAAACATAACCAACCCAATAAATGACACCAGTGCAAAGTGCGTGTTTATTAAAAGACATAATCATTTGCACAGTGAGCCTTGGGTTCCACGAAAAGCACATGACAAAAAAAGCTACATAAAACTATATAAAAACTGAAATAAACTAACGAATGCATACTAAACGAAATATCTAAAAAAAACTACATAATAAAACTTCAACTAAATCAGAATTAAACCATATATAAACTGCAGATAAGACAAATTTCAGTTACTAAAATATCACTTGTGAAAACACATAAAGACATGCTGGTAAGTTAATGGTTTACCTGTCGGACAATGCCAGTATAAAGCGTGTGTTCATTGAGAGACATTTTCATTCGAGCAGCAAGATTCCGCATTGACCGGTTGAAATGAGCCGACCCGGTGAAATACATGAGAGCACAGGCAAACTCAGCGTACGGCACTACGATTATGTCCAGACGACGATGCTACAGACAGACGGAGCACACTGCATTGCAATAGCTGGCACATGCCGCTTATAACACAATCCAGTGAAATACATCAGAGCACAAGCAAAATCAACGTAAAGCACTACGAATATACACAGTAAATGGTGCAACATGAAACATTAAGTTAAATGTTAAAAGGTGTACATAACTCTTTATGCGGTGGCTTGGCACGGTGGCAACACGTTTGATCCGATCAATGAAGTCACTCTACGCCAAGCCGGGTTAGTACTTGGATGGGTGATTGCCTGCAGGCAGGTAAACCATCTCGGTATGTAACCAGCTGCCTAGGTCAATTCAGCTTTCCATCCTTCCGGGATAAGTAAATCGAGTACCGGCCTATCTAGATGGGGTTAAGGCGGGGCGCGTTCACCTCTGTCGGGTGGCAGGTAACACTGTGTGATCCCATATGATAAGAGACGCTCCGTAGCTCTGTGAACGGTTCGCTCCTTAAGAGCTATACACCTACCTTTACCTGCCATACGAAATCCCACTGTGTTACCTGTCACCCAACACCTTAACTTCAGCCAAGCAGGCCAGTACTCAACTCACCTACTGTGGAGGATAGAAGGCTGAGTTTACTTACATGGTTGCTTATGTAACAAGATAGTTTTATCAGTCCACGGACAGACACTCATACAGGTACTAGCCAGATCACATGCAAAAACCTGCAGGGCCAGCTGAGTAAATCGGTAAAAAACAACGTTTAAAACATTCTTTATCGATTTAACAACAATAGGACAATTTTTGACGGACTAACATTTAGAAGAAAAGATGCAGTTGTCCCATGTTATGATACCACCACTGGTCTATCGGAAAAGCTAGTAAGAGAATAAAGCTGTGCTCAGCAACGTCGTGGTTTAAAAATGTAGGCAGAGCAAAACATTGCCATTTTCAGACCGGCACTGCAAATTTCGAACAAAATTCCAACAGACAGTAAAAAATTCAAACAGAGGAAATTATGGATGCTCAACATTTCAATGATGCCAATAATTTATACCAAAATGATGGCTTTTAGCCCCAAAATTTTGCATTTTTGCATGAAAATTCTCAGACACAAAAATTTTCTAGCAATGACTGCTAAAAACTTAAAAGGGGCAACTGCACCCCATGCCTTCTGTCAGACCGACTACGACACCATTGGCTGCGCTTCTGACCTTTGCACCATTGTGAGGAAGCTGACAGACTCCGAGATATTTCTTCTGTTCTCCATTATTCTCAACTGACACCAAATCGTCCGTTAGAAACCCTACCAACCATGAACAACAGAACCAACTTATATCCGGAATTCCAGGTACTCCGACAAAATCAGCAGACAGCCAGCCTACAATGGGACAAATGCCTACAGTTAATGCTGTCGCACTGAACAAAAACTGGAATTACAGCTGCTAAGCAATCGTTTTTTTACAATCTCTTTAATCATTCTAATCACACGTTTCATTCGAATCACACGTTAATCATGGTTTTGAAACACTTGCCTACAGTTATCAGCAGTGAAATATCGAATCTGGTGGACTTATTGCTAACATTCAGCACTACACAAAAAAAATTTCCCTACTTGCTAACTTACTTCAAAATTAGACTGATATACTAAGCATAAGCCTTGCAGCATAAATAGCACAAGTGATGCAACAGATGTTATTTTATAAGACTGACATATGCATGAGGCACGAGTGATTCTTCGCCGTTACAGTGAATAACTCAACGTGTGTACATATTGTACGATGAATAAATAAATAAATACTAAAAAATAGCTTTGCTGGTAAGAATTCCCTTTTGTTGATACCACTGAGATAGTCCAAGTAGAGCAACATAGCTGCAAAAAGTAATTTTGCTACTGCACAAAAAATTGTTAATTAGGGCCTCCAATACCGATGATGTTTGGCAATACCGGTTTCGGTATTCAAGAAAAGCAGTACCGATATACTGGTAGTGACACTGGTATTTTGTTCAATGACGGTGTTAATGAGAAAATCTTAATCTGACTGGCAGAAGACAGGCAATAAGTAGTTGCGAACAATAACTCTGCAGTGCACCTTTTGTCTATACCTCGCTACTGAAGTCATTAATGATGTATCTGTCGTTGAGCATTATAGAAGAAAGTTAGTGACTGACCGAAGAAAACATATGTTAAGATTGTTATCTCCCAGCGACGAGCGTAGTTTGGAGCACAAAATTCCATAGCTGTAAATGCTCTTTCTGCTTCTACGCCAATCTATGGATGTTGCTTTGAAAGTCACTAAGTAGGCCTAGGTAGTCAAACAGTAAGCTTGTGACTGGCGCAAAATGATTGCGACTCAGTGACCCTTGCGACCCGCGGACTCTCTCGCTAGGCGGACCTGACGTCGGTTAGTCAGGCGACATCGCAACTTCATCCAGCATCCCAAGTTCCCAACCGCCCACGCGTCTTTAGCAGCGTGCAATGCAAGTCTGCGCTCTGAGTACAGCCTACATGATGCACGGACGGCAACTTGTAGGCCTACGTCATATAGCGGCGCCATCTACACTCACTGGCTAAACAAATATTTGGTCACAGATTGCGCAGTGTGTCACACTAATAACTACTAGAATTGCCGATACCAAAAACTATAGTATTGGACAGTGCAATACTGGCATCAATACCAGTGACATTTAGGCCGGTATACCGGTATACCGGAAGGCCGTGGGAAGGTGGGGACCTTGGTACAGCTGACTGGGGTTGCCTAGCCGGCCGCTGCGCCAGCCTGTGTCTGCAGGCTGCTCACGGTGGCCGTGCGGCAGGCGGCTCTGGTTAATGACGAAAGCACATTAGAGGCGTGCGCATGTTCGCGACGATGCGCTATACAAATTGACGACCTTTACCTATATACCGGTATTGGTATATCGGTACTGGAGGCCCTAGTTTGATAGTTCCATTTGAGAAGTCAGGAATTCACGTGTCTTATGAAGTCATACAACAAGTGGCTTAAAGACATCATGATGTGAACACCCATTGGCTTAAGTTATAATCTTATGATGAATAATAAATATAATAAACATATAATAAAAAGGCGAGGCACCTGTCTGATGAAGCTGAGCAATAAGTGGTTTGAAGATGCCACGATGTGAACGACCATCAGGGTGGGTGATAAGCACGTCGACATCACCACAAGTTGACTTACCACGTCGATACGAACCACAAGCCATTAACACCACCCCAGCCTGGACAGATTCTGCCGCTTGTCTCACCTAAATATACAACAGCCAGTGAGAAATAAGAAAAAACAAGAAAAAATTAAAGAAAAATAAGATCAAGAAATAAGAATAAGAATGAGAAGCTTGTGAACAAAAATGACAACAATGGTATTAAAAATGATGATAAGATTAAAGAAAAAAAGAACAAAAAGAAGAAAAAGAATTTCTAATATCGGCATAGCCAGCTAGGTCCATTGCATGGAAGCTCATCCTCTTTGCAGAGTTCGACAAGCCATTACTAACACCCCGGCCTGTATGCACTGTGCAATTTCTTCCACCAGTGTACATGTCATACAGAGGAATAGCCAATAGCTGTGAAACTTGGCCTCAAAATCACTTTTAAAAAATAGACCCCAAAATACAGGGGCCCTACATCCTAAAATTTGGGGGGTAAGGTCCAAAAGCTGACTGTGATCATGAATAACTCCAGAATGGAACCAGACATTGACAATCGGAAAACGGCGTTGCAAACTAACATTTCTGTCACAAATGGTGAGACAATTGTAATAGTGTTTAGACACACTCAATGGCAGCCAACATACTTCATAATACACTACTCTAGATGAATATAGATTACCGTAGCTTCAATCTGTGCAGCCTCTGATCTTGGCATTCTGTCCAGCAGTTCGACATAGTACTTGAGACCGATGCGCTGACATCGAGTCAGGGTTGACTCCACCGAGCGTAGGTCGTCAAGTGTTCGATGTCCTTGCCTGACCCATGCAGCCGCTGTCTGTGTGCCTTATACAGTCAAGCCATCAATCGATCGGTCGACCATCAAGCAATCTAACACTTATCAACAATCAATCATCCATTCACATGGTTCTTGCCCATTTGTCAAAATCAAATTCAAGGGCTAGGGCCATACAAAAAATATATAAGGAGAACTGAATTAAATCAAACCAGCACTTTTATAAGCATATATAAGCAGGTTCAGTTTACATTCGACAACTTAACATCTCAGAGTCAGAGCGCTCCACACCCCAACGTCTAAAACCAAAATAGTATCAGTAAGTAACAGTGATGATGAAGTCTATTCAACACTCAGACTCGAGCAACACTGATTCTAAAAATCACTTGTTCGGTCATGGCATGGCATTTTAGAAAATCAAATTCAAGCACTTTCAAGAACCTGCAGACATTGATTCAAGGACCACGTCTGTTTTTGAGGATTTTCCAGGCCTTGCAAATCTGGAAAAAAAATTCAAAGACTTTCAAGGACTTTCAGGGACCCATAAGAGCCCTGCATTCCATCAATCCATCCATCAATGAATCAATGTATGAATGGATAGATGAATAAATGAATGAACTAGAAAGCAGTCAGAGCCCACACACCTCCGCAAAGGCAATGTTGTTCGCTAGGTGGCAGCACCATCTTCGGTTTTGCAGCGGTTTCCCTTATGCCCCATTGAAAGCAATGGTAACGAAAATTTCAAAGTGATCCAGAATCCAGGATTCCTTC
>Ga0056128_1000106_pt1 | contig 51597 bp, 31 predicted proteins | sample WorMetLIZISLAND2_FD_71113 | JGI IMG/M metagenome (GOLD analysis project Ga0056128, IMG submission 71113) | Marine gutless worms symbiont microbial communities from Max Planck institute for Marine Microbiology, Germany - Olavius geniculatus... ... | reverse complement strand
GCAAATTCGCCCATTTTTCTGAAATTTGGAAACACAAAAGACCATCAAACATTGTTGAATTTTGCAATTCTTGCTGGAAAATGGCAAAAAACGCACCTTTTTATATAAAGTCGCCTGTAAAAAGTTTTCATGGTCGGGCCAAAGGGGGGCATCGCACCGTGCCCCCCCCCTAAATACGCCACTGCGTACACTGGCTCTCGATTGGCGCCGAATTCAATGACCTTGAATGACCTTGAACGCCAGAATAGGAGGTTTTATAAATTTTTTGGCGATTTCGGGCTGCGACACCAGTCTATATCATTCACAAGGTGGCGCCACGGAACTATCGTTATGCGATCCAGAGAGAGAATTTGGTATTTGTAAATTAACTTAGCGTGAACACTCAAATTTTCAGCTAAACTACTGAACCGGAACTGCTATAAGCTTTTGCGCGTCTCGTGAGCATTAGCTCAAATTTCTTGTGTGTAATTCTACGAGTAGTCTGAGCCACGAGGTGGGATTGTTATTAAATCTGCAGTGTGCATGACATGCATGTGACTGCCGTGTAAGGAGAGCGACGTTACTTCCTTCTTTGACAAAGACACCCGAAAGCGAAAGTTGGAATTCCCACGTCGTTTTGAGGAAGTTGGTATTTTGTGTTGTGTGACAAATTGTGAAAATGTCATACGTGTCACATAAATGTTTACTTCCTGAAAACGACGTTTTTCGTTAATGTCAGTGTTCAGTCTATGTTGTATGACTAGTAACGTAATGGTATGGCGTCAGCTTCTCGCTTGTTGCAATAATTATTTCGCACTTTTGTGCATCGCATAGACAACAGAGAAGGTGAATGCAAATATCGTATTGGGTAGCCTCGTATTGTATCTTCTCTCTCTTATGACAAAAGCTTTATAATGCGCTACAATTGGTACATCATTCAGAGTCCTGACAAAACTTGGACCGACGAAACCGGGAACGACAAAACCTGGACACAGTGACTTAGATTTAGGAAATAAGGTTGAGGATCGGGTTAGGGTTAGAGTAAGGGTTAGGGTTAGTGCTAGGGTTCGTGTAGTGGGCTAGTTTTAACGGTCCAGGTTTTGACAGTCCAGGTTTCGACAGAGAACCACATTATTGGTGGTGATTTAATTGAAGTATATAAGATTTTCAAGGATTTTGAATTTGGATTCTGAGTTGTTTTTTATGAAATCAAAACAGGTCTACATGGCCATGAGTTGAAGCTAGTAAAACCCAGAGCCAGATTGGATGTTAGGAAAAATATTTTTTTCAGTAATAGAGTTGTGGATGAGTGAAACAAATTATCACAAAAATTAGTGCAACATTGATTTGGGTCAACTATCCCTAACCCTAGCACTGTAGCGTAACTGCACAGTGAACTTTCGAAATAGTGGACCGGTACCACAACGTTAAACAAAGTTTCAAATTTCAAAAACAAATTATAGACCATCATCTCCTCACGTACGTGATGCCTAGGCATGGTACTTAGCCAGAAAAAGTTGCAACTGTCTTTTGTTCCATGTTCGTACGCATACTGTCTCTGTCCAACACTGTCTGCAGTGGTATAATGGGTTGATAACGCCATGGGTGCACTCACGTGTGACCGAGCAGAGCCGTTCACAAGGGCAGCGATTTTCTGTGAGTATTGATGGACGGACTAGGAGTCTGGAGGGTGGAAGTCCCCCAGTGGGGTCCAGGGGCATAACCCCTGATGAGCTAAACAATTTAGCAGCCACATTTGCATAGAAATGTTTAGAACGTCGCCTAACGCACAAAGTTAGAAATCTTACTATAATGTGCATAAAATCTACTTGTCCATTTATTTGTCTTTCAGACCCCTCTGGAGCTTTCTGTGTTGCACGGAGGCGTTTGAGTCCTTGGGCCTTAGGTACGTGCCCCCACCTCCTCCCACGAGCAGCCTGAGGGGGCCCACGAGTTAAAAATTTTGCATTGCAACCAACGGAGATTTGACGGCGGCGGTGTGCGGCGTTGCGTGGCGCCATCTGCGAGTGACATGAAGATTCACACAAACTTTGCTAGTAGGCTACAAGTAAAACACAGAAAAGTCACAATGAAATAAAATGTCTTTGGCTATTACTTGAATGCACTGAACTCACTCAAGGGCTATTTAAGATTTCAAGTTGGGGGCGTGCAGTAACGGGGTCTAAAAAATGGAAGTTCCTTAGTGGAGTGCAGAGGCAAAGCCCTTGTAGGCCTAGGTGGCCTGGGGACGAAGTCCTCCAGAAGCTAAAACTTTTTTGTGTAAAAAGTGTGATTTTTTTGCATTGTTGTACTACAAAATTTTTTCCTGGGGGAGCAAATCCAGAGGGTCTTTTCATCCCTTTTCCTTCCCATTTCCTCTTTCCCTTCTTCCCCTTTCCTGTCTTTGCATTCCCTCTCTCCTCCCCATTCTTTTTCTTCTCCCCTTTCCCTCTCCACCCTCGCCTTAGAAGGACCCCAAAATTGCAGTTTATTTATTTCAATTTATCAACTAGCACAATGCATATACATGTATAACATTTGACAAACAATATGAAAATACACTGGTTGAATGGCCAACACAGGGTTAAAAAACCTCTTATGTGCCGCCAGTTTAGGTGCCTGGGGACCAGGGTTAATGAATCAAGTGATTTAAATCATTGATTTAAATCGGTGTAAATCATGATTTAAATCAACAATAAAAATCATGATTTAAATCACTGAATATAAAACTACAAATTTTTGTGTAAATGTGATGGCTGTTTTGAGTTTGCTATCTATCATTAGTATTTAATGCACTGTAGTGCTTGCTTACTCAATTTATTTTGTTGACTACATTAATATTTGGTTATATCTGAGCTGGTAAGTTAGCTTAACCTGATACACTTTGCCAAAGTTAACATCCCCAATTACTCGGCCTTGACTCTTGTTAATTGCTCGTGTTGTTTTAATAGTTACTTTCAGCAATCAGCATGCTTACAGGTATTAGAAATGTTATGGCCTTCAATATTGTCTACTATTTGCCTTAAAAAGTCTGACAAATTGCAACCTCATAAATATTCACAAATATTAGAATGCATCACCAGGTTAAAATTGTAAATAGTTCTTTGCCAGGCTGCTATAAAAAATAACACACATAATTTTTTTTTAAAAAGAAACTCTAATCAAGGCCAATTACTGTTATCCACAAACTAACAGATAAAAGTAACACATTGGTTATCACAGATAGTATAGAATGGTGTAAAAATCTAATAAAAATAAAAAAATCAAAGAAATCGATTTACACAAAAAATCTGATTTAAATTAAAAAATCGATGCTTTCGATTTTTATTTTTAAAAATCGTGATTTTTATCAAATCTGCTGTGGAGTGTTATGAGCTCCCCAATGGGGTTAGCTGGGGCTAAATCCCAGCCGATATCGAATTTGCTGGCAACAATTTTAATTATTTTCCTGAGAACTCAAGTGACCAAATGTAGTGCAGAATGAACAATAAAGGCAAACAAGGGCGGCACTGCAAATTTAAAAGTGGTGCTACAAATAATCTGCGAGTGATGCGAGCAGAACAAAATTGATCTGTTGTATGCAGAAATGTCGCATAACCCGATTCGAAATGTAATAGTTGAAATGTAAGACTAAAACGTGATTGTTTATTGGGGGACAGCCTCTATGTTGTCCCCCCTGTCCAAATATTGGAGGGGACGTCCCCCTCATCCTCCGAAATTGCCGCCCATGGCCGTTGATTTGATCAATGTTGCTAAACCACTGTCTGGATTGGAGTGTGTGAGCTGGTTTAACACTCACTGTTTGCCATTTTGCAATCCCGGGATTCCAAGATCCCAAATCTCCGGATCCCAGCCATTTTCACCAATCCAGAATCCCGAGATTGGTATCGTCCCAATCCTGGGATTTCTGGATTGAAAAAAATTCGTTAAAATTCCACTTTTTTGAACGTTAAATGATCTAATGAATAAAATATTTTATGTGAGCTAGAGTCCTCTCCTTGCTGACAGTGCTGTGCTCTGTTATTCGTATTTTTGTCTGAAAGAGAGAATATTTAGGCATTACTACAGCAGGTGTATTTACAGGTCAGACACTTGTCAGTGTCTCCCACCAGCAACAGCATCAGAGTACGGAATAAAAAAGGTTATGTGTGTATATTGCGTGTTTTAGAGAAGTGTGCTATGGAACATCGGCAGCAGTTGCCTTCTTCTAAGTCATGGATCAAAGGGGTTATCACCAATGTTAATGAAGAGAAACACTATGGTTTCATTCAGCCACAAACCCCACTACTAGCTCCATACTGCAACAGACCAGTCCATTTCTGGCTGAACAGGGTTAACTGGAATGTTCACGTTAATGATGCTGTTGAATTTCAGCTTGATAAAAGACAGCAACATAAGCCGACGGCTTATGCTGTGAAGCTTCAAGAAACGCATGATACTGCAGCAACAAGTTACGAACTGCACGGAACACTGCAGCAAAGTGCAGGACTAGGAGGAGTATGTCATAACTCAAACTCGAATGGAAGTTCTTCACTTCAGTTGGAAGTTATACCAAAACATGAACATAGGATGCACGAGAAACGCTGGCAAGGAAAAGTAGCCAAGATCCAGGACACATTTGGCTTTATTCAGTGCGATACCACAACGCCTCGCCTAGCAGAACTCACTGGAGATCTGTACTTTGCTGCAAGTTCGTCACACACAGGACATTTCAAACTGGACAGAGGTGATCAAGTTAGCTTCTACGTGCATCAGCAGCCTAGACTGCATGCTGTTGATGTCCGTTTGGTCCAATGCAGTGACCGCCCAGTAGAAATTATTGAAAGCTACATCACGTCTCTTCTGGAAAAGATTGCTGACAGTGGTGATGTTGGATCTCGTGAAGACGTGATTGTAGCTGTCACTTGTTTACCTGTGTGGAAATGCATTGGCCACATTTCCAGCATTAGTGACAATGGACTAAGGATGTTGGTGGAACTTCTGATTCAGTTGAATGAGAAAGAGTTTCTGAGAGAAAATGCAGCAGTAGTTCTTGAAACACTGCACGAGACTCCCCTTTTTGCACCGCATCATGGCCGACTCTCTAGCTACATGAATGACTTAGCGACAAACGGTTTCATCCATGAGCTTTCGAATCTACATCAACTTATAGTGCTAATGGCACAAAAAGTTCCAAAATGTGGGCGTCAAATAACCGAATTTGTAAAACCGTTGATTTCAGATGAGAAAGGTTCTTGCAACAAATTGCTGTACCAGCTTCTGAGACAATTCACCAAAGGTACAGCTGGAGCAATCGAGAACATGCAGTGGAATGAGTTGCCACTAGTACCATCTGTTGATGAACTGGTGTCTGGTAAGCTGGAATCATACAGCAGTCTCGATCGTGTCATAGAAAAAGGAGCGTACCTTTCCATGGAATCTTACATAGACACTTACTTCCGTCTCCTGCGTGTCGACTGCTTCTCTGCAATGGCAAAAGGTGTGATGGATCTCATTGGTGGAAAAATTGTCACGAGAGATATGAATGTATATCGAGGTATACAGCTAGCAGGTGTCCAACTGACTGGCAGTGGACTGTCCATTGGACTTGCTGTTGTGCCACATAAGACAGTCAACTGGCAACAGTCCTCCAATCTGATGTTTGGCAATTTGTTGTGCATATCTGTGTCAGGCACATTCCAGGATCCGATCTGGGCAACTGTTTCTAACCGTGACCTGCTCCAAAAGCATCACATTGTTGTCATTGAACTTTGCAGTGAGAATAACAGTTGCTCAAACAGCAAGACATTTATGTCGCTGTTCTTCGCTGGTCCTTCATCTGTGATGGTAGAGTCACCGACATACTACCGCACCTACCAACCAGTTCTGAGAGCTCTTCAGAACACCGATACAGAACAGATTGCATTCAGGGATGAATTAGTGAAATGTCAGCAGGGGACACGTCCGGAATATATCACAGAGGAAACACAAGTAAATGCAGATGTTATATACACACAAATGCAACAGCCGAAACTGAATGCGTTGTGCTACAGCTTGGATGAGATGAGCCTTGGTGAGACCACCTTGGACGCAAGTCAGGAAACAGCAATCAAACAGTGCCTGAAAAGCAGAGTCACAATAATCCAGGGTCCTCCTGGAACTGGCAAAACTTTCGTTGGTGTGAAAATCATCCAGTTGCTGCTTACAGTCAGCACTCCTCTGCGTTTGCCAATACTGATACTTACCTACAAAAACCATTCTCTGGATGAATTTCTCAAAGAAATGATAAAACTTGAGCCGCATAGTGTGGCAAGAGTTGGTGGCCGATCCCAAGAGAAAGCACTGTCCAGCCGCACCTTGAACGAGCTTCGACGATTAAAAGAGTACAGAGCAACTGAGCCTGTCTTCAAAGAAATCATATTTTTCAAATCAGAAATGGATCGGCTGAAACAAGAGATCATCGAGGTCTTTAATGGCATGGAAGGACAGCAACATTTCAGTGTCGACTTGCTGTTGCAGTTTTTTGCACACGAACAGTTATCAGTGTTTCTACTGAAATGTAACTGGTCGAAAACTAAACAAAAACCCTTTAAGTCGCACGATGAAACAGAGTGGCACACAGTGAGCAAAACCATAACAAGCCAGGATGTGTCAGAGATAATGGAAAGCTGTGACAAGTCAACTATTCAGGATCTAGTTGAAGCCAGTAAAAACCATAAAGAGAGCATTGGTGCAAAGCTGTACCAGCTGCTGAAGAGTGCACTGTCACTTTGGTTGCCAAAAGTGGAAGATTTTCAGGCATTTGAACAGAACATCGCAATAAGCCAAAACTCTGTTCTTGGCAAGTATGAACAGCTTGCAAATCCAGAGAAGTCTGCTGATAATGACTGGCTTTCTGCAGAACAAGATATTGCTGAACGAGATATCGATGAAACGGTGCAGGAGCGCCTTGCAGCTTGTCTGGCAAAAGAAACAAGTGCTGACAAACTTCTTAAAAACTTCAAGATGTTCAGCAGCTTTAAGCAGAGCAAAGGTCATCTGCTCAAAATAGCCCAAGTTGTTGTTGAAAAGTCTGCAGCTGGATCACTGACTGGCGTACACAATCTGTGGGATCTGGACACCAATGACAGAATCCTGCTTATTCAGCATCTGCTACTGCAAAAGTTCACCGAAGCTGGAAAACATTTTGAGGGTTTGCTGGCAGAATACGAGAAGATATATCGTACCAAGGATGAGCTTGAAAATCAGCAAAAGGTGAATATTCTACAACAGATGAAAATCGTTGGCATGACCGTGACTGGAGCAAATATACACAGAAGTCTCATCGCACAAATTAGGCCTGAAGTCATTCTTGTCGAGGAAGCGGCAGAGGTATTGGAGCCGCAGCTTGTAGCATTGATGGGAAACTGGGTCAAGCATCTGATAATGATTGGTGATCACAAGCAGTTGCGCCCAGCCGTTGAAAACTACATACTTGCTCGAGATTATCACCTGGATCTCTCAATGATGGAACGGCTGATAAATAACGGACTGTCGTATGCAACGCTAACAATGCAGAACAGAATGCGGCCGGAATTTGCTGACCTTCTGCTGGATATCTACCCAAAGCTTCAGAGCAATCTTGCCAGAGTTGAACTGAACAAACCCGCAAACTGTATTGGTCGATCAGTGTACTTCTGGACTCACCAGGAGCCAGAGATGAAAGAGCGCAGTTTTGTTAACAAGGCCGAAGCAGATCGTGCTGTGCGGCTTGCACTGTTTCTTGTTGATCAGGGTTATCAGGCAAGTCAGATTACCATTCTCTCACCGTACTTAGGACAAGTGAGGCTAATCAGAGAGATGGTTAAGGCCGCCGAGAAGGAGTTCAAGGACATTTTTGTGGCAGAAGAAAGTCAGAAAGAAAGCACTGTAGAAAGTGATGTACCGTCATTGACTGATAATGCCATAAAAGTTCATACCATTGACTTGTATCAGGGTGATGAAAATGACTTTGTGATTGTATCACTTGTTCGATCAAATAATCGTGGAAATGTTGGATTTCTGAATGTTATAAACAGACGATGTGTTGCACAGTCTAGAGCTCAGTGTGGGCTGTACTTCATCGGGAACAGACAGACGCTTTCAAATAACAAAGACTGGAACATTCTTATTGAAAAACTTGCCAAATCTCACTGCATTGGCGCCACAATTCCATTACAGTGCCCTCTGCATCCAAATGAGACGCGCTTATCTGTCACCAGTCATGATCAAATTCCAGTAAAACAAAGCTTCTGCAGTGTTCTTTGTGGCTTTCATATGCTGTGCCAACTGCATGTTTGCAGGAAAAAATGCCAACCAAGACACTCTCACGTAATTTGCCACGAACGTGTAAAGTTCACGTTCTCAAAGTGTGGCCACAGCCGAGAACGGCAATGCCTTGAGAATGAAGACAAACTAACTTGCAGTGCTAAAGTTTCATTTTACTTCAAGACCTGCAAACATCTTGGTCAGAGGGAATGCCATCAGAAAGATGAAGATGTCAAATGTTCAGAAAAATGCCCAAAAATGCTGGACTGTTTCCATCCTTGTGAAATGAAATGTGGTGAACCATGCAACCACAGTAGTTGTACAGTCTGTCAGAAAATAAGAGAAGCTGAAGAAGAAAAACGACGACAAGCGGAGGAAAAGCTAAGAGATCAAAGTCGTCAAGAGGCAAAGCAAAAAATTGCAGAAATTGAGAAACAAAATCCAGAAAAAAGTGTGCACTTCGAAGAATTAAGTTGTGATGGTGATCGTGCTGAGGAGTATTTCAGCATTGAGGACAAAGTGAAAAAATACATTCAGCCTGGACATAACTGGTTTCCTCACGTGACACGAATAGAGAAGTTGACAAATTTGAAACTAGAAAAAGACTGGCTGGAAGCAAAGGTTGCAGCATTTGACCCAACTCGATGTGATTTAAAATTTCATGGCACAACTGAAGAATCACTTAAGAGTATTATCCAGTCAGGATTCAAGCTGCCAAGAATTGAACATCAGCTGTTTGGACCTGGGATTTACTTTGCCAGTGACTCGTCCAAAAGTGCTCAGAAACGGTACACCAAAGGCTCCAACATGCTGCTTGTCTGCGAAGTTATTCTTGGGAAGACTAAGACAGTAGAGCAAGCTTGTAGAGATATGACAGACAAGAAACTAAGAGATGAGGGATATGACTCAGTGTTTGCAAAGCGAGGTACGAAAGCGACAGGTGGAGTTCTGAATGATGAGTTTGTTGTATTTAACCCAAAGCAGGCTATACCAAGGTACATAGTGCACTACAACGAAATGGACTACACAGGTCTTATCAGAAGCATTGATAAGGCACTCGTGCCTGCTGGTCAGAAGATGGAAATGCACCACATACTGCCGCCGAAACGAGCACGCAGTTTTGACGCGATAGAAATGCATTTTTGTCTTGCAGAATCTCAATTTTCACGTCTGATGGTGAGTACAAACATGCACTATGAAGTACAGTCAGTTGATTTATATCTCAATCCTGATTTGATGGCAAAGTATGAAAAGATGCAAGCAGAAATGGAACAAAAATATCCAGGAACAAATGAATCTAAGCCAATTCTGGCCTTCCATGGTACAAGGGTGACAAACATCGACAACATAGTTCAGGAAAATTTTGACTTGTCAAAACTTGCATCTAATACAGGGAACAGAGGTGCCTATGGTGCCGGCATTTATTTTTCAGAATTTCCCAAAGTCAGCATTGGATATGGCGATACTGGTAAACTGCTGCTGTGCAAAGTGCTTCCAGGCAAGTCGTATGACTGTCTACATACAATGCCTGGGCAAGGTCTACAGCACGGCTTCGACTCTCATCGTGTCAGAGCTGACAATGAAGGTCGTGGTCACGAGCTTGTGATATTTGACGTAGATCAGATTCTACCTTGCTATGTAATAAACTATAAATGATGAACGGACGTGAGGCAAGAAGTGCCATTGTAATTTTCTGTTTGGTTTTACCCCAGTGAAAGGCTGTGTTGTTTTTGCAGTGTTGTGACACTGCCATTTCAACTGCTGTGTTGTAATTATATCAGTTTTATTTCATATTATTTGACTTACCATGTACAATTATAAAATTAAATCGATTACTTCTATGATAGCGCAAAAAGCTGGCAAGTTTCATTTTTTGACTACCTATTCTGTTTATAGAACAAAACAGTTACTTTTCTTTCTTGCATGTTAACGACAACTATTTTTCACCATTATTTGCAGTTTTTGGACTGTAACTTCCAACAATTCTTGTCCCCTGTTTATTGAAATAACGGTGAAATTGTTATATGTGCAATTTAAGTTTAGCTGTGTGAATTGTATATTGTGTGGAACTTAGTAACTGTCATGTCAGATTAGTAGCCTAATTGCTATTACAGTTGCCAACAGACTAGTATTGTGCTATACGTAACACTCCCTGCCATACTACTGTTTATCTTCTTTGTTCAAATTTTTGTCACAGCAATACGTTTGACTAACTGACTTAACTTTACAATATTAGGAAAAATATTCTTGTCATAAATTTCCCTTTGCAAGACTTGGATTATATTCATTTTGTGTAATTTCAGCTTACTGTTTTATGACAGTCAAAATGTGTCACTAACATTGTTTGTATTGATACCACTGTACATTTGCGTGATTGTGTGCATGGTAGAACTCTTGTGCTAGTCGTATCTGTAACAACTGTTCCACTGACAAAACTATGTGCAACAATGGTCGCTCAACTGTACTGCAAAACTTATCATATAAGCCGGGTGTCCGACACAAGCTGAATGTGAAGGAGTATCCAACAGAAAACAACAACTTGTTTTCTTGGATCTCTACTACAATATATTCTACCATCCGCTCAACCCATGTTTTTGCATCCAGCAAAAAAAAACTATGGCATGTACAATACATTCATCAAATTTTCAGGATTGTAGGGGACGTCAATGACTGAAGGGCTAGCCATCCATCAAATTTTGGGGAATCTGACAAGGGTTTTGAGGAGGAAGGAGGTGGGGGGAAAGTTTTGACCCCCATGCCTCCCCCACTAAGGGAGATGGTGCACTGAAATTTTTCTCAACGATGGCGTGTTGCTGGGTCTGTATAAGGCTAATTTTCAGACACCTGAATTTTACATGGGGTGCAGATGAAAAGTTAAAATTTCCCCCCTTTTAGGGGTGAAATGCATCGTGCATTATATCTCAGAAACTGTAAGTGATGTCAATCTGTTTTTGCACCAGACTGTTAGCTATGGGCCAGTAATCTTAATGGGGGGTCAACGTTTTAAAAACTGAGTGCATTTCCCACAAATCGCCCCCAAATTTAACTCAATTTTTTGACAAATTTTGACAGAATTTTCCAAAATTGCAATTAATTCAGTACATAGCCCAGAAATTTCTAGGTGTGTAAAAAACTGCCACTCATGTTTTCTTTTATATCTCCCTAAAACATGTTGAGATTTCCAAAAAATATTCAGGAGATATTTCGGTGTGATTAAGTATTCCACAAGTGGAAAAGTTTAATGTTCTTTGTTACCGGTGACGTCATGCTGACGTCATATTTCCATGTTTGCAAATTATGGCTTTTACAATTGAAAACAGACATTTGATGAAATGTTAAAACACGTCAGTTGATCATTGTGCTGTCTGAACACTGAAATATGCTAATCTGTCACACAATTTTCCATTGTGAACTGTTTCCATGGTTTATCTTCTTGGCTGAGTGCGAGATCATCAACTTTGATGCTGGCAGGTGTACGTGCACAGCGTGGATGACCACTCGCCCGCTATCAGTCTTGATACTGCCGGTCATGTCAGTTTTTTTAAATTTAAAAACTTCATTCCCTCAATAACTAATTGTCTGTCTATTGTTGTCCAGAAACATCTTGAGCAAATTTGTGGCTCCAGATCCCTTGCTGACTCGAAAACATCTATGAAATATCAAATGTCTGTCTTCAATGATAAAAGCCATAATTTACAAACACGGAAACATGACATCACCGGTAGCAAAGAATATTTAACTTTTCAGCTGGTGAAATACTCAATTCCTCCTAAACATTCCCTGAAAATTATGTGGAAATATAAACAATTTCCATGGATATAAAAAAACGTGAGTGGGCTTTTTTCTGAACACAGTATATATTTTTATAAAAATTATATCAGGTGCATCTGAGGAATGTGGACATTTACTTGAGGTGACATTAGGATATTTTTTCACAGCAGACCATTCAATGTCATGTACACATACAAGGCTTGATTCAACACAATGAATAAAACATAACAAAAAATATGCAGCAAATTAGCTTAAAAACTGCAAACCAAAACAAGCATCAAAACAAAAATTTTAACAAACGTAAGCTGAAAAAATACCACTGCATAACATTAATTCATCAACCTTACATTCTGAAGCTACAGAAAACTTGATGAAAGATGATTCAGAATGACATGGTTCATAACATAATTAGAAAACAATCCATATTAATGAGCATGCACAGTTGCAAAACACAACAGCAGGGATGTTAAAGCCTAAAGGCCTGTGTGGCTTCAAGGCCAAATTATTCGGCCTCATCGTATCTCATGACATTTGGCTCAGGCCTCACAGAAATTGGCCCCGTGGCTTCAAAAGTTCACAGTCTACATGACATTAATATTCAAGATTAATGAAAGTAGGCATATTTGTACTATACAGTCTTTTATTTCACAGTCAGGGAAAAATCAGGAAATTTCGTTTGGTCTCAAAAATGGTCACCCCACAGATTGCTAGGACCTCCAAATTTGAACTTAAGAAGTTAAGAATAATCTTAGTTTTGATGTTCATAGTTCATACACAATGAGTTCTTCTGCAATGTGTCTGGCCTCAGCCTTGACCTCATACATTGTGGCCTCGGCCTCAAAAATATTTTTGGGCCTCGGCCTTGCAGTATCACCCTCAGCCTCAGTGGCTTCTACCCCTATACCTGGTGGGCGCAACTTGCGCCCAGTGAAAAATAGAGGGGGAAGTTTTGATAAGGTTGTAGATCAAAACTTCCCCCTTTTTTCACTAGCCAATCTACACCATTAACAAAACTTCCCCCGTATTTTTATCCCCATATTTTTCAATCTGCATCTTTAACAAAAATTCCCCCTATTTTTTAGTCCTATTTTTTCAGTGGGCAAACTGCACCCTTAACAAAAGCTTCTCCCTAAAGGGGAAAGAAGCTCAAAATGAAAGGGAAAACTTGAGAGTCAGAAATTGGGGGGACCTCAGGCCAAAACTGGGGGGAAGTTGTGCGGAATTTTGATTCCAAATTTGGGGGGACAGAAGCCACTGCTCAGCCTCATGCTGGCTGGTCTCGTTAACATCCCTATATAACAGTAACTATTTACAGATACACAGCAAATGACAAAAAAGTTATGACTTTGACCTTATTTAACGTAAACTGAATGGCAGACAAAAAGCATAATAAGCCAGTAACAAAAAATAACTTCAAACAAACGTACCGGTATTTATAAGGTTTGTCATAAAATACACTGTCCATCAGAAAACTGTCCGAGACACTACATAAGCGACACTGTCTGACAGAGCAGACTGTCAAGACTGTACAAGGGTCATCCCAAAAGTTTCAGGCCTTGACATATTAGACCAGGGGTCTCAAGCTCATTTGGGAGTAGGGGCCACACTGCAAGATATCACTCAGTCGGTGGGCCGCATTGTTTTTAGAGATGACAAAATGCAGTAATTAATAGGCCCCTACAAATGACAGAAGTTATTTTTACAGTATACACTGTAGTTAAGAACTTCAGATTTTTTCCCGTCTCCGACTAACTCTTACCGCTGATTTGGCAGAAACCGGAGAGTCGACGTTAGTCTTGAAATCACGGGTGTTAGCCAATTGCAATGCTGCATTCAAACGTTTACTAGTGAGTCTTGATCACAAAGCGGATTTGTTGATCTTCATTGATGAGAAGAACTGTTCACAAACGTACGTACAGCCAAACATCACCATTAGGCTATTTTGGATACTTTTTTTCTGAACAAAAAATTGTAGAAATCAGAAACACCCATATCCGTGTACTTCTGCTTGTCACACTTCAAATCCAATACCTTCATCTGGAATTCTTCGGAAACGCTTTCTGCGTCAACATCAAACGGAGCGGCAAAGAGTGCAAACTGTGGTTTAAGATTATTGAACTCTTTAAAACATCAGTCGAACTCTGCAAAAAATTCAGAAATGACATCTGCATAATCTTTTAGCCGCCATGGCTTAACTTCACTTAGGCCTAATACCTGAAGAGATGAGAAATGGTCCAAGTTGCCAGGGCCAGCGTTGGTCGCTGCCAGCATCAGCATTGGCTCCACTAAAGAGAACGCAAATGAGAAAAATAGTAGTTTCACTGGGTTACTGGAAAAATGCTGTAAAATAAATAAAACGACTTATTTTCATCCTAAACTTTTAGAATTTCAGATAATGTGTCGCTGGCCGCAAATGATGCCTTCGCGGGCCGCATGCGGCCCGCGGGCCGCAAGTTTGAGACCCCTGTATTAGACAATAATATTTTCTACAATCTATATATCAGTGAAACGTACATCCTTTACGAACTTTAATGAGTCGGTTGCGGATATGACGTCGTTGTAATTTATAGTCATATAGCTCTAAACAGAAACTATCTGGAGCACTAATGTAAACAGCATAGAATCAGGCTCACTGTTGCATGACAAATTTTCAGTCTGTAGCTAGGTTTACCAAAGTGGTGCCCTGTGGCATCTGATTTTGTGAAAGCCCTAACAAATACGTTTGTGAGTTTCTTATTTGCACATGTAAATATACAATAACCTACATTTGCGCTAGCCACAAATAAGAGCATTTGAGTCAATTATGACTTCATGCAAATACGATTGGCATTCAAAAAGGTTTGAGCCTCAATATATTGGACAAAAAAATTTTATTGTCTATATAATCAGTAGAATGTATTAGTATTTCTTCAGCTACAACTGGTACAAATTTTGTGTAAATTAATCATCATTTGAGTGAACTATGAAAAAACAAAAGGGGTCCTTTTTTATGAAACACCATGTACAGTTCGTAAAGGATATACGTTTCACTGATGTATAGATTGTGGAAAATATTGTTGTCTAATATGTCGAGGCCGAAAACTTTTGGGACGACCCTCATATCAACAATGATTCAACATTACAAACTAGCCAAGTGGCTGTAACGTTCATCTGTAGGTGCAGCTCACCACTATCACAGTGTGGTTTTATTACGTAGTTTTTTGTTTGACTATGTTCAGCTGTGGGTGCTACTGCCTGTTAGGGACAGGGTTAGGGGGGCTAGAGTTGGGGTTATGGTCAGCGATGCTGTAGGGCGGTGGTGCATCAACGACTTCACAGTATGATGGTGCTTCACAGTATGCTTCACAATACAATGGTGATTCACAGTATGGTGGTGGCAATGTGACACCAGAACGTGTTTCAACCCCACCACTGCCATTATCACCAACCTGTGACTGGGGATAACTCAAGACAAGTGTCTGGCCAGTGCGAGGGTTGGGGTTGTCGGTGGTGGCCTGTAGCTGTGTGGGATAAGTGGAGATAAGTCGTCGGCCACTGTGCCTGCGTGCAGCGGCAGCCATCAGCACTCTCTGACGTCGGTAGTGCCAGACCGAGATGAGTATGACGATGACAATACACAGCAGCCCAGTGACACACATCAGTAGAGCAAACACGGTGTCAGCACCGGCTGCCTGTGTGTCTATGTGCATTCTGTAATGCCCGGAAGTAACGGGTGTTGAATATACCAACGAATTGTCAGCATCGTCCCATACTGCACATGTAACAATTACCATATAGCTTATGAATTTTATTATTTACTATTTAATTTTATTATTTTAATTTATGAATAAACTGGCATTGTGACCTGATCTACAAGAAATGTAAAAACCTCCTGCAGACTTACCCAGATAACTCCAGAGAAGTACTGGGCAAAACAACCCGAGAGAAAAAAGATTAAGAAAAACATGAACAAAATCACAAAGCAGAAGTCTAATATGAGAAAGAAATTATTAATAATAAGTAAACTTGTAATCTTTGGACATTTGCTAGTATGCTTCCATATGCTGTATTCATCACCAACTCAAAGACTTATCTGTATAACATAGCTATTTTATTAGGCCTTCTAGTGTCCCATTCCAGCCCTTATAATTCTGGTGCAATGTGGCCTCTTGCTGACACTGTGTGCTCTATAAATTTACTTACTTATTTACTTACCTAATTACTAGTATTACAGAAGCAACAGTAGCAGTAACAGCAGCAATCGATAATGATGCTACAAATAACAGTTCAATGTAAGAATACAGACAGCATTCTGCTACAAGTCAGATCAATGAAAGTTCAGCCAGAAGTAGGTAATACATGCCAGAGAGCCGACAGTTGTGTTCATCGGATCCATCACGACAGTTCAAAGCATTATCACACAACAGCTTGCCCTCAATGCACTCGCCACTGCCACAGCGATAGCCAGCCTTGCAGCCAACGTCTAAAACAGTACAACAGAACTTTAGTCTTTCACATAATAACAGATATCAACAAGAGCATGAGATTGCCACCCAGAAAAAAGCAGATATTTATCGTCTCCTTAGACTTCTAACTACTTAATTCCAAAGCAAACCACTACAAGACTATGAGAGCATACTTGTACATTAAACAAATTTATCAATTTTCTGATGATTTCCTTGAACTAATTAAACTCAAAAATTGAATAGCAATCAACCTCCAATCACAAAGCTATATAATCAATTAAGGCTAAAATATGATGAAACTACATGGTGTTTCATAAAAAACAACCCCTTTTTCTTTCTTTCATAATTCGCTCAAATGATGATCAATTTACATGAAATTTTTACCAGTTGTAGCTGAAGAAATACTTATTCAAAATATTTCAAAATATGGCAGTTGATTAAATATTCTTTGCTAGTTGATAAATGCTTGCTAGTCTCAACTGGGGCTGTCAGTTGTTACCCTGCTTCGATGGTAAACTTAATCTGGTTCACTTATGAAAAATGTTCATCGTGTCAGCACTAAGCAACACTAGGACATGAACTCAGGCACCTCTCGCAAGCTCACTGTGCTAGTGCACTGTCTTGCTTAAACATGTGAAAGTCCAACTATCCCCACAGACATGTAAATGCAATTGCTTTACGCACTTTTTTGTCGCTGCAACTAAAACTTCAAAAATTTGTCATCAATGAGCCAGGTTTTTCACCATCAGAGCAGGGTAGCAACTGACAACACTAGTTGAGACTAGCAAGCTTGTACCCATGACACATTATGACGTCAGCGTTACGTCATGATTAGCAAAAAATATTTAATCAACTGCCACATTTCGTTGAAATATTTAGAATTAGTATATCTTCAGCTACAACTGGTAAAAATTTTATGAAAATTGATCATCATTTGAGTGAATTATGAAAGAAAGAAAAAAGGTTTTTTTTATGTAGCACCATGTATAGAATTTATTAGTAACCGATTCAACCTATGAGTCTATTTAAAGAACCTCCAGTCAAATTCTACCAAAGGTTAAAACCTCAGAGCTGCTGTAATCCAAAGACATCATCTCACGGAAAAGTGTTAACAATGTATTCACCCACGTAGTCAGCTCAATATGTCTCTGCAGCTGCTTTAGCTGCACTGCAAAAGAAAAGATTGCATTACAATACATACCACAGCCAAGCTCATCGGATGCATCAAAACAATTTATCAATCCGTCACAGTGATATCTGCTGAAGATACAATGACCAGTTGACTGGCACTTAAACTGCGAGCAACTGAGATCCACAGCACCTACAACCAAAATGTTAATCTCCATTATGCATGATTACATGACAGTGACTGGTAGCATTTTCAGCAAGTTTTATATCAAGCAATAACAATGGCATTTTATTACCGGTAACTGCTCATGTGCAATAATTATTTCATAGAAATATAGTAAAATATGTTACAAAAATTTTTGTCATTGTATTTGTAAAAAAACACCATACAGCTGAATGAAGATGGTAGCAAATGGCATTGTACTGCATAATACCGAGTATCATTATTCATTACAATCATTTGCACTTCATGGCATGCTAGACAAATTATTATTTAAAAAAATAAATATTTCAGTTACATTTAACTGATATCAAACATACACAAAAGTAAATACTAACCAGACATGTTTTGATCTGGCAGCAAAGAGTTAGTGTAACAACCAATGTTACTGCACAATATATGTGCTCATTCAGAGAATACAAATATGTTCTAGAATCATGCTCTTCAGCTGATGAAAGAACAAGCTGTGGAGCTGCCAGATTAGTCCACATATAACTGATTCTAACTTCCGCCTGAGGTACTACAGTCGCGTTGTTAGCAAGAACATTCTTGGAGAGATGAGATAAAGAAAGTAACAAGAACGAACGAAGCCAGCAAATGTATGACTTCAATACTGTTTACTGGTTGAGCAATCTATGTGAATGGTGCAGCAACGTTAACCAGAACGAGCGCTGGAGGACTAATGGTCAGTTGTCTGACTATAAGTGTTAGCTGCATATAAAATTACACCACAGACATACATTTAACAAAACAAACTAACAAGGCACCAACATCATTTATTATTTGTCAATTATATTTTCAGTTCAGTGAAGCGATGTGAAATTTAATCATGTCAGTTCGAGAAAATGGATAACAATAATTATATATTCAGATCGGCGATCTGAACCTATCAATTTTTTACACACCTTTCAGATCGCTGATCTGAAGGTATCAATTTTTGTCCAAGATTGTCAGATCGCCAATCTGAATGTGTCACTCTGCATGTGCAAACAGATTTGCGAGGGGTCACTAGTGCTATACATAATGCAGTAGGATTAATTATTATTATTTTATTAGGGTTAGGGCTCTGGTTAGTGTTAGGGTTTATGGTTTAGGTTGGGCTGAGGTTTAGGGTTATGGTTAGTGTATTTGATAGAGTTACATGATGACAGATGGACACCCATATTAAGGGTGTAACATTAGTTATGTATTGGAGTCAACTGGTCCGAGTCAGCAAACTTGGCCGACTGCAAGTAAGCAGTGATATGCTGTAAAGACTGAGGTCGTCAGTAAGCCAGCTGCCATGACAGCATGTGTTTGCGACAGTACAAGCACCAACAGGCACTCATGCCATCATAACAACACGCCTCGGAGTGTTCAGATCGCTGAATCTTCTTCAACGAAGATTATATCTGCCGTGAAAATTCACAGCAGATAGCCATAATCAACTATTTATTTTTTGTGAATTTTCACGGAAGCATCATTTTTGCACACCTTTCAGATCGCCGATCTGAAGGTATCATTTTTTGTCCAAGATTCTCGGATCGGCGATCTGAACGTATCACCATGCAATGGATAATGCTAGATGCTGCCTATATGTCGAGCTGCAACGATGGCACTGAATAGCGAAAATTACCAAAAATGTTTTCAGTACCGAAAACCTAGCCATAACTCTAACTGGCTCACTCCTTCCACACAATTTCGCTTCTTGCCGTGCTCAAAATGGTTTCTAAGAGACTCGACAATACGTCATTCTGCCAACATATTTTGAGCATTTCACTGTCAGACAGAAAACACACAAAACACACAAGGCACCAATTGTACAAATACGCAGAGGGGCGTGGTCAACGGAAGCGACAGCGGTGACTGATCATCAAGTAGCAATAAATTTCATATGTACTTTAACAGCAAAGTTTATAATTACTACTCACGACTGTATACATATTCCATATCGCTGCATGTCAACGTACATAACAAATTCCGAGAAACCGTGACATAACACGATATTTAAAAAAAAATAAACAAATGGCAGGCACCAGCAAGCCGCAGAGGTGAATACATTGATGACTGAAGTAAAAAAGAAAACTAACTGCCCGCATAGTATTGCCGTGTACACTGTACTGGTATTTTAAATGGCTTGACTATTATTTTATTAAAACCTTTATAATAAACAAAATTAATAAAATAGTTTGCAATCGTAATTAAGTCATAATAAAGTTAATGTCTAAAATTTATCATCCATATTCCATAGCCGTTAATTGATCATTTCATGGCCAAGTTCACTTTTCTTCTTAATGTCAGAAATCGTCAAACCGGAAATTGATTGCTTCTGTTTACATTTCTGTAGTTTCAGTTTAGTTTTAAGTAATTTTAACAATATGCTGGATAGCCACGAATCGTAGACAGACTGCGCGGCTTTTGATAATTTAGCTGTGCTGTAAGCGTGTCATTCGGCATGTCCAATCCTTTCATCATTACCGTGTTAGGTGGGTGTGTTCCATATGTTTGTGTGTGACAGTTTGAACAGCGAAAAAGTTATGCTCAGTGCTACGGTCAGTTCGGCGAACTGAAAGATTGGTGACCAAAATTACTATCGTCAGTTCGCCGAACTGAGTCGAAAGAATCAGAATTACTAATAGCAGTTCGGCGATCTGAAATGCAGCTAATTGGGCTACAAAATCAGTTCAGCCGCGCTGCTATTAATCTCACACCGCCACCAGTACTGCATTAGAGATGGTGAATAGATTCATTAATTCTAAAGTAAAAAAATATTAGGAGGATTTTTAACTCTGAGTTCTAGTAAACTCCTCGTTACCAGCGCTGGCTGCTGAGATGAAATCTGTGCATGTGGAGAGTGACGCTATAGATCTACCATGACTTGTGCAGAGCGAATTTCTTTCTTTATACAAGATGGACTGAAAAAATGATTAAGCGCTATGATTCTTACTCATATTTTTTCAAAATACTGAGAGGTTAAAAATCTTTCAGTTTGTTTTCAGCTTGATAATGGCAGAATTGGACCATAATGGCCTGCTCATGTACTTACAGCGTGGACCTAAACTCTTACTGTGTAACTTAGATTTATTTATTTTTAGCTTTATTAGGTAGTTTGTTAATTTTCTGCTACATTTTAGTCCCACCAGACCTTCGACTGCCGTCAGGGTAAGTCTGGAAATGTTAGTGGCTGCAGTGTCGTGAGACCAGCTCAGCTCCTGACAGTGATGGAGGCAGGATGTTAGCAGCCTGGTGGCGTCGGGCATTAAGCCTCCTATTCGTTTTCCCCGAACTGAAAGTAGCAAATTTTGCGTTGCTTCTATCAGTTTGCCGAACTGAAAATAGAATTAATGAAAAGTTATTATCAGTCTGAGCCGGACTGACACCAGATTTTATTATCAGTCTGAGTAGCTATAGGGGATAGGTTAGTAGTCAAGCCAACTGCACAAAGTTTGAGTATGCCGGTGCAACAAGCGGTGGCTACCGGGTATAAGCAAAAGTTATTCATGAAACGTGGCAGTCATTCAAGGGATTACCATAAGTGCAGTGGACAAGAACTGGATTCGCTTAAGTGGCACTGTCAGAGGTAAGCAAAGCTGTCAAGTGCCTGATCGGCACGACCAATGTAGCCTGGAGTCTTAAGTGGACTGCCGATCAAATTTGCCAACAAGTATAAGTGCCTGAAACGATGACATAATCTGCCATTAGTACTCATTTCAATTTGCACTGAAAATAAAATTTGCCACCACTCTTGAGTCCAGACTGAAAATATAATCTGGTGTCAGTCTGGCCTGGACTGATAATAATGTTTACCTTTGAACAGCAAAATAATAAGCTTTACTGGCATTTTGAGACTCGTTATTCGCCGTTATTCATCGAATTCACTGAAGCCACCAGCATTACTGATGACATGAGTATGCACGGGCAAAAGCCATATAATACTTACTATCACAAATAACTACTTAAATTAACTTTATGTTTCCGGTTGCAGTTCACATTTAGTATAGTTTTTGAATGGATTTACTATAATGCAGTTAAAATGCACATCCGACAGTGTATTTCAACTATCAATAACAAACTTTCTCACATCATTATGGTAGAAACATGATATACAACAAGAGACATTGATTTTTCTAGAGGTTTGGTTACAGATGTAGGAGAAGAATATTGATCGATTTCTAGCATTATAAGTATATACTCACTAGTCACAAATTGCAGACAGACTGTGTGGTTTATAATGATTAAGTTAGATCTGATTTGATTCATTGTTTAATTCACTTATGTTTAAAAATGGGTGAAAAGTCCTAGTTGTTTATGTCACAATGTTATCTGCATTAGTACATTTTTGACATGTATAAGTAAACTTTCTGCTCATATTGTCCACTGCAGTGAGACTGTTAGACAAAGTTTAGCAAATTTTCACTGTAATGTATTCTGCTTGTGTGTCAGGAAGTGCAGTGTTGGCAGTTCTCTTAGCTGGATACTTAGCCCAGCAGTACATGCCACCGCCAAAGCCAAAAGTTGTGGGTATTGACTTAGGTATGGTTTCAATGGAGTGTGTTGATTCTTTCATTAATTTGTTGTGAGCATGCATTTTCTAGACCGCAACATACAATATCTCTGTATTAAAACAGTAATATTGACAGCATTTTGTGAACACGGAAAAACTTACATTTGAAATCGACAACCTACGAAAATGATGTAGAAAACGCATCATATCATATCTGTGTTTGCGCTGCTTGCAGCGTGAGGCGTGTTTGAGAACTGCTGCATGTTTTAGTGTTTTGCTACGGCACGAGTGCATTCTGCGACATGATACTTTGCTGTATTGAAGTGCTGCATATGGTGGTCCGTTTGGCTGTTCTGGTTTGCTGATTTGACGCCTTGTTTCATCCGTCGTTGACACTTGCCATGTTACGATGTCTTGCTCTGTGCTGACACGTGCTGGGCGGCATGTTGGACGTGCACATCTCTAGGCCAGGCTGCCGTGGCCGTGCGTACGCGTGTTTGCGATTGTACGCATTCGACCGTGATGGCGTGCCTTGCTGACCAGCGTGCACAAGACTTCTGTGCAACGATGGATCATGGAAGCCAACCGACAGCGTCATCAGCGAACAGTCAGCGGATTTACAATCTGATGTTTGAACAGTTTGCACAAGTACTGACATTACCGGACCTGTCGCAGTTTCGTTTCGTTTTTAGCGGACACTATGAACTTGCAATATTCATACTCGACCGCCAAGCGCACTAGAGATTTCTTCGAAATGATAGTGCACTATATAAATGTTCTCTTATTATTATTATTATTGTTATCACCATGATGACCCCCGGTGACATCGTGAATTTAGCTATAGTCATCATGAATATTAATGGCCTAGCCTAAACTAAGGACGTCACTGGTTAGTACATTAATATTAATGACGTTTATGGGCTAGACTCGTGACGTCACCGAGGGCACTGATAGATTAGAATATTTTGTGTAACGTAATGCCGCATTTTGTTTGAAATCACACATTTATTTTATATATTAATGAAGCTCAAATCGACATATATATGTGAGGTTAATTGTCTAATTTAAATCTACCCGTACATAAATTGTGCGAGTGAGTTTGAACATGGCCATGGACCTTTAATTTGGCTAGCAGCTGTGCAGTTTGAGTTTGTAGGCCTACAATCTTAGAAGCAGTTTGCAGTTTTAGGTGATCAGTTAATTTATTGTGCAGGAACAACATATTCATGCATTGGGGCCTATGAAGCAGTGACTGGGCGTGTTCATGTGATTCCAGACACCGATGGTCATTTCTGCATTCCAAGCGTTGTTGCATTCCGGTATTTCTGTATAAAATATAATATTTCTGTAGAATGTTTTTTGTTATATTGTTCTAATTTATAGCACCCTAGATATTGCCTACGCTGGTAAACCAGCTAAATGAGCAGACTACAAAGATAGATGGATGTGTGGGAGAAAAACCAGATAGAAACCCAAATTAGTAGTTTTTTGTTGATATTGACAGACACTGCTTTCACTTATAAAGTTGTCATTTGTTGTTGGATGTTCAAATTATTTGGGTAAACATCACCATATTACAACTGCTGTTTTAGTCGTTGCTAAATATCTTTGTGCCAGTGGCAATGATGTGTGGGTTAATCACCGAGGCAGATCACAGTCCATTGCTGTTTCTCTGTGTTTTTTCTCTTTGTCTGTTTATGTGTGTCTGTCTGCGTGTCTGTCCATGTGTGTCTATATGTCTGTCTCTATGTCTGTGCCAGTGGCAGCAAAGTGCTGGTTGGTCACAAGGCCATCTCGCAGGCAGATCACAATCCAACCAATACGTTGTACGATGCTAAACGATTTATCGGCAAACGGTTCACAAATGATGAGTTGAATGCCGAAGCTGCTCGCTATCCATTCAAGGTAGTAATTGTATTGGAACTCACAAGCACAGTGAAAATAAATTGTGTTCGTGCTTCAGAATGATGTCAGATAAATTTGTATATTTTTTATCTCTAGCTTTTGCATTCCTTATGAGAAAAATTATAGACAAAAGATTAGCAGAAGACAGTAAGTTATAACATGTGTGAACACGAGCAGATAACTGAATATTGCTGGCTGGAGTGGTGTGCAGTTATTGCCTGTGGGTATTACATTATGATAAGGACAGGATTACAGGATTATATAATTATTACTTCTGTTGTAATAAGTTTTTACATTTAGGAGAGACTTGTTAGATCAGTTGTATATTGTCTATGTAATGTGCAACGTATGTTTATTTTTTGACTCTTGTTGGTTGTTCGGGCAGCATTCGACCAGTATTAGTTTTTCCTTTAAAACCCTTTGGTTTATGGTTGGACAGAAAATCAAATCGAGAACTGACAAATGCAGGTTACTTAGAAAATGGGCATTGACATGGATGGGTGCATCATCTCACTTGAGTTTGTCAATGGATGGATATTTTACTAAAACGAATTAAGTTTGCTGTGTATATACTCTGTGATGCAGCTGACACTAGATGACCAACAGATGGTACAGTTTGTTGTCAATGTTTCAAATCAGTGGAGAACCATCTCACCACAGTATGTCGGGTCGTTGATATTAAAGCAGTTACGAGAGACTGTTGAGCAAAACCTGAGTGTCCCATTGCTCAGAGCTGTGATGGCTGTCCCGACAGAGTTTAATGAACAGCAGCGAAACTACACCAAGTTGGCTGCACAGCTTGCAGGTCTAATAGTTCTAATAAAAGGTGTGCGTATGTAGATCTTTGTGGGAATCTATCATAGAACTACAGAGCATCCAGCATCTGCCATATGAAATCACACAGTGTTACCACCCACTAGATACAGGTGAATGTGCTGTGACTTAACCTCGCCCAGGCAGGCTGGTACTCGATTTACCTACCCTGGATTGTGGAAGGCTGAGTTGATTTCAGTGGTACCAAGATGGTTTGCATATCTGCAGACAAATCAGTGGAAGTCACACATCCGAGAAGTAACCACATGATAGCGACCCAATTGGAAGTCAGACCCACAACTTTTTGAATGATTGTAGGTTTAACAGATGAACCTAATTATTGCACCACCAAGTAGTAGGGGTGGTGATGGTAGTAGTAATAGTAGTAGTAATAGTAGTAGTATTCGTACTAGTAGTACAGTAGTAGAATACAGTATACAGTTAGTGTCTCTAGTACTAGTGGGTAGCACTTGACAGTAAAAACTCGGCTTGAATAATGTAATGAAAGTCTGAAATAAATTCTAAATACATAATAAAATTTGAGTGTGCATATGCCACTTGAAACAAAAATGTTTATACACTGTGTCCAGAAAAAAGAGCCTACACTTTTTCCTGAATAACTTCAACAAATTTAAACTTATTTTTATAATTTTTGGCACACATTATCACAATGATATGCTTTACTAAAAGCATTTAAAACTTGTCTTCAAAATTTACTTTTCACTAAATATAGCTAATTTAATCGTGATGTCATCAAAAATGCCATTTTTGCGGACAGATAACGTCTAAATGAGTTTCTGCAATATGAAAACAAGAAAACTGATGAAAGAAAATTGCAGTAAAAAAACTTCAGAGATTGTTGGCATAGAAATAAATTATTTTTTATCAAATTTTTTTACCTATCTTGCTTTTCACCATGTTAACGCGTGGCTGTCGCGTGCAGTACAGGAACGTCGTTGTGCAGCAGCCATTATCAGCAGGCAGCGTCATTTCTGCAGCATGCGTTAGCGTTGCGGTAGTGCACATTTGTAATAAAGTTGTTGACTCAAAAGTTGGTTGATAGCAAGTTTTGTCACTGTTGATGACAAATAAGGCAGCTATAGGCTAAAAAGTCTATTTTCCTTATTTTTCTGCATTTCTGTTTATTTTGGTGTGGAGTAAAGTAAGAATACGAAGAGTGTTTTATTTTACACGCTGAAGTGGCATCAGTATTTGGGCAAAGTGGACTATCAGTAGTATACTGTCAGTTGCATGTTGCTTTTTTATTGTTGCCTACAAAAATTTATGAACATATTTTAAATTTTGTTAAAGTTATTAACTGAAACAGTGTTAGCTTTTTCACCTTGGATACAATAAAAACGGCTTTTTGATGACGTCATAATTACGTCAGCTCTACGTAGTGACATGGCTATGTAAAGAAAAAATATTTTAACAGTTGAATAAAGTGAATACTCAGGACGATTCATGCCAAAAATTATGAAAATAGGTTAAGGTTTGACAAAGATATGTTGAAAAAACCATAAGTTTTTTTTCCGGACATGGTGTAGTTGTTTCTTGTAATATTAGATAATAATAGTAGAAACTGTATTGTAATGCACTGTATAATATTGATGTACAGGGTTTGATGTGCTGCGGGTAATTAATGAGCCTACAGCAGCTGCACTGGCATATGGTCTTCATCAAAAGTCTAGTGCTCGTGATGTGCTTGTTGTCGACATTGGTGGTGGAACGCTGGACGTTTCACTCCTTGATATACAGGGAGGCATGTTTCTCACACGAGCCATGGCTGGTTAGTTCACTAACTGATTAATTTTTGTACACAACAATAAATATGCAATTAACTAACTGCTAAATTTGCTACTGAGGCATTCTTCACGCGAGCCATAGCTGCCACGTGTTGTGGCAGTAACTGTGTCACTACAATAGAGTGTTGAAATAACTCGAGTGAGAGTGCAGGATGTTCAGCCATCGCTGGTCGGCTGTAGCTAACCTCTGTATCAATCACTTCAGTAGATGAGATTTAGTTTTTTACTGAGTGAGTGATACGAGAGCTGCTTGGCTTGCTGATGTCAGGTAGTACAGTGACATGGGTTCGTTGCATGGCTGACTGTCTGTGGACAGGTAAACAGTCTTGATATATAACCAACCACTGAGATGCGAGGTCAACTCAGCCTTCTATCCCTCTCTGGGGTAGGTAAATTGACTTTCAGCCTGCTTAGCTAGGTTTAAGGTGGGGTGCATTTACACGTGTTGGCTGGGTGGCAGGTAACACTGTGTGATCCCATGTGACAGGTGGCGCTCCATAGCTCTGAGATGGGTTTTGTATGAAGAGCTGTACGTACCCTTTAACGTTTGATGTGTTGTACGACTATTGAACTCTGTTTGTGTTGTAGGCAATAATCACCTCGGTGGTCAGGACTTCAATGAGAGACTTCGAGCCAATCTGAGTGCTGAGATTGCAGCCGAGCGAGGTGGCGTGGAACTTGACGACGTTGAAGACATCCAGTCACTGCGACGTGCTGTCGAGCAAGCTAAGCTCCAGCTGACCTACAGCGACTCGGCTGTTATTGAGCTGAACTGGCGGCAACTTCCAACAAGTCTGTCGTCTCGACGTGCCGTTAGTAAATTCCGTCGCATTGTCTCCCGGCAGTTATTTGAGGACCTTAATGCGGATCTTTTTCACAAAGTCCTTGAACCCATCCGTCGAGTACTCGACGAGGTCGAACTCAGTGCCGATGACGTCGATGAGATAGTACTGGTTGGCGGATCCACACGGATTCCACGAATCCGTCAGCTGATTCGCAACTATTTCAGTGGCCGGGAGCCGAATGTAGCAATTGATCCAGAGCTAGCGGTTGTGACTGGTATATCAGTCCAGGCGGGCATCATTGGCGGCATGTGGCCACTGACTGTTAGTGCCATGGAAATGCCGACTTGTGCACGCAAAATACATCTTCACTGAAATCATTATCTGCCGTCATTGCCAACCGTGTTTATTTCATTAGTCGTTAAAAAAATTTCCGTGCTTCCAGTTGCTGTCTGTCTCTTAAAATCTCCATCTTTTTTTATTAGCCCCATTATAAATATGGGTGCAGTTTTGTGTTTGCTTTTATAGTTTAGCTGAAACAAAGCCGTTTGCATCCAGTCTGCTTCACTGCAGTATTTCTGTGAGTGCTATTCAGTGTGTCACTTTGTTCTTATGAGCTGTTGTTGTGTTATATTGCATGGAATCTCATAAAATGAAAATAAACAAGTTATTTGCTCCCCATCCAAACTTTTTTCACCAGACTACAATAATTTTGGAAGCACAGGATTTTTTATGCTTTATTGTTTTACTGTTAAGTTGATGTATTTTCTTGTTATTTGGCGTGTAGATGAGAATGTTTGGTGAAGAGTAGTTTTTATTTTCACTAATTTTTTTACAGAAAGTAAAATGGTGACTGCATTCTTTGTGATGTTGTAAATCATCATTCCGGTTCTGGTTGTTATTCTTATGCTATAAAATAAGTTATTGCACAGTTGTGCAGAATGACTGCAAGTCTTAATAATAATTAAGTCTTAATAATTCTTTCATGAACTAGTTGTTATTTGTTGCAGTGACATCAATCCTGCCCGCCAATATTTGGCTGTATCCTGTAGTGCAGCCAAGGTATCCTCGATATATGTTGCATTCCTCTAAAAATCATATCAGAGGGGAAAGCAGAAAAAACGCCAGTTATATGTTATTTGCTAGGCCACTGTTCTACCAGAAGTGTTCTGTGAAGCTGAAAATGTGCCAAATTTATTTTCAGTCGGGCTCCGCTCAGACCTTACTACGGGAGCTTATGATGCTTCCACAAGTCCCTTAGTCAGCTGAGGAAGGGGATACCACAGTCAGTCCCCATCGCACTTGATGCCTATGATGTCTCAACCTATGCTTCCCTTTCTCCTCCCACTGCCTTCTATCGATCCCTATACCTGGTGGGCGCAGCTTGCACCCAGTGAAAAATAGGGGGAAAGTTTTGATAAGATTGCTGATCAAAACTTTCCCCCTATTTTCGCTGGGCAAACTACACCCTTAACAAAACTCCCTCTCCTATTTTTTTTATTTCCCCCTATTTTTCAATCTACACCCTTAACAAAACTTTCTCCCTAGAGGGAGAAGAAGCCCAAAATAGAAGGTAGAACTTGAGTCAAAAATTGGGGGGACATGAGCCCAAAACTGGGGGAGTTGTGCCCAATTTCGATTCCAGGTTTGGGGGGATAGAAGCCACTGCCTCCTCCCATATTTGCACCATATCAATGCATCTTTTCTGTTCGTGACTGACTGCAATGGTGGTGATGGGTGATTGCAATGATAAGTATTTTCATTTACGTCTGTGATATGTAGTCCAACCACTAGGCTCGAATTCCGTGTATTTGGTTATGGATAGTGATGCATGTATGTTGATAATGTTGTGTATTTAATTTATTGTAGCACAGTAAGGCTGTGTATATGTGTATAGCCTACTGTGTGGTGTGTGTATTGTATTGTATAGGAAATGACTGGTATAAAAATAATATGTATGAACTGTGTAGGCTAAAGCAGTGTGTATTTCGTATGGTTATCGTTTATCGTAGACCAAGAATTCCCAACCGCGGGCGTGCCGATGTAATGGTCAAATGAATAAGTACAGCTGTAGACTAGAGACTAGAACTTGTCTTCTCTTACATGCTCAAGTTGGTGAATTTGGTACGTACGTTGGTACAGTAAATACAACTAGTGTAGCGTAAATGAAACAAATTGTTGATAAAATGCAAATGGAAACTGTGACAGCTTTAGCTTCGAATTTGCTCGAGCATGCCGAGCATGCCGGAACGGGATGTCACTCAATGTGCTCTAGGCTATACGTGTGATAAATAGTGCCATCAAGTACTAGTTGACCCAGTGAATATGATGCCGTGATGGTTAATTTCTTGGGGATTGGACTGGGAACTGCCAGACTGGGGGAAAGTACCATGGAGTCATGGACTGAGCAAAAAGTATAATTGCTGCCGTGTCACTAGACACCAGGCTACACCAGGGACGATCGTCATCTGCTGTAGCTGCAAATTTCTGACGTGACATAATTTGGTGCTCACAATTTGAATTGTGGCCAAAATTCAGCCAAACTGGGGATTTCCATCCCAAATGTATTTTTGGGCAGAAAGTTAATTTCCGACAGGCTCAAATTTAGGGAGGGACAGTTGTTTTTTGTCCCTGGGCCCCGTGCCACGTTGCCACTGCGTGTCACATCACGTTTCTCACGACAAAACATGCTCAGGTTCAGTATCAGTAAAGGCCGACAGTCATGGTGCGCCGGCTATCCCAGTTAGGTTGAAGGTTTACAATTAGGCTACTAAAAGCCAGCTTGATTTTGATCGATACTTCAATGTAATACTTTCATAATAGTTTGATTTTGCTTGTATGACAACGTCAAGTCTCTTAACCAGAAATATGAGCAAGTTCGACGAAGTCCGTTCGTAGTTACAGCTGCAAAGCCAAGAGCAAACATAAAGCATATCGCGGCCTGCGGTGCTGAGAATTATCTGCTAGGCCTACCAGGCTACAGCAGCTGCAGCCAGCCGACCGGCGCCCGCAGTGAAAGGATAATGCTATATAGATATCAGACGTAGTGCATATTCGTAAGTAATATGACACCGTGACTGGTGGTGCAGTGCGCTGCAGCCGTCCATTTCCACGTAGCATGCCACAGTGTGGCAGCTGTCAGTTGCTTATCACTACCCCCGCTCTAGGCGGATGATGAAGGCCTGCCAGCACTGCTTGGCGCTGTACTGGCACGCCTGCCGACGGACTGACTGCCGGCACATGACGCACAACCCGTGACTATCGTTCGCACTTTCTACCAAGGCACCACGCTGCTTAGAGGCTCGGTTTACAGACGCAGAGACGGCTGGAGGCATCGTAACAACAACAAGATCGCTAAGAGACTAGTGAAACGTGAGACTGCGGCGTACAGAGGTAAGTGCTGGTGAGTTTACTTTTCATCACTAATTGCCACAGTTATAGAGGCACGTTAAATAACGTCTGTACCTACCTTGCTCAAGAACTTCTTCAAGCCGGGTCCCCAAGCAGGAGTCTTCAACTTGGTGAAGTTTGGCTATGCCTAGTCAGAGAAGAAAGATTTGGACCAGGTAGCGGACAACTAACCTGGTCGGGTACGTGCAGTCTCTGATAGGATTTTCTTTTCTTGCATTCTCTGTTATGCGTCTTACCATATCAGTCGTTGATTCGAGCCCCGCGGCGGTTGCCATCATGCAACCAGTGGGAGAAGATGCCACCGTAAATACAGGCAACTTCACAGTGCACAGCACAGCCTAGATATAACTAGCCTAGCTGTATACTAACGCGGCCCGGCGTAATGTAACTCGTCGATGGACACCAACGCTTTTCCAACTAAACACTAATCCAAGCCTCAAGTCATCAGCTTTTTGCGGTTTTTAAATTTCGACTTCGTTGACGTAATCTGGGCTGGATGCGTTGTGTTTAGTTTCAGATTCAGAAGCTGATCACCGCGCATGTCCATGTTGCTGATGGAGCTTGGAGATGAAGTGTTGTCGTTGGAGACAGTGATCGTCGTGGCGTGTGTTTGCGGCAGCGTTGTGTTCGTCTTGACTGTCGTCCTAATCGTCCTCTGCTGTCGACGTCATCACACCAAGTGTTAGTATGCTCAATGACAGCTTATTGTGTATTATCACCGGCGGTTCTCTCTGTGTGGGATTAGTGATTACACAGGTCTTACTTTTTCAGTATTAGCTTTTTCTTTTTTAAAATTCTTTTTAGCTATGCTTTGTGGGCCGCCCGTTAAGCTTAGCTAAGCTTAACGGTCCTAAGCTTAACGGTTTGCCCTATGGCATGAGGTGTCTGTCTGTTGTCTGTCTGTCACGGATATATTATGGCTAAACGGTGCGAAATAAGGCTATTGATCACTAATAGTAAATTGCATATTGCCTTTCAGATGACATGAAAATCATTGACATTGGATGACTTTGAATGTCAGTACGTGCTATTGTGGCTAAACGGTATGTTGTGTCTTAGAAACGGCGAGAGATGATATGATCAAGGTTTCTATTGAGCACTAGTAGGAAGTCGCATAAGCCCTTTCACGTGACGCGAAAATCATTTGCTGGCCTTCCGATACCTGCGTACGGTCGGCCCTACCTAGCGACAGCTGGGCTTCTTGTTACTAGCTTAGTCTGACTGTTCTTAGTGTTTTGTCTGTATTCTATTGTATACTGACTTAAATGCTTCAATTCAAGTGAGTACCCGTAAGTGAATAAGTAAGTAAGAAAACTCAAAAGGACGATAGTCACAGTGCTCCGCAATCTGAACATCCGAAGAAAAATAGATTTCAGCAGCTGCCCAAATTGCTGAATGTCAACTCGATTGGTTTCAGATGAGGTCTAGTAAGCTGTTCTACAGTTTCGAGCTTAAGCAGTAAGACATCTGTCTTCATAGTTGCTATGTAGGTCCCACCAGATGACGCATTATTCTCGATCTTCATCTGACCTACCTCCAGTCTCGAACCCATCTTCCTAAGACTTTTTCTTTGCCACTCGAAAAGAGAGAAATTATGAGACATGTTCGAAAGTGGTCGTGCAGTTTTTGATTTTGCTAAATATGTTGCCAGGTGCGTTGTGTTTCCGTTGACCTTGAAAATTCGCGAATTATGTACTGTCAGTCAACGTTAATGTGACAAAAATATATGTTGTTTTAGATTACTACGAGAAAGCGGACACAAATATTGGGTAAATCTAGTGTGTTGTCATTATAGTATCTATTGTACTGGAATAGGATATCGTTACATGTATACAGATGTGGTGAACTGTGTTATGGAGATGCATAGGAGCCCATGCACCGCCACTGCATCTTCATAACTCAGCTCACCACATTTACACTATATCCCCAAAACACGTAGTTGCACGAGTTGGAACAATACCGGCAGGAAATTCTCTCGTAGAATAGTTGCTGGCACCGTACTTGTAGAACTTCACTTGTCGAGCCATACTGGACGCCGGAAACAGTAAAGATATTGGTGTTGTCCACTGACTTAGATATTGTCCAGTTGTTAAATTGCGTCTTACCTACGTCAAAAGAATATGGCCATATTTTCATTTCTGTCTGTCTGTTTCTCTGTCTGTCTGTCAAAAATGAACTGATTTTGATGTATTTTGAACAACGAGTGTATTAGTCTGTATTAGGACTAATCTACGTTATATTCGTTATGACCTATGTAGTAGCAGTCAGCGCTGGTCTCGGTCTTGGCGGAGTTTGCGCTCCGCGAGCCCGTTTAGTTATGTAGTCTTGTTCAGTCTTGTATGTTTGTTGCGGGCGACAGAAGACAGGTTCTAGTGGCGGCGACATGTCAGACTCCACGAGTCAACTGTCAGTCATCGTGCAAGATGAACGTCAGCAGCAGCAGCAGCACACCCAAACACTTAGCACCAGCCTCATCCGCATCACATCTCAATAATACAACTTCACTGACAGGTGAGCAGCGCCAGTATACAAAACTACGAATATAGGTCTATATACGGCCTGTACGTAAGCAAGAGATCAGCGGTATAATATCTGGTTATGTTCAATCGTTTCACGGATACCTTTAGAATCTTTGCCTGCCTCCTAAATGTTTCCTGTCATTAGTGCGACAAAATGTCTATTTACGCAAGTCGCCAGTCTTTATTCATCCTGGAATCTTTGTCACCAGTTTTTTTAAATGTCGCAAATCCATTTATTCGTCACTGAAACATCATTCGTTGAGCCGACAAAAGATCGTCCTTCGTTGTTGCATCTCCGTTTTTGTCTGGACAGTCTGACAATCAAAGCGTCGGGCTTACATTGCTTACGTTTATAAAATCGGACTCGGTAAGTTATAAAAAGATTCTGTGATTATTACTTTAGTAGTTGAATCTGTTGAACTGGCGCGATATCAGTTTAGAAGACTGCAAAGCATTTTCAACAATACGACTTTCTTCGGTTTCATTAATTAACGCAATGTGTATGAATGTTAATGAGATTGACGGCAGTTTTGTTTGTGACAGAAAACAAAGCAATCTGTGATGCTGATGCTGACGACAAGAAAACGAGTGACGTCAACGGCGGAACGATGACGTCAGAATATCGACCTCACAGGAAGGTCATCTATGAAGTGATTGTTTAGTGATGCACTGGACATCGTTTTTATTCCACTCCGGCAGCACGACTTCCGTATATTTCGTGCATCACTCGGCTTGCCTCCAAAGCAAAGCAATACGACTGTTTGTTTATTGTGCGTAATATATCTTGGGTCAAGTCGGTAAAGCAATCCTGCAGCTAATTACCGGCATATTTGGACTGCAGCGATCACATTTTAACACATGAGAGATTGTTTAGCAGCACTCCATAGTCCGTTCTATTAATAGTGTTGACTGTTGGGTGAGATAAGTCGTGGTTGGACGTAAAGTGCAAAAAATGTCGCAGAAATGTGTAGCTTTACAACCAACCACGAACGACGCAGGATAGCTGACGAGAGATAGAATAGACGATGTATTGCATGTGATTGTAGATTTGTACTTCAGAGAAATATTGGACAGTTTCGGATATATACGAACCATTTGTTTTTTTTACAGATATTACGTGTAAATGTCCAATTCTGCATCGTTTTAACGTTTATCGACTAATGAGATATTCTACAGACACTGCATGATTCAAACGGACATCTAACCTATATGGATTTAGCCGTATAACTGTTGACTACTATATTGTGAATGCAGTTTTTACAGTACATGCTGTAGTTTGTCGCATTGAGACTGAGACAAACAAATAGATCTATCCCTCCTAAATTTGTCATAAAACATTACTGTCTAAAAGAATCGAAGTTGTGCCTGTTGTCGTATTCTGTTTAGTGACGCAACGATTACACTCGCAACCAGAGCACTTAATTAGTACACCACAGAACCAGACGTACGACGAGGATATCAACTGAAGCAGAGTAACAATTACTGCAAGTTTGGAAACATGCGTCGGTCTCTAAATTTTGAGTAGCCTATTCTCGTCAGCTTGTAGGCTTATGTTTCGAATTAGGGTCTACATTTACTGCGAAAGATCCGCCACCCAAAAAACCATGGCATGGTGTCCGTACACGCGGTGACGTAGGCCTAATACCAGCCAAAATGTCACAGAAATATAATACTAACGGTGAATTTTTCATAGTAAAGTAGTAATCAAGTGCCATCTGGCGAGAATACTCAAGATTTAGAGACCATGGTTCAACATTGCTACTGCCAAAACTGTTTCACAACATTGAACATTTTTATAGAAGTTGAATTAACTGCATGCTTATAAGTAATTAACAGCAACAACATGGGTGTGTAAAATCGCCCACCAAACTATTCTCTCCGGGAGCCGTCTCGGCCTACTGACGCCGTCGGCGCCTTTCCGGTACTGTCCTACGATCATTAAGGTGTCTGCACGCAGGAAACGACATAGTTCAAATCACCCAAACTGTCCGCCGGTCTGGCCAGTGTTAATCGCGGCTGTGTCGTGACTCTTGGGTTGAAAAAGTAGGCAGTCAAGAAGTTGCATTTTTTCTACAGACACTGAAAATTACCGACAACATTCAGACAGACAGCTGCAGCTTTCTGACAGAGGAGATAAGATTATGGGTGCTCATAATTTCAATTTTGCCGCTAAATGTCCCCCCAAATGTGGGTTTTCAGCCGCAAATTTAGTATCTTTGGACAAAAATTTTCCACCAAACAGATTTTCCGATATTTTCCCGATGGTCAAAAAATTTGGGTGGGCACTGGGAGTTGTCCCCCATGCTTCCCATGCCACGACGTCACTGGTTAGACGGCCAGTGACTGAGCGTACGTGGCAGCGACGTGTAAGCTAGTGCCGGTGTTCGTGCGCTGTTCCTGATGCTGTGTCTGTCCAGTCGTCGCTGTTGGCTTCCTCGAGGTGGCGGCGTCGTCGCCGGCGCTTGACTGACACACGGCGGCCTCCTCCGGGTGTTCAGTCTCTTCACTCAGCTGATCGGCGTCGATGTCTGGACCGTCGTTGTCGTCTTTGCCGCTTTGCAGAGTCAGCTGCTGCTGCTGCTGCGGATAAAGGCAGTGATGATGATGATGATGACGACGATGATGCAGTTGCGAGTGACAGCACGAGCACTCCCCCGCGGCACGTCGCACCGCGTACAGCGTTTGTCCATTGCCAGGCGTCGAACAACTGGATGTGACGTCACCACGCCGGCAAGCTGCGCTGGAAGGTCCGCCGCCGCCTGCACAGACCACGTACGACGGCGGCCTACTCGAGTAACCCTCGTCGACGGCGGCGCTAGATGGTGAACGGCGCTCTATGCTGGGCGTCCAGCAGCAAGCGGGCGACAGTTGTTGAGATGGTTGATAGTCGTCCAGTGATGTGTGTACTCGACCGTCAGCTAGACTGCGAGTGACGGCCAGGTATGACCGCGGTGGTGGCGGCGGCTGTAGAACGCATCCTGTACCGTAGATCGGACCGTCCTTGATGTGTGCTGGCGAGTCGCCGACGAATCCGAGGATGTGGCTTCGCTCGTCCTTGTGATTGGTGTCGAGAACGTCGCGTGACTGTTGACTGCAATCACGCATAGCAAGCATCAGACAGAAAGCATTAGAAAGAGAAACTTAAAAAAACGTAAACTTGCGTTTTTGCGACAAGAAGCCCAACTGTGGCTAGGGTGAGCCGACCGTACTATTTATGTCAGAAGGCTAGCGTTTGACGTAAGGACGCAGAGAAAAAGCGATTTCCCAGAGATGACTACAGTTCCATACACCTTATGTTAACGTCAACGCTAAGATAAGGTAATTCGACGCACGTGGATTCTGGATAATGAATGCAGGCAGAAACTTTACGTTGAAAATTGCGGCCAAACCGATGGAGATAGCGACATGTGCTGTGTTTCAAAAAAGCATCCACGATATTTTTTTATTGTAACCTGAAAACCAATGATCAGATTTTGATAATTTTTGGTACGAACATTCCTGACCGTTCAGTTTCCCACTTCACCCAATGTATGCTTCTGCACTACCTAGGAAAAGTAGATCAAGCGAAATATGTGTTGAAATTAACAGAAAACCTGAAAAAACATCCCTGACATTATCGATCGTAACTTGAAGAAAGATCAGCAAATTTTAATAATTTTTGGCAGAAATAGTTCTGACACAACTGGCTATTTAATAAATGTTTTAGTTTCCACCTCACCCAACGTCTGCTTTTGCACTACCTGGGGAAAGCAGACCTGGCATAATACGTGTAAAATGAATGAAAACAACAACAATATTTATTTGGGAAAAAGCAACCAGGCTGCCAGAAAGGGCACAGGCCCATCAAAGCTGGCCACCCAAAAGTCAAATAAAGAAAATGCAATACATGCACAGAAAAACATACCGAACAAAAAATGCTGAGTATATCCACCTAAAAATGTCTAAATCATATAATATACAATACTATTACTATTATTTATGTAGTTCCTAATTTTTCACCTATTTTTCTTTCTTTTTTGTTGTGCTACCAATGTTGGTGAATAAAAGATTGCCAATACGTCAAAACCAATCAAACCATTACAGTGTGCCATTTATAAACTATTGATCATAGTCATTCAGTATATAATTTATTATATAAGTAAACTTTGGTCTTTGAAAACTTTGAAAAAAGTCGATAAATTTCATCTATCCTAATCTATAGGCCCCAACAGCCGGTCTATTACAAGGTTTGACTGTCATGCAGCAGTGTGTCTAACAGATGTAGTTTAGGAATGTTTGTGAAATCAAGAAGCGACTGGTACAGCCTGGATTGGTCTGGAGCAGAACTTTATCGATATATACTGCTGTCAATGAGTGGAGAAAGCGTCTCTTTGTCTGTGTTCACATAGTGGGCCAACACTTCAAGCAATTTTACTACAAGCAGTTGAAAAATGGACAATTGGATGAAATGTCAGCCAGAGTGTCAGAAATGTGAACCATAAGTGTTTTACGCGTTATGTTAATCAAGCAATCATATCGCATTGGATAAAAAGTGATATTTTTTCTGGTTGCGTTTTTCCCAGGCAGGGCAGAAACAAACGTTGGGTGAGGTGGGAAACTGAATGGCCATTTGACGGCAAGTTCTGTCAGAAATATTCGTACCAAAAATTATCAAAATCTGATATAATTGGTTTTCACGAAAATGTCGGGGATGCTTTTTGAGACACAGTGTAATTAGGCCTACTATTGAGTATTGACAAGCAACTCGTCATTTCCCTATACAACGGTACCATCGTGACCATGTACCGTTTAGTGCAAACAGAGAAACAATCTTATACAATGTCTCAACCGTAAGTACAATGTACGCGGTCGGCCAAAACAGAACATTTTCAAAGACAGCCTTTAAACGCTGAATAAAAAACGTGACACTGTTTTGCTGACTAAATCCACTGCTATATCGTAGCTGGGATGCAGTTTTTCGCGTTCGTGAAATTATTGTAATCAGAATTTTAGAAGCAAAATCTTCAAAGGTCAATTACAAAAGAATACCGAAACTGAAAAAGAGACCTGTTAAGGACAGTGCCTATCGTTTCACGTGAGTTTCCTGAAACATCTGTCAGTCTTCGGGACAGGTCGTTGAAAAATGAAATGCTAGAAGCCTATTGGTCATATAGTCAAGCACACCAATGATGAAAAAATTCGTAGCGATGCAGAGGAGTTATTATTAATTATTTTGAAGACAATCGGACTCAGTACTCAGTTACGAAGGGAAGAAAACTAAAGACAGTTCATGACTGCAACGGTGGGATGATCGGACAGAAAAGATGCTAATAAATGAAACCGCGTTTCCCGTTTTGAAGAGTCACTGACAGGCTTTGAAACAAGAAAGCTTTTTCTCGATGCTGTCCTCCGTGATGTCGACTATGCGTTTTCCGATCTTCTGCACCAGTCAATAACCCACACGAACCTGCTGTTTCGATAATCGATAGCAAGCATTATTAGACATTTAAGAAGTAAACGTGAAAAAGACTTAGTGTGCCTGTACCTGGTTAGACAGAGAACGCCAGCCACAAGTATGAACAGTCCAACAAAGAGCGCCATTGCCAACACTATTACGACCAGCATTCCTACAGAATGATAATACACGAACATTTCTCAGTGCCACAAACTTGTCAAAATGTAATAACAGACAACGAAGATGCTATTAAAACTACATCGTGAGAAAAATGCCCGACGAAATCATGTAGGCTATTTATTTTCCTGTTCTAGAGCACTGATGAGCCAAGAGTGGTAAAAATAAAGATAAATCCCCAAATGCAAATCACATTTTAAAGTCCAGTTTATTATGCCGTTACTCGGGAGCGCTGTGATGGCTGGTTTACGCTGCGGTAGGAAAATGTTTTTTTTTCACTCTAGATTTTTTTAAAGAGCTTAATTAGCATTACTACAACTATTTACCAGTTTAATACAATAATCACGTGATATTTTACCTGAAGGAAAATTTACTTCTGTTGTTGAATAGTCTGCGTCATCTTCTAATTTTTCGAATTTTTCTGAAAAATGGAAAAAAAACAATGTACAATAAAACATGGCCTACTCATGCAGCATGAGAAGAAAGTTCAAATTAACTCACTTTTTATCTTTCCTTTTCCGTGTTTTCCGTGTTGTTAACGCGTTGGTCGCGATCAACGAATTGTTTTATGTCGGTCCCGGTTATCACTTGGATGAATGACTCCATAAGGTAAATCATCTCGATAACCAACTACCTAAGACAGTTCAGCCTTTCATCCCTCCGGGAGTAGATAAATCGTGTACCTGCTTGCCTGGTTAGGCCTACGACAGAGTGCGTTCACCTGTGTCGCGGTACCTAGCAGCAATGCAGATAAATCCGAAGCAATTCTGTTTAGCACCAATAATCGTCTAAGAAGTTTTCCTGCATTTCCTGGGATCAGTGCCGGAACGACTGTACCTTTGTCTGACAAAATAATCACCCTCATTATTATTATTATTATTAATGTGCGATTCTTTGCGAAAGATGACGCTCCGTAGCTCTGACACTGTTCCTACATACCTTTTACATTTTAAACTTCCAAACTTTCAGCCTGCATAAGGAACGCGTGTTGCACGAAATCCAGTGGCGTAGTGGCGAGGGGCAACTGCTCCACCTTAATTTTTTTTCAGCCTGTCGAGTATCGGAAAATTTTCTTCTTGTCAGAAGATTTTTTTCGAAAATGCAAAAATTGGGGCACAAATCTACTATTTTTAAAAAATTTAAGAGTAAAGTTTAACATTTGAGCACTCATAATATTTATCGAAACAGCACAGCTGTCTGTCAGAACTCTGTGGGAAATTTGCAGCTGGATGCAATTTTCTGCCCTCCCTCACTATTCACTTACTTAACCGACGACGCCGCTGGACGACGGAAAGACCACGGACATCTAGATTATGTAGTAGTCCATGGACAGACCTGCTGGTGCTGAGCAATTGCGCATCTGTCCGATCCAGACGAAGTCTTGGCAGTAAAGTTGCCAAGTGTCCGACGAGTGTGAACAGCCCATCAGCACGGTCTGTTCAGTGCGTTGTATCCAGCCACCGACGGGCGCCTCTACGTCAGGACAGCCGATTGCTGCAAATTTATACACTGATGTTTCATAAATAAGACCCCTTTTGTTTTTTTCATAATTCACTCAAATGATGATCAATTTACACAAAATTTGTACCAGTTGTGGCTGAAGAAATACCAGTTCAAAATATTGCAACAAAATATGGCAGTTGATTAAATATTCTTTGCTAGTCCTGACGTACTGACGTCATAATGTGTCACGGGTACAAACTGGATAGTCTCAACTGGTGCTGTTTGTTGCTACCCTGCTTCGATGGTGAGTTTAATCTGGTTCGCTAATGAAAAATGTTTATCGTGTCAGCATCAAGCAACACTGGAACATGGAATCAGGCGTCTTGCGATCCAAAAATGCAACCATTTTGCAAGCTCGGTGTGCAAGTGCACTGTCTTGCTCAAACGCGTAAAAGTCCAACTATCCCCACAGACACATAAATGCCATTGCTTTGCATATTTTTGTAACTGTAACTGTAAAACTTCAACAATTTGTCATGAATGAACCAGATTTTTAACCAATGTAGCAAGTTAGCAACTGACAGCATCAGATAAGACTATCCAGTTTGTACCCGTTACACATTATGACGTCAGCATTACGTCAAGACTAGCAAAGAATATTTAATCAACTGCCATATTTTGTTGCAATATTTTGAATTAATATTTCTTTAGCTACAACTGGTACAAATTTTATGTAAATTGATCATCATTTGAGTGAATTATGGACAAAACAAAAAGGGGTCCTTTTTATGAAACACCGTGTACACATTTTACACACGCACACCATCACTGCAACACGCCTCGCAGAAATGTGTGGCGTTTAATTAGTATGCTATTATTATACGCGCGCGACATAGTCAAAAAGACGAGTTCTGCAGCAACATCCAGAACTGTTGCTATGAAGTTAAAGGCGCTGCGCTTAATGAACACGTTTAATGATCTAGTGGGGATCCTCAACTTGAGAATAAGAGGGGGGGGGTCGGAAAAAAGTTGGGCCTGAAAATAGGGCTTTGCCCCTACCTATAAAAATTTTTAAAATGCAAAATTGATAAAATTTTGTGCAAAATTTTCACCATTTTTAAAATGCATTTCGTCAATAAGGGGCCGCTTCCCTTGAATCTGACAATCTATCGGTATTCGTTTAAAGAAAGACAAACAGAGAGACAGACTGACTGAGACAGACAAATAAAAAACACCATATGTAGCAAATTCACTAACTTATAAGTTCACATTAAAACAAGTTATCGTTACTAGGTAAAATGGCGATTACTCAAAAATAAAACCACAAAACACAAAGTTTAATTGCGTTGTTGTCCTCAGAATTCATCTGCTCAAAATGTCACGAAAAAGCGATCTTATCCTTCGCAGCGCATGTATGAGATATGAAGGCAAGCATCTGAACTGAATAGGCTACGTTTTTTTTGACGGCTTATTTTGTAAGCACTCGTAATGAGAATATTCCGTCGAGAGTAACGAGTCAAGGAGTCAGATCTTGTGATGTCGCTGTCAAGATTAGCTGAATATGAAACTCAACTGCAAGACTAGCAACAGCTGCAGGAATGGGGCAAGTAAGCAAATAAGTAAGTAGATTTTTATAGAGCAAAAAATCGGCAAGATTAAGCCCGTCGCATCCGAGGCGAAGGGTCTGCTACGTGAGCTGGGTGGCGACTGCAGGGCCGATGAGGCTGTTTCAATAATGCTTGAAGTAGTAACAGAGTGACGTGCGTTTTTCAATGATTTATAACCCGGTAGACTCCTACGGAGGCGTGACCAAGCGTCACCGGGACACAGCAGCATCAGTATCTGTCGCAAGTGGCTGCTCTGTGTCAGAGATGATTAGACTGATAGGCAGATGTGAGCTCATCAACATTTCATCACCTGCTCCACGCAGACTTTTGTCAACTTACTCACGTGCACGCGTCATGTCATTCGTTCAAGTAGTTCACCTACTTAAATATAGAAGCTGTCCCGCTATAGCTAAACCTAACCATATCACTAACGCTATACATTCCAAATAGGCCTATTACATCAGCTTAATCATACTAAGCAAATGGCATCTAACTCTGTTCAAACGGCTGTAGCAGGATGCAAAAGTGTAAAACTGTGAAACACAAACTGACAGACTGACACAGACACACCAGACAGCGGAAACGTCTGTCGCAATAGCTGCCGCCTGCCTGAAATATTCTGTCGCTATAAAAAAGTCCCTGAAAACGAACGAAAAAAACCTTCATAGAGGAAGAGGAAGACGTAGTTGTTGGCGACGTTGTTGACGTCGGTGATCATCTGTAGCTCGACGTGGTTCAGCTTAGACACGTAGACGGTTCGTGCTCGACTTCCGCCGCCGCAGACAGTCATCGCTCCTTCCTTGTCCGCCTCGCGGATGACTGCATACGCGCGACAGTTCGCCGGAAACTACACGGACACAAGTAGACACAATAAACAAACGAAGAAATCTCAGCCCGACCGTTAAGCCTATACTTTCATTCTTACCGGCGCCACGGGTAATGCCATTGTATGTTGTCCGTCTGTCCGTCCGTCTACCTGTCTGTGTGGTGTGACTTTGAAGTACGGCGTTTATATAAGCTGGGCTACCTTAAAAGTTATTAAACGAATAATTAGCTGTGCATCTTCGCTCTTTGCACGCTTATTGTCAACGATTTAGAGCAAAAAAGAACGATGCCCTGCAAATTTTTCGCAAAGTGTGCCGGTGAAATTTTTTTTAAAGATGCGAAATTTTCCCACCACTGCTACTGAGAGATAGTTTTGTTCAATTTATTTACTTTTAGCTTTCTCTCTGGGTATTTAGCGTTGCTAACTAAATAACTTACTTATTAACTTGCGCATGGCAGTGGCAAGATGTTCGTAGAGTTTAAGGCGGCAAGTTGTATACAAGAAGTATTATTTTTACCTCTGCGAGTCCGACTTCCGACGCCGACTTGTGGATGCCGGAAGCGGGAAGGAAGAAGACGTCGTTAGAGACTGTGGCCCAGGAGAAGTCGAGTAGCGTGATGTTGATTCGTTGACCGGGCAGTGCGCGCAGCTGCCACGGCGCATGCGCCGTCCCACATCCGGTCTCGGCGGCGACGAGACTCGCGAGAATGCCACGTGACTGCGTGATCTGAATGGGATTTCCGGTCTGACAGACTTGGTTCTTGGGCGCGATCACTGCAAGCCGGACGAACACGTGCAACACGTACGACGCTTAGTGACTGTCCATAAACTACACTACAGTACGAGACCTATACACAGAGGAGAACGAGTGCAGTGCAATGAGATAAGTGCATACTCAGCACTGCCGACTAAAAGTCACGTACGACCACCACATAGGCTTAATCGTCACCCTCCCCGCCTCCCGTTTTCCACAATGTATGAAAATCACTAGCGGCAGACACAGCAGCAAATTTGGAATAAGCCTAAGCAGTTATTTTTTGTACATTTATCTACACCGCAAAAGTGTCACCATTTATCGAAACGCTAATGTCAAAACTAACTAAACAATTAATCGGTGCATTTTCAGTCGTGTCCATTATTTCATACAAAAAATGATAAATATTTAAATATTCCATGCAGGTCAGAATCGTCCACTGTCGTCAATGTGGTTACTTGTTAACGCTTTGGTCTTGAACGACGAAGTTGCTTTACACCCGGTGCGGTTACTACTTGGATGGGTGACTGTTTATAAAACTCAACCTCCGGTCGAGTCCATCCCCAAGCACTTCCAAGGTGGACCATAAACGCATGCCGCAATCGAATTTTCCTCTTATCTTACCAAAATCCTTTTATCCAATATGTTATTTTGACGTCATTAACTATTTAATCACGCCTGCCAGCTCAACGGCCCATCCAAGTCGTACCGAGATAAACGGCTAGACGCCCTGATGTATAAATGCGGCGCCGTATCAGCTGCCAGTGGTCAGTGCGTGGCAGCGACCAGTGCGTTTTTATTGTCTGCCATCACATGTGACGAACTCAATCAGGCACTAGATAGTATCTTAGTCCATGCAGCGCACTCCCTCCATGAATAACATATCAGAAATGCAATATATACAAAGGCAGCCACGACAGCAGCAGCAGCCGGTTTATCTCGCGTCATCTTCAAATAAAATCTTACATTACATTGCACTCGTCTGCCTGCGTATGGCAAACGTCGCGATCCTATCTCCGATACTTCTTCGTCCTCCGTCAAGACACCGAGAGTATCATTATTGTTTCGATAATAATTATTCTGAGTTCGGCAGTCGCTCGATGGAATTCAATAGACCTATCCATCGCTCATCGGCGAATCCAGAAACAAGCCAGAAATAATAATGACAATAAGTAAACATTTATATAGCGCACTATTATTTCGAAGAAATCTCTAGTGCGCTAACATACACACTTATCGTGCGGACGATTTCATTGCAATTCGAAAGTTTGAAATTTGCTTTTATATAACCAAGCTTAAATGAAAATTGCAAAATATGCAATAATTAAATAAAGCAATTCCAAAGTTTTACCGGCGACAGACCTCCGGATCTTATATTCAGTGACCTATCTTTTTAGTCGCTTTAGTTTTACCTTCTCTGCCAAAAATTTCCGGATCCGCCACTGCTCCTGTCCACACTATTTTGTATTGCAGTGAAGAGCGACTACCTCCGCAAACTTTTTCAATCTTCCAGATTTTGCAAACAAACGAATATGAATAAATAAACCAAATAGAAGGCGTGTGTATAAACACTATCACCTAGACAAAAATCTAGCTAAAGATGCGGTAATTTTTTTAAACCAAAAAACAGCATTAAGACACACACAAAAGCCGCCTGCTTTTAATTATCATATAATTATTATTTCGTAAGTTCACTGAATTTGTAATGATTATGTTCACAGTGCGCATCCAGCAAGTTTTTTTTGGCGAAATGGCGCTTTATTCCAGAAACGCTACATTGCATAGTCAATCTTCGCAATCAGACGCTGACACTAGCAGCAGTGAAACTGACCTTGTACACAGGAGTACTGGACCGACAGATAGAGCTTGAGGTCTTCATGACACGGCTTCATGTTCATGAAGTTCTCGTCAAGAACTCGCAGACTGCAGCCCCGCCGGCCTGAGCAGTGAGAGTCGACGATGTCGATGACGTCGTTTGAACAGCCGATGTAGCCGAAGTTCTCGCGGACGCACTTGCTCAGGTTCATACGTCCGTAGCGTGCCCGCTGTATCAGCACCAGCTCGTCTTCCGACGCACATTTGGCGCGAAAGTACTTGGACTGGCAGACGACATGTTCAACGGCGTCTAAGCACCAACAAGCAACTAGACTGTGTACACCAAACCGCGGTCTGCAGTGAGATAAGCGAATGCTAAAACACTCTAACATTTATTCCACGCTGGCCGACGCTTGGTCATCACATACGCTGTCGTTCGTTTGGTCACGCCTGACTGCAAAAGTGTACCCAACGATAGTGTGCTATTATGTTCTTGAAATGTAACCGCTCAGTCATTCAACGCCAAAATATGTTTAATTGCAAAATGCCACAAAACATCTCCGTTAAAATTGAACACGATTTAAAAATATTATGACTGTGATTACGTTTAAAAACGCAATAATGTTTTATAGTCGTCCTTTTCCTGTGGCTAAATCCTGTATAGGTATTGTCGCAAAACGTTGCTACTGTCTGCCGCGCGTGATGCTCCTATCAGGCCTGCGTTTTGTAACATTTTTGTCATTTTTTGCCAAATTTTTCAAGAAACATTTTTATCGAATAACACATTAAACAGTTTTTCAACATTTCACATCAAGAGCTTTTTTCTTTTTTCGGATTCTTTGATGCAGCGGCGGGGTGAGTTGCGGTGGTATCGTTGCTACGCCTGTTGATTTCTGATGATGTGTCGGCTGGCGGCGGCGCTGAAAGATGAACTAGAGGGCGCCAGACGCGGGATGGGTACAGGGGATGTCGTGTGACAGACAGTCAGTCCGGCGGGCAGTCCCAAGGGTTGAGATGAGACGAGTTGGCGACTCTCGTGTGTGCGTCGATCGGTCGGCGCACTGCACGTGTCAAGTCGCGAATGATGGAAGACGCAAGTTTGTGACGAGCCACTGATTCGACGCATACGCACAAACTATACACAGCCGCCGCCGCCGCGCCATTACGATTGCTAATTCCGTTCCGTCTTAAACTTGCCATAGCACACAACCTGTTTGCTGTCGAAAATCGGAATGTATTTCGACGACAGTTGATAAAACCCTACAAAAACATTTAAGCCACGGTCAGCGTTTATTCTTTGCTCTTTCCGTTCCGCACGAAATTGTACAAATCAGAAATTTAAAAAAATGACGATAATACGTTTTCAACTCTCGTTACACAAGCTGTTTGCTGTTCGTCCATTCGTCCCATCTCCCGTTCTCAATGTCTGTCGGCCTGTCAGTGTAGTTTACTGTCATTGAATGAAGTGAGCTATGCGTAGTCCATCGGATGAAAACGGCGCGGCACCGTCCACTACAATAGACGAGCAGTCAGCAGTTTGTATTCGCCAGGGTGGTCCATCGGTTCTATGGTGCAACTAGCAGCGCCTGCAGAGAATAATTCCTACGACGGATGACATCTGGCCGATGTCTGCGACGACGTTCCGTGGCGCCAATCAATCGCTGTGCAGTCATCGTTCACGTGCAGGACAACGCCGTCTCAGCTGGTCCTGCGTATGCGCTCTTCAAGCAGCAGCTACGGCTGCAGTCCATTGAACGCAGCAGCGTCATCAATAACCGTGAAAGAACTGACGATGATTGAGCGATCAAAGTTGCCGATATGTGTTCAGATTAACGGCATTGATGCCGCACTGTCGATGAATTGTCGCCGACTGTTTAGCCGAGTTGCGCAACGAACGGGCGGATATTAATTCACTAACGGTCATCGCCACATCTGCGTTCTTCGACACGATTAACAATCAGCAAATAGTTAGACACGACCTACGCACCCACGTGTATCATGTGTAATTTTGTCGTCAAATGTCGAATTTAACACGTATTGATCATGGGCTGCTAAATCGATGAAGTTTAACAAATACACCGCTGCAAATGTTGGCCATTTTCCGTGCAAAACGAAAATTTGGTTCTGGATCCGGATGTCGATCCCGACTACCAGCAAAAGCTTACACCTCTAAGCTTAGCCAAATCTAACCTTCTGTAAAAATTTCAGCCAAATCCGCATGTAACTTTTTCCGCAATCCTGCTTATAAGCTAACAGATAAAAATAAAATAAATACACGGAGGCAATCACACAACCTTGCCGTTGGAAAAAGTAAATATTAATGCCAATATTTGTCGGAAAAAACGGAAGTGGAAACATCAAACGACAACAGAAACACAAACACAGTACCGGAAGCTAAACAATAAACTCCGTAGGATAACGGAAGAAGCACGAGAAACTTGGTGGAAGGAACAGTGTGATGAGCTGGAAGAAATGCAGAGACAAGGCCGTCATGACCAAGTCTACCAAAAAATAAAACAACTAAGCACAAAAAAGAATGGCAAAAAACAACAGCCATCCAGGATAAGACAGGCACGTTACTAACAAAGCCAAAGGCAGTTCTAAACATATGGAAAAAATCGGCAAGATTAAGCCCGTCGCATGCGTCAAATGAAGAAGTCTTGTGTCTGGTGCAAGAACAACGTCCTCTGGTCCAAGTCACCAAGCAACGCCAAGCAAACTGGATAGGACATGTCTTAAGACATGACTGTCTTCTGAAGACTGTACTAGAGGGAAAAAATGGAAGGGAAACGGCCAGGAGGGAAACCAAAAAAGAAGATGCTGGATCAACTTATGGAGCAAGATCAGTTACGAAGAGCTAAAGAGAGGAGCAGAGAGCCGGGTCGGATGGCGCCATCGTCATTGGAACCTGCCTTAGGGTAGAGCACGCAAAGAAGAAGAATGCCAATATTATACATTCATATTTCACCCTTATATTATTTTTGGTTATACACAAAACTCTGGTAGGCCTATACTAGTGAACAAAATTAATCACTTCAATCATAACGCTTTGCCAGTTGCCGGCTCAGCCCACAGTCAAAAGGCGTGATCAATGCTCGTCGAGTGTCACGGTCAGTCGGAGTCTGACAGCTATAGCTCAGTCATCAGCGGAGATGCCAATGCCATCAATGCGCGGGATTACGCTAAACGCGCAGTCTCAAGTGTTTCTATTATGCCGTATTGACGAGACGACGGCAACGAACGGAAGGACGGACGAAGAAAGACACAGACGGAGACGGGCAGAGATCAGAAGACACGGAGACGCACACAGAGACGTGGACGTAGCTTGACGTCAGCTTAACGTTGTCGCTCTTCACTTGACATGCTGCCGGCCCGTCTGTATGTCCGTCGAGTGTAGCACATTCCCCCATAGACATATTCCCGTTGACTTATAGGCCTACAACCCTTCCGGAAGTTCCGGACGGCGGACAATTTCCCACCCTGACGTTCTCCGCACATATTCGCAATTTCAACGTAGAAGAAAAAAAATTGCTCCTCGGGCAGTCCGGGAAAATATGTCAAAAGGGGGAATGTCAGATTCCCTCTCTGTCTTTTTAAGTCGCAATGGCGTCCTGTGACATTACACTGCCAACCGACTGACAGTCATTATAAGCGATTGTTTCTGTCATTAGAGATCCACCGGACCGCCTCCATCCTAGTTTAACTAAAAAATATCGTTTAAATGAATCCGTTCTGTCGCTGTTGGTGGCGTGGCGTAGCAGTAACGCGTTGAGTCGAATCAATAAAGTTACTCTACGGCGGACCCGGTTAGTACTTGGATGGGTGACTGACTGTCTGTGGGCAGGTGAACCATCTCAGTACGAAGCCAGCCAGCTAAGTCGACTCAGCCTTCTACCCTCCATGGGATGGCAAAATAAGCATCAGCTGGCGATGGTGAGTTTAGGCAAATTCTAAATCTGTGGCTCAAGCTGACTGCCTGGTCGCAAGGTCAGCGGCCGCCCGGCGCTCGTGCTGCTGGCCAAATGAACCGGGTGAACTCTCGAAGGAGCAGTGCGATGACAGCGCCATAAACAGTGTCGTGAATATTACTGTTATTATTACTATTGCTACTCGTTTAAACGAGTTTATTGCTTCTGCTCCGTGTTATCTTCTACTGCTTAACGAAATAAATATTTGTGTGCTACACTTCGTCAATATGCGCTTTTTACTTCCTTGTACAACCCGATATTTCTTTGACACGATAACGAGTGTCTCTTAGCTGGATGAATTCACCTTTCACATTACTTTTACGGTTTTTCTAATATCGAATTCTGACTAACGTTATTTTACAAATACACGCATGTTACTGTGTTATTAACTTATTTGCTCTGTCAGTAATTCTGCAACGCTGCGGGCTACTTTTTGCGATTTTATGGTTTTACGGCAAATGGGTCCATCGAAATCGTTTTGCTTTGTAACCAACGAATATGGTACACTTGAAGTGGCCGCCGGGAGAAACAAGCAGACATGTTTCAGACGTCTGTCGGCTGGTTAAAGTTAAACTAGCAATTCGCGCAGCACCGAAGGCGACAGCGCATTCTCGGAAACTAAGCAGTCGTCGTCGCTGCAGCAGCAGCAGCAGCAGTTGACAATGTACATCAGCCGCCCTCACTGACTGTGGCACTATGCCAGAGATGATAAGATCGTCAGTTATTACACGTTGACAAACAACAAACCTTTTCTGTGGCAGTGCAAGTGTGCATCGATTATTTGATTACAGCTAGCGCCTCTAGTGCGGGCCGCAGACGCAAAAATCGATCGCATGAGGTTCGGTTATGACAATGCGGCTTGACGGTCGGTGGCCAGCGGAACGCCGTCTAATCTACGGTCAAGCGACTAACATTTATCTTTATTAGCCGGGTCCGACCGGCCAGCCGTAACCACGACTCAGTATTGCCAATTCATTAGCCGAGTCGATGGTCAACTACGCCGAGCGATCAGAGACGTAGCGCCAGATGGCGATTTGATTGGCAGACAAATCGCGACGAACCGATCATAAAGCGGAGGGAGATCAATTACAGCTGAAATGATTGCACCAGCCGCAACAGTAGCAGCACAAAATGATCATTGATGGGCAGTAGCGTTGTTTTGTTTCGTTGTTCGCCGCCGGCTCAGCATCGTGTCAGGACCGACTGCTGTCTATCGCGCGTTATAATAACCGGAACATTGGCCAGTGATTTGACGAACAGGAAGCATCATCGTATGAGCTCAGTCGACCGGCGCCAAATATGTGGAATCCGTATTTGCGGACTCGAGTGACAAACTTACCCCCAAAATCTTTCCTTCCCGTGGATGACAGTCAAATACAATGTTACTTGGACTATATGCACAGACGCCCATGCACGGAAAATAATTTTTACGTTTTATTTTTTTTCGGCAGATGTAACGTGTTACCATTATAGACGGAATTGAGTTTTGTTTAGTTGTATATGTTTAGTTTTGTTTCGGTTTTATTGCATATGTATGCTCCGCCGTAGAATAAGCTGTCAACTGGTCGGTTATTGAGCGAATAGCGAATAGTTTTCGCGTCACATCTCATCGCCCGGGAGCGCTAAAGGTGTGATGTCACGTATCAGTTTAACAGCCACGAGCTATTACACCTGCTGATGTTGACAGCGTCAGTTGTTTAATGCAGCTTGCATTAAGCGCAGTGCTCCTACAGGGACGTTCGTTTGCCTGACTTCCATTCATTACACAGATCATCAACGTGATCGTGCCAGAGGCCATGAAACGACGCTATATCAGACAGTACTGAAATCACTTCATATAATACACACGGTCGGCGTGAGATATTAGCAACAGTGACTGCAGTGACCTCAAACTTAGCAGCTGAATATGTGCGCCTCATTGTCGACAAAAGGTATTCAGTGTTGATCTTAATCAAGTGAGACACAAGTTCTTTGGATGCACGAACTCTATTTTGGTTCACAGCTCAGGGGTGTCAGAATTGATAAAGCTTCACTTAATGGAAAGTTA